>ENA-ORXU01001803-ORXU01001803.1-marine-metagenome-genome-assembly--contig:-NODE-1803-length-16222-cov-3.422298_pt1 | contig 16222 bp, 15 predicted proteins | sample MGYA00237869_ERZ511484 | MGnify/ENA metagenome assembly ERZ511484
TGGATGCGGCGTATGAGGATGTGCTGCAATCCTTCGATCGGTTCATGGAGCAGCAGCAGGGCGACCGGCCGATCATCCTTGCCGGGCACAGTCAGGGTTCACGCCACCTCACCTATCTGCTGCGCGACCGTGTGGCCGGCAAACCGCTCGCCAAGCGTATCGTGGCGGCATATGTTGTCGGCTGGCCGATTTCCATTACCAGCGATCTGGACACGCTGGGCCTACCGGCATGCAGCGGCCCGGATGAGGCAGGCTGCATTATGAGCTGGCAAAGTTTCGCCGAGCCTGCGGATTACAAGCTGATCATTGATTATTTCGGCATCACCGAAGGCTTCAACGGACAGAGCCGCAAGGATACCAATATCGTTTGCACCAACCCGCTAAATGGCGGCGGCTTGCCCGATGCGCAGGCGGAGGAAAATCTCGGCACGTTGAAGGCAAATGCCTTACTGTCCAGCGGCGAATTGATTGCGGAGGAAGTTCCGGCGCGTTGTGACGAGCGCGGATTTTTGTTAATTGGTGATCCCGTGGACATGGGCGCATATGTGCTTCCGGGGAACAATTACCACGTATATGATTATCCGTTGTTCTGGTCCAATGTCCGTCAGGATGCGCTTCGCCGAACGCGCGCTTTCCTGTCTCAGAACGCGGCAAAATGATCTGCGCCAGTGCGGCAGAGTTTCACGAAGCCGTCGGCGGGCACGGCGCTCTCATCGGACTGGATGTGGGCAGCAAGACAATCGGCACCGCGTTCTGCGATGCGCTGTGGAGCTTTGCCTCCCCTGCCCAGCTTATCAAGCGCCGCAAATTTGCCGCCGACAAACTGCTGCTGAAAAGCCTGATCGAAAGCCGCGTGACCAAAGGTGTGGTGATCGGCAACCCATTGAACATGGATGGCAGCGGATCCCCGCGCGCGCAGGCATCGCGCGCCTTTGCCCAGAATATCGGTGATTTCAACCTGCCGATATTGTTATGGGATGAACGGCTTTCGACCGCCGCTGCCGAACGCGACATGATCGCTGCTGATATGTCACGCGCCAAACGGGCAGAGCGGATCGACAACGCCGCTGCCACCGTAATTTTGCAGGGTGCGATTGATGCTCTGGTCAATATCACATGACTGCGCGGTCAGGCCGTTTGCGAATGTGGGTTGATATCCAGCAGGCCGGTGCGTAAAGGCTGGCGTTTAATGGACGATACCGAAACTTCCGCGACGAACCGCTTTCCCGCTGGTTCGCAGGCGTTTCCCCACAATCATCTGCTGGGCATTTCCGGGCTGCAACCTTGGGAAATTCTCTACATACTTAATGAAGCGGAACAATGGGTGACGCTGAACCGGTCTGGCGGGGCGAAGCATGATGACCGGTTGGCCGGGCTTACGATCATCAACGCCTTTTTTGAAAATTCCACACGCACTTTGCTGTCGTTTGAAATTGCCGGAAAGCGCCTTGGTGCGGATGTCGTGAATATGCATGCCGCTCAGTCGAGCGTGAAGAAAGGCGAAACGCTGATCGACACGGCCGTAACGCTTAAATCCATGCGTGCGGACGCTATCGTCATCCGCCATGGCAGTTCCGGCGCGGTGCAATTGATTAGCGAAAAGGTGGATTGCCCCTGCCTGAATGCCGGAGACGGAACGCACGAACATCCCACGCAGGCATTGCTTGACGCGTTGACTATCAAGCACCGGATCGGCCGGATCGAAGGGCTGACCGTTACCATCTGCGGCGATATACTGCATAGCCGGGTGGCGCGGTCCAACATCTTTTGTCTGAAGCAATTGGGCGCGGCTGTCCGCGTGGTGGCGCCGCCGACGCTGATCCCTGCATCGCTTGAACAATTCGGTGTGGATGTTTTTACCAGTTTCGATGCCGCACTGCCGGGCAGTGATGTCGTGATGATGTTGCGGCTACAAAATGAACGGATGCAGGGTGACTTTATCCCCTCCCCGCGTGAATATTTCCATCTGTATGGTTTGGATGAACGACGGTTGGCGCTGGCTAATGCAGATGCGCTGATCATGCATCCCGGCCCGATGAACCGCGGCGTTGAAATATCGAGCAATGTCGCAGATCATCTGTCGCAATCGGCAATTACTGATCAGGTTGAAATGGGCGTTGCCGTGCGCATGGCATGCCTTGATATCTTAACGCGCAGGGGCCGCGCTGTGGAGGGTTGGGCATGACCATGGCTAACATCACCGGCGGAACGCTGCTGCTGCCCGGTGCTGGTGAAGCTGCGCCGGGAACGGTGCAAATCAAGGGCGCAAATATCGCCGCGATTGACGCCCCATCGCCAGCCGAAAACGACATCGACGCCAGCGGATTGCTCGTCGCGCCGGGCATCATTGATCTGGGCGTATTTACCACGGACAAGCCTGCGTTCAAATATGGCGGCATAACGCGCGCAGCTTTGATGCCCGATCAAACGCCGGTGCATGATGATCCGGCCACAATCCGGTTTGCCGGTTTGCAGGGCAAGCCCGATCACTGGGTCCACCCGCTGGCTGCTGCAACGCAAAAACTGGCGGGCGACAGCATAGCCGAAATCGCCTTAATGAAGGAAGCCGGCGCGCTGGGCGTTGCCACAGGGCGGCGATGGATTGCCGATAGCGGATTGATGCTGCGGCTGATGCGATACTGCGCCATGCTTGATCTGCCGGTAATTGTGCATTGCGAAGATGGCGGCCTCACGAACGGCGCTGTGGCAACCGACGGCGAGACCGCGACACGGCTCGGCCTGCCCTCTGCGCCGGCATTGGCCGAAAGTCTGGCTGTATCGCGCGATATCGCGCTGGCAAAACACAGCGGCGCGCGCGTCCATTTTCGTCAGGTCACAACCGCCGATGCGCTGGATCTGGTTCGCGGGGCCAAATCGGCTGGTCTGCCGATTACGTGCGGGATAACGCCCGCGCATCTGCTGCTGTGCGATGATGCGCTGTCCGATTACCGCACCTTCGCCCGCTTCACACCGCCTTTGCGCGGTGCGCCGGACAGGCAGGCATGTATCGCTGCGATTGCCGATGGCACAATCGACGTCATATCATCAGGTCATGCGCCGCAAGGCCCGGAGGCAAAACGCCTTCCCTTTGCCGAAGCAGCAACCGGCATGGCTGGCGCGGAATCGCTGCTTGCGCTGTCGCTGAACTTTGTGCGCGATGGCACGATCACGATGGGGCGGCTATTTGATTTGATCGCCCGAAATCCTGCGCGCATTCTGGGCGTTAATGCAGGCCAGATCACGGCCGGGATGGAGGCTGACCTGATCCTGATCGATACCGAGGCCCCGTGGCAGATTGACAGCGCGAAGATGGCGGCACTGGCAGGCAATACGCCGTTCGATAAGCTGCCGGTTCAGGGGCGCGTGCGCAAAATGATAAAGGGCGGCAAGATCATTAGCTGATCCGCCGCCCTCTCAATTTCTTACTTTATCGCTATCAATTCATTGCGAGGCGAACCGGCTTTTTGGCACCGATTGATCTGACGATGCACGAACCGCCCTGCTTCTCGATGCTTTCACATGCAGACTGCGCGGACGATTTGTTGCCAAATCCCATCGCTGCCAAACGGACCAGCTTTTTGCCGCCGACCGTCACCGATGAACTTGCCGAACTAAACCCGCCAAGCACGGAATATTTCTTTGCATATTGCGTCCATGCATTTTTAGCATTTTCGGTAGAGGAGAACGCGCCAAGCTGCACAATATGTGTGCCGACAATCGAACGTGCGCGCTTTGGCTGCACATTCGCCATGGCTAGCTTCACGTTCTTGTCAATCGCGGCTTTGGGCGTTGCGGCAGGTGCAGCAACTGCCGGAACCGGCACAGCTTCCACGGCGGCCATGGCCGTTTTGATCGGTCCTTTAACCGCGGCAATCAACGGTGCCTCGGTCACTGGCGATACAGCGGCAACTTTGATATTATCCTCTGCTGCGGCAAAACCGGCGCTGGTTGCAACCGGCGCAGGGCCAGTAGCGGACAGCTCGCCGCTATGGCGCGGCAGCAAATCAACAGGGCTGGATGGTGCAGGTGCCTGAACCGGCACGGCTGCACCGGCAAGCGCGCGGTTTGCATTGGCAAGCGCCAGACGAACCGGCTGACCGTCATCGGCTTGCGGCGTTACATTTAACAGGCCAGCTACGCGGCGCTGATACGCACCGGGACGCGCATAATGCGCCCATTGCGAGATTTGTTCGTTCACTGCGGTCTGTGCCAGATCCTGACTGGCCATCACGCGTGCTTCACGCCAGCGGCCATTCATTGCATAGGCCAACGCCAGATTCTGGCGGGTGCGCGCGGTGGCGCCATCGGTGCGGATTGCGGCGGTCAAAACGTCAACGGCCTGATCATCGCGTCCGGCCAGCGCCAGTGCCAGTCCATAATCGCTATCCGATACGATCGAGCGATTGGCTTCGATCAACGCAATTGCCGAACCTGTCTGTCCCTGCGCAATGCGCGTGAGGGCCAGGCTGATAATCGTGCGCGGATCGTTCACGCCCAACTGGTTCACATCACTTAATGTCTGTTCCGCCGATTTGAATTTGCCCTGCGCCATATAGACTTTGGCAAGCGTCGCACGGTGCCCGGCATTGGTCATGTCACCTTCCACAGCCAATTCGGCATAGGTCTGCGCCTTGTCCAACCGGCCTTTGCCCAACTGCTTTTCTGCTTTCCGGGCATTCTTGGCGGCTTTCTTCGCCAGCGTTTCCTGCGAAGTCATCGCTTTGCTACCGCCCAAATTCAAGGACGCACAGCCCGATGTGGGAACTGCTATCACTGCGCTGGAAAGCGCGAGTTTTATAATCATCTTGCTGTTCATTGCATCACCTCTGGGTAATTTACTTATTGATTCACGTATCTGTATTCACATTGGCCGCGAGAGCTTTGATCTCCGGCATGTCCTCAAGCATTCTATCGAGAGCCTCTGTCACCAGACGCTGCGCCGATTTGTTGCTGACCGCTGTTGCCAGCCGCAGCTTCAAATGCCGTTCCTTATCGAGCCGCAATGTAAAGGCCGCCTTGGATTTGCTGCCCGGTTCGGCGCGTTTCCTGCGCTGGATCACCGGTGCGCTATCCGCTACCTCACGCCGCACTGCTGCGAGTTTCTGCGCCAGATCGACCGCTGGATCAGCCTGTGCCTCATCCGTTGTTTCAACCTGCGCCTCGTCCGTTGATTCGGAAACATCACTGCGTGGTTCTTCGGCCAGATTGGCCGTGTGCGGTACGGGCGTGGGAACATTGCTAACCGGGAAGGCAGTGACATTCTCGTCCGCCAATTCGGTTGCAGCTTCTGCAGCTAATCCTTCATCTGCCGCTGTTTCATTTTCGCCGGTCGCGCCGATTTCGCTATCGTCCTGACCTTCTGTGTCGGGCGCCCAAACACCGCCGAGCGGCAATTTGGAAGCTGGCTGACCGGACAGGCCCTCCTTGGGATAACTGCCGATGGCACCGGCGCTCAATTGCGCGGCGATGCGCTGCTGCTGTTTCTTTACCTCGGGCGTAGCCTCCGGAACCGCAGCGGATAGCGCGTTTAGCTTTCCATGCTTGTGATCCATCGGCGCGTCGGGATCAGGGTTCACATCGTAACCCATATCGTTCCAGCCAAGATCATCCATACCGGGCTCTATCGCGCTGCCATCGCTGGCAACCGTTGCTGGCCGGCGCATCGCAGGGCGCGCGCCGCCCTTGCGGGCAAGAAGACCGCCTGACAGAGATGCGAGAGGTTTTGCGTCACTCATAGCTTTACCTAACCCTTACGATCCGATGACCCGGCGACCGAAGCCGCCCATGGGCCGCGCAGTTGCCTGCACCACCGGTTTGGCTGCGGCTGGCGCGCTGAAAACAGTGCGCCGGAAATTCTTTTCCAACCGGTCGGATACATATTCCCACAATTGTTCAACCTCACCAGCAGAGCGCCCGCCGGGATCGACTTCCATCACGGTGCGGCCATCAATCATTGATGCTGCAAAGTCGGTACGGTGATGCAGCGTGATCGGTGCAACCGTGCCATGCTGTGATAGGGCAACGGCGGCTTCTGAAGTAATTTTCGCTTTTGGCGTGGCTGCGTTCACCACGAATATCAGCGGTTTTCCTGCCCGTTCGCACAGATCGACCGTCGCGCCTACTGCACGCAGATCATGCGGGCTGGGCCGGGTGGGAACCACGATAAGTTCGGCCACTGAAATAACGCTTTGGATCGCCATTGTTATGGCAGGCGGCGTATCAACCACCGCCAGTTTGAAGCCCTGTTCGCGCAGGATCGCAAGATCGTTTGCGAGCCGCGCTACAGTGGTTTGCGCAAATGCCGGTAAATCAGCTTCGCGTTCATTCCACCAATCAGCCAGTGACCCTTGCGGATCGATATCAATAAGCACGACCGGACCAGCGCCTGCAAGCTGCGCCTGCACGGCAAGATGGCCAGAAAGAGTAGTCTTTCCAGACCCGCCTTTTTGTGATGCCAATGCGAGAACCCTCACATCAATCCCCTTTGCGTAGTTAAATTCATGATGCAAGGTGTGACAGAACACAGCTAAAAATCGGTTAACGCCTGTCTGTAAATTGTCTGCTGGGGAAAATGGCCATCACACTTGAATTGGTTTGTGAAGGAAGAAAGGTTAGGTTCACCCGCGATGGGTTACTGCGCCCATATAAAGGTCTGTCGCATATGCCATTTACGCTTTGTCAGTGAAATTGATGTTAAAGGCGGATCAACTATAAAATTGAATTACAAATCGGAGCGCATGAGATGCCACTTGGACATTATATAGCTAAAGCAACATTTGCGGCGTCCGCCGTGCTTTTGACAGCAGGACCGGTATTCGCCGACGTGAAAAGCGGAGTTGATGCTTGGGGCAGCGGCAATTATGACAAGGCCGTGAAAGAATGGCGTCAGCCTGCGCTGGATGGCAATGCCGATGCTCAGTTCAATCTGGGTCAAGCATACAAATTGGGCCGCGGCGTGAAAGCCAACCTTGACGTTGCCATGGACTGGTATGCCAAGGCTGCGCGTCAGGGGCATTTGCAGGCATCCGACAGTTTGGGCCATTTACTGCATTACAAAGGCCGGGTCACCGATGCGTTGCCATATCTGGAAGCATCATCGCAGCGCGGCGAACCACGCGCGCAGTATCTGCTGGCAACCGAGCTGTTCAATGGCGTGAATACATCCAAAGATTGGGTTCGTGCCTATGCGTTGATGACGCGGGCATCCTCCTCCGGCATGTCGGCTGCATCGCGCAGTTTGGCGCAGATGGATAAATTCATCCCGCTGGAACAACGCCAGCAGGGCACTGTTCTTGCCGGAAAGATCGAGCAGGATGCCGGACGGGTCCGGGCGCAGCAAACCGCTGGCTTCCCGATAAACACCGCGCCTGCTGCGCCTGCAACACGCCCCGTCGAGGTGCCATCCTCAGGAACACCAGCGGCGCCTGCGGTACGGCCGGTTAGCACGGCAAACAATACTGCACCGGGCTTCCCGGGCGGCATTCCGGGTTCATCTGGAACACCGGCGTCTGTGCCGTCTCCTGCGCCGATGCCAACGCCGTCTTATATTCCATCTGCGCCCGCGGCCACACCCGCACCTGCACCAGCGCCTGCGAGCGGAAAATACCGCATTCAGCTTGGCGCGTTCGGCAAAGAGGCCAATGCCCGCAGTTTGTGGACGCGGCTTGAATCGCGCGTTGGCGGGCTATCTTCGTTGCAGCCCTATTTGAAAGCAACCGGCTCGGTCACGCGATTGCAGGCGGGGCCGTTCACGACGAAAGGCACTGCTGCGGCCATGTGCGGCAAGGTGAAAAGCGCCGGACAGGACTGCATCGTCGTCACACGCTTTTGAGGCAGCAGCGGTATAGCGATCAAAGCTGACCGCGCGTTCTATTCACAAAGTCGCTCAATATCGCGGCCAAGCGTGCGCTGCGCATCCTCATCGCCTTGCGCGATCATGAAATAGCTGGTCCCTGCAAAGCTTGCACGCTTCGTGCAGTAGCTGCTGCATCCTTCGGGCATGGCACCGGGAAATCGCACAGCCACGCCATCATATTCGGCGTTGAAATCGCAGCTGTCTTCTCCGCGAAAGCTGATCCGCAGCTGCTCTTCATCCAGCTTTGCACTCCCCTGCGCTTCGCATTTGCTCTCTGGCCCGAACACAGCCAACACGCCAATATCGAAATTTGAACCGCTGCCCGTTGCGCAGAATTTATCGGTGCCAAGCTCGCTGCGCGTTTCAAACTGCCCGGCCAAACTCAAATTTTCGGGATCGGGCAGAATCCCCGCAACTACAGCCTGATCGTCAAGCGCCTCTGCCGTTTCGCCTACCGCTGCGGCGTCAGGCTGCGAATCGCAAGCGGCCAGCATCGCCAATAGCAAGAAAACATACCAGCGCATCAAAGACGCTGCAGGCTGCCGTCTTCGGCAACACGGCGATAAAAACAGCTGCGCTCCCCGGTGTGGCAAGTCGGCCCTGCCGGGCTGGCGATAATCAGCAGCGCATCCTGATCGCAATCGATATGGATATCTTCTACCCGAAGCACATTCCCGCTGCTTTCACCTTTTTGCCAAAGCCGGTCGCGGCTGCGCGAATAAAAATGGACAAGGCCGGTCGCGCGCGTGGCATCATATGCGCTCTGGTTCATATACCCCAACATCAGCACAGCACCATCGCCTGCATCCGTGACAATTGCCGCCAGCAATCCGGCTGCATCAAATTTGGGCAGGAATTTGCTACCTTGTTCGCGTTCGTTATCCATGATGCCAGCGATTAAACCGTGGCCGGGCCGGGCGCAATGGCTTTGCGGTGGTTCCATATGATACAGTTTATTTGAACGTGGGGGGCGACAAGCCACCGGGCGCGGCCTATATGCTCTGTTCCCTATTATGACAGGCAGATTCGGTTATGGACGATTATTCCACTAACCCCTTCGATGACGATAAGCTGCGCGAGGAATGCGGCGTTTTCGGCGTGGCCAATACAAAAGATGCCGCCGCAATGACGGCGCTGGGGCTGCATGCGTTGCAACATCGCGGTCAGGAAGCGGCGGGCATCACCGCCTTTGACGGCGCGGAATTCAATACCTACCGCGCGGCGGGCCATGTCGCCGGCAATTTTGACCGGCCAGAAGTTATCAGCCAGCTGCCCGGCCATGTCGCGGCGGGCCATGTTCGTTATTCCACATCAGGCGAAGCATCGCTGCGCAATGTGCAGCCGCTATATGCAGATCTGGTATCGGGCGGCTTTGCTGTGGCGCATAACGGCAATATTTCAAACGCCTTGAAATTACGGCGCGAACTGGTGCGGCGCGGGTCTATCTTCCAATCCACATCGGATACCGAGGTTATCATCCATCTGGTTGCGACCTCCACGTACCGCACGCTTGTCGATAGGCTGATAGACGCGCTGAAACAGGTGGAGGGCGCCTATTCGCTGATTTGCATGACGAGCGAGGGCATGATTGCGTGCCGCGATCCACTTGGCATCCGTCCGCTCGTGATGGGCAAGTTGGGCGACGCGACAATTTTTGCATCCGAAACAGTCGCGCTAGATGTGGTTGGTGCGGAATTTATTCGCGCTGTTGAACCTGGCGAGCTGATCATTGTGCGGGAAGACAGCATCGAATCGCATAAGCCCTTCACGGCGCAGGATGCGCGACCGTGTATTTTTGAACATGTCTATTTCTCCCGCCCGGATTCGATAGTCGCTGGCAACAGCGTCTATTCGGTGCGCAAAGCCATCGGCGCGGAACTGGCCCGAGAGAATGGCGTCGACGTGGATTATGTCATCCCTGTGCCGGACAGCGGTACACCTGCGGCCATCGGCTATGCAGCAGCGGCGAAGATACCGTTTGAACTTGGCATTATCCGTTCGCATTATGTGGGCCGCACATTCATTCAGCCCGGCGACGGCGTGCGCCATCTGGGCGTGAAACTGAAGCATAACGCCAACAAGAATTTGGTGGCTGGCAAGAAAATCGTGCTGATTGATGACAGCATCGTGCGCGGCACAACCAGCCTGAAAATTGTGCAGATGATGCGCGAGGCCGGGGCAACCGAGGTGCATATGCGTATTGCCAGCCCGCCCACCATGCATAGCTGCTTCTATGGTGTGGACACGCCCGAACGCGAAAAACTGCTCGCCAGCCGTATGGATGTGGAAGCCATGCGCAAACATATTCAGGCGGACAGCCTCGCTTTCCTGACCATTGACGGGCTTTATCGTGCGCTGGGCGAGGCCAGACGCGAAAGCGGAAAACCGCAATATTGTGACGCCTGCTTTACGGGACAGTATCCCACAACGCTTACCGATCAGGATGAAAGCGAACAGCCGGGCCAGCTCGTGCTGCTAAATGAACGGGTGCAGGCAGTTTAATGGCGGGTGAACTGAGCGGGAAACTGGCGGTAGTCACGGGTGCCAGCCGCGGTATCGGCGCTGCTACCGCGCGCGCATTGGCGGCAAAGGGCGCGCATGTCGTGCTTACGGCGCGCAATGCCAAGGATCTGGAAAAGATCGAACAACAAATTTTTGAAGCCGGCGGTGCAGCAACGATCGCACCGCTCGATCTTACCGAAGGCGAAAGCATCGGGCGTCTGGCCTCCGCGGTATCGCAGCGTTGGGGCCAGCTTGATATTCTGGTGATGAACGCTGCAATGCTGGGCAGCTTGGGGCCGGTGGCGGGGATTGATCCTGTGGAGTTCAACAAGGTCCTGACGCTCAACGTGCTCGCGCCGCAAGCGATGATCGCGGCTTTTGATCCTCTGCTGCGCAAAAGCGATGATGCCCAATTGATCGCGTTGACGTCCAGCGTCGCGGCCTCGCCCCGCGCATTCTGGTCCGCCTATGCCGCGTCGAAATCGGCGCTGGAAAATCTGGTGCAAAGCTATGGTCAGGAGGCTGGCAACAAAGGCAATTTACGGGTGGCGATCTGCAATCCGGGTGCCACACGCACAGCTATGCGGGCGCAAGCCTTACCCGGCGAAGATCCCAAAACGGTGAAAGAACCGTCAGTTGTAGCTGACGCGATAGCCGATTTGGTAACGAGCGCGTATAAAAGCGGCGTGCGCGTCAACGTATAATTTGGTCCGGGCCTACTTCACATTCTGATAAGCAGACAGCGCCCGTTCGCGGGCGGCTTTATGCGCGATTATCTTGGCGGGATACGTTTCGGGACGGCAGCCATGTTCTTCCGGATCATGGATCACGTCATCATCAAGCTGCGCCAATTCCGGCACCCATTGCCGAATATAGTCGCCCGCATTGAATTTATCCGATTGCGACAGCGGGGCCATGATACGAACGAACATGTTGCTGTCGATCCCGGTGCCGGAAACCCACTGCCAATTGGTGGCGTTCGACGCATAGTCCGCATCACACAGCGTGTCCCAAAACCATTGCTCGCCTTTACGCCAATCGATCAGCAAATGTTTTATCAGGAATGACGCTGCGATCATACGAACGCGGTTGTGCATCCATCCGGTCGCCCATAATTGCCGCATGCCGGCATCCACAATCGGGTAGCCTGTCTGCCCTGTGGTCCAGCGTTCAAAATCGTCTCGCACCTCGCTTGACCGGAAATCGCGCCACGGCAAATCATCATATTTATCGCGAGCATTCTTGCCGCCATAATCGGGAAACTGCATGATGATGTTCTGGGCGTAATCGCGCCAGGCAATTTCTTTCAGATATGTGGTCACATCCCTGCCCCGCCCGGTCATTCGGTTCCACACATAGGCCGGGCTAACCTCACCAAAATGCAGATGCGGGGACAGCCGCGATGTCAGTTCTTCAGACGGCAGATTGCGCCCTTCATCATACCGGGTAGCTTTATCAGCAAACGCCTCGATGCGATCATGCGCGCCGCCTTCACCCGGTTGCCATTCGTCCTCCATCCCGGTTGCCCAGTTTGGCTGGGTCGGCAGCAAATCGAAATCGGAGAGGGCATCGCTTTCGGGCCAATTGTCGGGGGCATCAATTTTCGGCGGGACAGGCGATGCTTCTGGCGGAGGCATAAATTCGCGCAGCGATTTCCAGAATGGCGTGTAGATTTTATACGGATTACCACTGCCTGTCGTGACGCTACCCGGCGGCATCAGATAATTGCCATCGTGCCGCACCAGATCGACATTGCCGGGCAGCATCGCCTCCAGATCATCCTCTGCGCCGCGCCACCATGGTTCATAATGCCGCAAACAATGGATTGCTGCCGCGCCGGTTTGCTTCGCCAGACTGGCAATTACATGCGCCGCAATCCCGCGCCGCAGTATGAGCCGTGATCCGTTATCGCGCAGATCCGAATCCAGCGATTGAAGCGAATAATGCAGCCACCACCGCGATGCGCCGCCCATCTTTCTGTCGTGCGGTGTTTCGTCATCCAGCACATACACCGGAATTACGGGGCCAGCTGCAGCTGCATGCGCAATTGCGGCCTGATCGGCCAAGCGAAGGTCACGGCGGAACCATACGATAACGGGTTTGGTCATACCGGCTTTAATGAATTACTGCGCGGCAGGTTTCAACCGGTCCGATGGTACATCTTCGTCTTTATCCTGCCCGGCGGCCTTCAAACGCACACCGAACCGGTCGCCCACACGCGGATCGAGAAAGCGTTGATCACGGATAACCACCTCCCCGCCCTCGCGCGCAATGATCGGCATGCGCGACCAGAACAGAAACGCCCGCGCGTTTTCATCCATCGCGGAATAGCGCGCGATTGCTTCGGGGCTGGCACGGTGGATAGAGGTTTGCGATGGCGCGCTGAGCCCGCTGCCCAGGCTGAACCAGCCCGTTCCGTAAACCGCCCCATGCCGCCACAGCATTTCGCGTTGCCAGAATTTTACCGGCACAGGCTGCGCCACTACAATCGGCGCAAGATCAGTATCGGCGCTGTTGGCGACAGGCGCCCGATGATCCAGCCGATCATGCATCAATGCCTCTGCATGGCCGGTGATCGCGCCATTGGCGAAAATATACGCGCATATGGCGGTGAAGCTGATCCATGCCGGACGCTGCCAGTTACCCTGCCCGCGTTTTTCACGGCGAAGCGATATCCACATGCCAGCGATTAAAGCTGCCCAGACCCAGATATCAATAATGAACAGCGTGTCCCCATAAAACCATTTGTCAGTAAATGGCTCCAGAAACCGGATACCATAGGTGTTTAGCCAATCGAGCGCAGGATGGCTTAGCGTGCCAATGAAAGCGAGCAGCAGCAACCAGCCTTTATGCACTGGCAATCGCCCGGCTGGCCGTTTGCCGCGCCGTTGTTGCCAGCGATCAAACCACACCATGACAGCCCACAAAATAATCGGCAGGATCATCAGCGCGATCGGCCCGTGGGTAATCCCCCGGCGCATAGCCAGATGCCCCTGCCCGCCCATCAGCACGGCGACCGCGTCAATATCAGGCAGGTTCGCCGCAATGATCAATGTCGGCATTGCCAGCCCGGTCTTTTTCTTCAGGCCCATCTGGCCAAGGATCGCGCCGGCGAGCGAATGCGTCAGATTATCCATTGCGGTATGCGATCATCAATTCAGCACGCCGAGCTGCGCGCCGTCAAATTCGGCCAGTTGATCAATGTGCCCTGCCTTCACCTTGTCCGCCCAATCGGGATTGGCAATCAACGCGCGGCCAACCGCGATCATATCAAATTCCTCGGCCTCCATCCGCCGTTCGAGATCGCGAAGATCGGTTGATGCTGATTTCTGCCCGCCAAAGCTGCCAAAGAAATCATTGTCGAGACTGACCGAACCGACGCTGATGGTCGGCACGCCAAGCGCCTTTTTCACCCAACCTGCAAAGTTAAGGCCGTTCTCGCCGTCTATATCCGGAAATTCCGGCTCCCAGAAACGGCGCTGCGAACAATGGAACATATCCACCCCCGCATCGTGAAGCGGCGCTAGCCAATCGTCAAGATCAGCAGGGGTCGGCGCCAGTTTCACGGAGTAATCCTGCTGCTTCCATTGGCTGATGCGCAGGATTAACGGTAAATCGCCGATGCCCTTGCGCGTCTCCTTCACTATCTCGCGTGCAAAGCTAGCGCGATCAGCGATCGTCGGCCCGCCCCATTTATCGCTGCGCTGGTTCGTCTCGTGCCAGAAAAACTGATCGATTAAATAGCCATGTGCGCCGTGCAGTTCGACGCAGTCAAACCCCATCTGTGCAGCAGCGGTGCAGGCTTTCGCGAATGCAGCCACTGTATCGGCGACATCCTCCTCGCTCATCGCTGCGCCTTTACGCTTGTTGTCTTTGCCAAGCCCCGATGGCCCTTCCGGATCCTGCTGGCGCGGATGTTCCTTCCGGTTTGCAGGCACGATGCCGGTATGCCAAATTTGCGGTGCCATGCGCCCGCCCTCTGCATGCACCGTGTCGATTATATTTTGCCAGCCTGCCAATGCGGCATCACCATGGAAGCGAGGGATATCAGGATCATTCGAGGATTCGGGCCGATCAACGACCGTCCCCTCGCTGATGATTAACCCGACGCCATATTGCGCGCGTTTGCGGTAATATTCCGCCACATCTGCGCCGGGCACACCGCCCGGCGATTTCACGCGGGTCATTGGCGCCATAGCAACACGGTTCGGCAATTCCATGCCGCGAATGGAGAAGGGTTCGAACAGCACAGACATTGCTTTTCCTAAATTTTGGCGGGGCTTGCGCCGAACGCGGCGCTAAAGATCCGGCCCGTCCTGCGTAACTTCCCAGGTTTGCCCCTTCGACAGCAGCTTACCCAGATCGGCGGTTTTCCCTGCGCTCGCCGCTGCATTCTGCGCCATAACGGCCGCTTCGAACGTAGCCCGCGGATCATCATATAATACGCCAAGCGCCATTGGAAATTCGCCGAACGGCATTTCGATGAGCATATGTGCAACGCTGCGGTTGGTGGCGTCATGACGGATAACGCCAGCAGCCTCCCAATCGCCGTCCGGCACGTCAACAACGCGAAGGCACAGCGCGTCACGATCCAGCGAGATGCCTTTGATGCCACCGCTCTTTTCGCTTCCGAACAGCATCGGCTCACCATGGTCGAGCCAAAGCTGACGATCTTCTGCACCCTTCGGCGCGGCAAAATCCTCGAACACGTCTTTGTTATACACGATACAATTTTGAAATATCTCGATAAAAGCTGCGCCCTGATGTGCGTGCGCAGCCTTCAGCACTTCGGGCAGCTTTTTCGAAACATCAAATCCGCGCGCAACAAATCTAGCGCCGGAGCCTAACGCGAACGCCGCTGGCCGTGCCGGATGATCAACCGAACCATATGGCGTCGAGGGGCTGTTGGTGCCTTCGCGCGATGTTGGCGAATATTGCCCCTTTGTCAGGCCGTAAATCTCGTTATTAAACAGCATGATCTGACAATTCACATTCCGGCGTAGCATGTGCATTGTGTGGTTACCGCCGATCGACAGACCATCGCCGTCACCTGTTACCAGCCAGACATCGAGTTCCGGGTTAGCAAGTTTCAACCCCGTGGCAAATGCGGGCGCGCGGCCATGAATTGTATGAAAGCCGTAGGTTTCCATATAATAAGGGAAGCGCGATGAGCAGCCGATACCCGATATAAACACCGTTTTGGCCGGGTCCGCGCCCAGCTGCGGCATGGTGCGCTGCACCGCTTTCAATATCGCATAATCGCCGCAGCCCGGGCACCAGCGAACTTCCTGATCGGTTTCCCAGTCTTTCAGCGTTGTTTCGATGGGGGTCATATCATTCATGCTAATGCTTCCTTGATTGCAGCTTCCATCTCGGCAATTGTAAAGGGCTGGCCGCTCACCTTGTTAACCGGTTTCGCATCGACCAGATATTGATCGCGCAATATTGTCTTCAACTGCCCTGTGTTCATTTCAGGAACAATAATCCGGTCGAAACTTTTTAGCAGTTCGCCCATATTTGACGGCATTGGCCAGATATGGCGGATGTGAACATGGGCGACGTCCTTTCCTTCCGCACGCAAGCGGCGGACAGCCTGATGAATCGGACCATATGTGCTGCCCCATCCGACTACCGCCAGTTTCGCGCCCTCAGCGCCAAGGCAGACCGCCTGATCCGGAATGGACTGCGCAACGCCGTTGACTTTTGCCGCGCGGATATCGGTCATTTCCTGATGATTTTCCGGCGCGTAGTTAATATGTCCAGTGCCGGTCTCTTTCTCGATCCCGCCAATCCGGTGCATCAAACCCGGCGTCCCCGGTTTCACCCACGGCCGCGCAAGTTTCTCATCGCGCGCGTATGGCTTAA
>ENA-ORXU01001805-ORXU01001805.1-marine-metagenome-genome-assembly--contig:-NODE-1805-length-16195-cov-7.229743_pt1 | contig 16195 bp, 13 predicted proteins | sample MGYA00237869_ERZ511484 | MGnify/ENA metagenome assembly ERZ511484
ATCGGCATCGACCGGCTGGTCATGCTGATGACCGGCTCGCCGAGCATCCGGGACGTGGTGCTGTTTCCGCATCTGCGCCCCGAGGCCCTGTCCTGAAGGGAACCCGTCAGTCGCCCAGCTGCCAGCGCACGCCGTCGGCCGCCAGGCCGTTGATGTAGCGCACCTGTACCAGTTCGGGTCGATCCGGCGAACCACCGAGCTGCCAGTCCAGGGTGTAGCGCACCGAACACGCGCCGGATGCACCGGACGGGGCAGCCGCGCAAGCGCTCCCCGCGCGCCGGCCCGTCTGGCTGGCGTGCAGGTACTGGCCGTCGGGGCCGACATGCCATTGACCGCGCTCGGGCAGCGTGATCGCCTCGGCGACCAGCACGTCGGCCACCCGACGGTCATCGCCAGGATCGTGCACCGCGTAACGCTCCTCGAACGCGGTCAGCGTCTGCTCGCCGGACAAGGTCCCGACCCGCTCCAGCTGTTCCAGGCGAAACAGCCAGGTGACCCGGTCAAGGTTCAATGGATCGTTACCGAAACACTCGACGCGCGTGCCGCGGCCACCGCGGTATCGTGCCGTTCGCAGCGCCGTCTCCAGCCTGTCCAGACGAGCGATCCGAGCATCGCCCTCCGCCGTGTCCCGTTCGATCGCCTCGTCGAGCAGGACCCGCTGCCGCGGTGCGTTCGGGGGCGCGGCACCGCAATCGAGCACAGGCGGTGCGTCCGAACCGATCGCCGCGCCCGCGCTCCCGCCCGAGTTCGCGCTCGCGAGCGCCGGCGCGAGCGTCAGCAGCGACGCGGCCAGTGCGCATCGCACGGTCGTTGTGGACAGTTCAAGCATTTTGACGCCTCCTGCGGGCATGCTAGAGAATCGTCGTGGCGGGCGATGTCGAGATGCTCACAGATCGATGGCGCCTCGTCGTGCGACGGTGGGCAGCGGTAAGTAGTGTCGGGGAGCAATGGCGTGATGACGGAAGGCGTGCAGGTCCGCACGGCGGTGGTGGCCGAAGGGGGAGGGCAGCGCGGCATCTACACCGCCGGCGTGCTCGATGCGCTGAGTGGCGAGGCCGTCAACCCGTTCGACCTGGGCATCGGGGTGTCGGCCGGTGCGCAGAACCTGCTGGCCTACTTTCTCGAACGTCCCGGATACGCCCGCCAGGCGATCGAGCGGCTGACCGCCGAACGCGGCTTCTTCGTGCCGTACCGGTACTTCACGCGTGGCAACGTGATCGATCTGGACGGCTACTTCGCCCGCACGCTCGACGACCCGGACTACCGGCTGGAATACCCGCGCCTGAACGACATGGTGCAGCGGCGCCGGCTGCTGTTCGTCGCCACCTGTCGGGACTCGCTGCAATCGCATTACCTGGAGCCGACCGTGGACACGGTCGTCGATTGCCTGAAGGCCTCCAGTGCGGTGCCGCTGCTGTACCGCTCCGGGGTGGCGATGCGGGAGCGCTGCCTGATCGACGGCGGGGTGTCCGACCCGCTGCCGGTCGAGCGGGCCTGTCAGGAAGGTGCGCGACGCGTGCTGGTGATCCGCACCGGCAACGGCGAGTGCTCCGGCATGCGTCGCTCCCTGCAGCGCTTCCGGCGGGTCGGCGCCGTGCCGACCGGGTTGCTCAGGCTGGTCGAGTGCAGCGAGGCGTCACTGGCGCAGGCCTTGGCGTTCATGGACTCGCCACCCGATGGCGTCGAACTGCTGCAGCTCGCGCCGTCGCGCACGCTGCGCAGCCAGGTGTTCGGCAGCCGTTCCGAAGCCCTCGTCCACGACTACGCGACCGGGTTCGCCGACGGGCTGGCGCACGCCTGCACGCTGCGCGACTGGTCCGGCGAGTCGCCTCCGGTCACGCGACCGGCCGCGGCGGACATGACGGACAAGCCGGTCGTGGCCTGACGCCGGTGTCGATATACTGGTTCGCCCCGATTCCGGAGTGAGGCATGGACGACGATTCGCGATCCGACGATAAGAAGGCCGACGACAAGGCCGACCGCGCGGTCGTGGGCAGCGTCGAGACGACGGCGTACCCGTACGAGGAGAAGCTGGGCCGCAAGGAGTACGAGAAGCAGAAGGCGAAGCTGCAGGTGGAGCTGCTCAAGGTGCAGCGCTGGGCACGCGACGAGGGCGAGAAGCTGGCGCTGCTGTTCGAGGGACGGGATGCGGCCGGCAAGGGCGGCACCATCAAGCGCTTCACCGAACACCTGAACCCACGCGGTGCCACGGTCATCGCACTGGCGAAGCCGACCGATGCCGAACGCGGTCAATGGTACTTCCAGCGCTACGTGCAGCACCTGCCCACCGCCGGAGACATCCGCTTCTTCGACCGTTCCTGGTACAACCGCGCCGGTGTCGAGCGGGTGATGGGCTTCTGCACCCCCGAGGAGTATTTGGAGTTCATGCGCCAGGTGCCGCCGCTGGAGCGCATGCTGGTGCGCTCGGGACTTCGGCTGTTCAAGTACTGGTTCTCGGTGTCGCAGGCCGAGCAGGCGCGAAGGTTCGCATCCCGCGAGGAGGATCCGCTGAAGCAGTGGAAGCTGTCGCCGATCGACCAGGCATCGGTGGAGCGCTGGGACGACTACACCGAGGCCAAGAACGCGATGTTCTTCTACACCGACACCGCCGATGCGCCCTGGACGATCATCAAGTCGGACGACAAGAAGCGGGCGCGCATCAACTGCATGCAGCATTTCCTGACGCACCTGCCCTATCCGGGCAAGGACGAGGACGTGGTCACCGGCCCGGACCCGTTGATCGTCGGGCCGCCCCGGCGCACCGTCAACGACGACACCGCCATCGCCAGTCAGGCGTGACGGCGTGAGCGTGCCGCTGCTGGCGCTCGGCGAGCTGCGCCGCTTTCTCGCCTCGCGGCGCGGTCTGGTGTCGCTGCTGGCGTTCGCGCTGTTCTGGTACGCGCTGCTGGTGTGGTTCATCCGCCCGGCCGGCGTGCTCGCCGGCAGCGCCGATGCGCCGGGCCCGGCGCTGCTGCTGGACCGCTGGCTGGGGCTGGACCTGTTGTCGCGCTGGGCCGCTCGCCAGCTGGCGGCCTGGTGGGCGATCGCGCTGTACGTGCTGCCCTTCGTGGCGGTGTTCGCCGCCGCCGACCAGATCGCCTCCGACCGGGCGCGCGGCACGCTACGTTTCCTGGTGCTGCGCGTGTCGCGGATCGAAATCCTGCTGGGCCGCTTCCTCGGCCAGGCGCTGCTGATGGCGGGCGTGGTGATGGCCACCGCGCTCGGCGTGCTGGTGCTGCTCGCCATCGATCGGCCCGATGCGCTGGGAGATGCCTGGCCATCGCTGCCGGTCTCCATGCTCGCCCTGTGGCTGACGCTGCTGCCCTGGATCGCGCTGATGGCGCTGGTGTCCGCCCTGGCCTCGACGCCCGGTCAGGCGACACGCTATGCGCTGATCCTCTGGATACTGCTGTCGCTGGGTGCGGGGTGGTTGTCGCGCCGTTTCGAGGAACATGACTGGGTCCAGAGCCTGATGCCGGGATCCGGTGCGCAGGCGATGCTGGGGCGAAGCGCACAGGCCGCGCTGGCGCCCGCCGCGATCGGCCTGGTGCAGGCCGCGGTGTTTCTCGGCGTGGCGGCGGTGATCATGACGCGCCGTGACCTGTGAGTGCACTGATCGAATGCCGCGCCCTGTCCAAGCGCTATGGAGGCACACGGGCACTCGACGGCATCGAGCTGGATCTGGATCGGGGCGCACCGATCGCCCTGGTGGGGCCGAACGGGGCCGGCAAGACCACGCTGTTCTCGGTGCTGTGCGGGTTCGTTCGCGCCTCGGGCGGAAAGGCACGCGTGCTGGGCGAACCGACAGGTTCGGCCGCGCTGCGCGGACGCATCGGTGCGTTGCCGCAGGATGCCTCGCTGGCACCGGGCTTCTCGGTGCATTCACAACTGATGCACCTGGCCCGGTTGCAGGGGCTGCCGCGCGCCACCGCCCGGACCGAGGCCGAGCGGGTGCTCGAACGGGTGCGGCTGAGCGAGGCGGGTGGCAACCCGCCCGAATCGCTCAGTCACGGCATGCGCAAGCGGATCGCCTTCGCCCAGGCGCTGCTCGGTCGTCCCGAGCTGCTGCTGCTCGACGAACCGACCGCCGGGGTCGATCCGCCCAACGTGCGCGTCATCCATGCGCTGATCCGGGAGCTGGCCGGCGAGGTCGATGTCCTGATCAGCTCGCATAACCTGGATGAGCTGGAACGGCTGACCGAGCGGGTGATCACCCTGGAGAGCGGCCGGGTATCGGCACGCGGCCGACTGGCCGACGAACGGCATGAGGCCACCGGGGCCGATCGGCAGGGCAGGCTGAGCGTGACGCTGGATTCGATCAACGATACCGCGTCGGCCGCCGAGTCGTTGGGGGCATTGCCCCGGGTCACCGCGTGCCGGATCGCCGCGCGGGGCGATCTGCTGCTGAACGTGGACGACGAGAACGAGACGGCGCAGGCCGTCATCGCGATGCTGGGCGAACGCGGCGTGCGCTGGCGCTCGATCGTGCGCGGGCGTTCGCTGGAGGAGCGGTTGTACGACGACCAGGACTGATCCGCGCCGAACCCTCGACCGTGTGCCGCATCTGCGTTATGTTGATCGACGATGCTTCTGCATTGGGCGACGACGCCTCGGTTGCCGCTTCGCCGAACGGCGTCGCCGGTTTTGTCTTCCCGGTGTTGTCTTCCCGGTGTTGTCTTCAACGTGACGGCATGGCGATGAACGAGACGCTGGAAATCTCCCTGCTCGGCGAGCTGCGTGTCGATCGGCAGGGCACGGCCATCGTGCTGCCGGCCTCCCGAAAGACCCGCGCGCTGCTGGCATTCCTGGTCAGCACCGGCCGTCCGCATCGAAGCCGACCCGTCCGGTGCGCAATCGCATCGTCGGCAGGCGGTATCGATCGCCGTGCCGTCAGCCCTCGCCAGCGTGCCGGTCACCAGCACGCCGGCCCATGCGCTGCGTGCGCAGCGGATACGGTTCTGCGAAGTGCAGGACGGCACCCGGATCGCCTATGCGACGCTGGGCTCCGGTCCGCCGTTGCTGAAGGCGGCCAATTGGCTCAATCACCTGGAGTTCGACCGGGACAGCCCGATCTGGGGGAAGGGCTTCGCACGCATCGCCGCCCACCGCACGTTCGCCCGCTACGATGAGCGCGGCTGCGGGCTGTCGGACCGGGAGGTGTCGAACTTGAGCTTTGATGCCTTCGTGGAGGATCTGGAAACGGTCGCCGACAAGCTCGGCTACGACCGATTTCCGCTACTGGGGATATCGCAGGGCTGTGCCGTGGCGGTGGAATACGCCGTGCGACATCCCGAACGGGTCTCCGGCCTGGTGCTGATCGGCGGCTATGCCGCCGGCTGGCGTCATCATGCCGACGCTTCGGAGCAGAAGCTGCGCGAGGCGATGATGACGCTGACCGAACTGGGATGGGGGACCGACAATCCCTCCTACCGTCAGGTGTTCTCGCAGACGTTCATGCCCACGGCCAACAAGGAGGAGCTCGACTGGTTCAACGAGTTCCAGCGCCTGACGACATCGCCGCGCAATGCCGCCAGGTTCCAGGATGCGTTCGGAGACATCGACGTGCGGCACAGGCTGCGCCGGATCACCGCGCCCACCATCGTCCTGCATTCCCGACACGATCGGAGAATCCCGCTGCACCTGGGACGGGCGGTGGCCGCGTCCATCCCGGACGCCCACTTCGTGACGCTGGAAAGCCACAACCACGTCCTGCTGGATCGCGAACCGGCCTGGCAGGTCTGCCTGGAGACCATCGGGCGGTTCATGGCGGAGAAGGGCCTCTAGAAGACGATGGCTTCGAGCCGCTTGCGCAGACCGCGGTTCAATTCTCGCGGATGAATCTCTCGCGCCGGTGCCGAGGTCAGGTCGAAGTACTGGATGTGCCCCCCTTCGCGACTGGTGCACACCAGGACCTCGACATCCGTCAGGTGAAGCGTCACCCGCAGGCCGTTGTCCTGGGACTGTTCGCCGGCCTCGAACGCGTCGCGCACGCCGCGGATCGAGAAGCGCACGAGATGGTCCAGCCCCAGCGCGTCCAGCTGCGTGGCCGCATCCACCTCGCTGGCGGGATCGACGATCTCGCAGAAGCCTGGCGAATTGGTGACATCGACCTTGGGAAGGCCGGTGTGCGGATCGATGAACAGCTCGCCCGCCTGGCCATCGTTGACGACCTGGAACTCGGCCACGTGATCGACGAGCTCGCCCGTCACGCCGAAGACGATGGCGTCCTGGCGAGGACCACCGTGGAAGCAGTCAGAGCCGTCGCCGGGCTTCCAGATGAAGATGTCGCGGCCCAGGCCTCCGAAGGCACGATCCCGGTTGTTAGCGGTGAAATGCTCCAGACCGCCGAGCAGCACATCGTTGCCCTTGTCGCCGTCGATCACGTCCGGTCCCTGGATCAGGGTGGGCAGGTCCCTGTCGTTGCCGTGGTCGTCGGCGAACGCATGGCCGGTCGCGCCGAGCAGGGCGAGCCCGCCAGCGCCGATGATGAGTATCCGGTTGATCTTCATGGTGGTCGGTATCCGTTGAAACGACGAGGTGGGTGTGCGTGCGAGCGCAGCAGCCACCGTCGGTCCGGATGACGAGGATTCGTCCTCGTTTCGAGCGCGCGAGCCGACGGAGATCTGCTGCGGACACCACCTTGTCGCCCGGACGTGGTCACCAGCGTTGTACTGCGCGTCGTGGCGGGGCACGAAAACCGTTGTTTTTTCGCCGGGGCGCGAATATCGGGGCGCGACCTGCGAGCTATTCGCCCGGCCGCGTCCTGATTTCCAGCGGCCCTTCCAGCGTGCGGTGCACCGGGCACCGGTCGGCGATGCGCAGCAGGGAAGCCCGCGCCGCCTCGTCCAGGTCCCCTGACAGGGCGATGGTGCGGGTCAGCACGTCGATGCGCTGTCCGCCGTCGTCGCAGTCTTTGCAATCGGCCACGTGTTCCCGATCGTGCTGCAGCGTCACCGATACGTCGTCCAGCGCCAGCCCCTTGCGCTCGGCGTACATCCTGAGCGTCATCGCCGTGCAGGTGCCCAGGGCCGCCAGCAGGTGCTCGTACGGGTCCGGACCGGTGTTGCCGCCACCGACCTTGGTCGGTTCGTCGGCGATCCAGTGGTGGTGATCGCTGTGCACGTCCTGCGCGAACCGGTGATCCCGCTCGGCCACGTGCACCTGGCCCGCCGCCACCGACGGTCGTGCCACGGCGGGCTCCGCCTCGATCAGGCGTGACGCCCAGGCGGCGATCATCGAGGCCACGTACTCGGCATCGGCGGCCCGGCTCAGCAGGTGATCGGCGCCGTGCAGGTCCACGAAGCTCTTGGGGTGCCTGGCCGCGCGATAGATGCGCTCCGCCTCGTTCACGCTGACCGTCGCGTCGGCCGGGGCGTGCATGACCAGCAGGGCAGGCTTCAGCTCGGCCAGGTGGGCGCTGTCGGTCTGGCGGATGTCGTTCAGGAACTCCCGGCGGATGGTGAACGCCCGGCCGGCAAGCGTCACCTCGGCGGCGCCGTCCTTCTCGATGCGATCGATGTCGCAGGCGAACTGCTGCGCGACGTGTTGCGCATCGGCCGGCGCACCAATGGTGGCCACGCCGCGGCATTCGGGAATGCGGTGCGCCGCGTTCAGCACCGCGGTGCCGCCCAGGCTGTGGCCGATCAGCAGCTCCGGCGGTTGGCCTTGCTCGCGCAGCCAGTCGGCGGCGGCCACCAGGTCGGCCACGTTGGAGGAAAAATCCGTGTTGGCGAAATCCCCGTCACTGTTGCCCAACCCGGTGAAATCGAACCTCAGCACCTGATAGCCGCGCGCCACCAGCGCCCGTGCGATGCGCGAGGCGGCCGCGATGTCCTTGCCGCAGGTGAAGCAGTGGGCGAACAGCGCGGTGCCCAGCGCACCGGTGTCGGGGGATTCCAGCAGCCCTGCCAGGCTGCCTCCATCGTGTCCGGGAAACTCCATGCGGCTACGTCGTGACATGGGGTCGGTCTCTGGCAGGGGGCGGCAGGAGGGCGCGTCGAAGTACCGTCGCGTCAGGGCATCGTCGAGCCGAGCGTGGCGCGAAGCGCCGGCAGCACGTGCTCGAGCATCAATGGCTGCGCCTCTCGGGTCGGGTGGATGCCGTCGGACTGGAAGTAGTTCCGGTCGGTGGCGATCGGTTCGAGAAAGAACGGCACCAGATCCGCCTCGCTGGCCTCGGCCGCCAGGCCGAAGGCCGCCGTGAACCGCTCCAGGTAGGCCTGGCCGTAGTTGGTCGGGATCATCATGCCCAGGATCAACGCCTCGGCGCCGCTGTCCTCCGCCAACGTGGCCATCCGCGTCAGGTTGTCGGTCATCGCATCGACCGGATAGGCGCGCAGCCCGTCGTTGCCCCCCAGCTCGATCACCACCACGTCCGGTTCGAAGCGCTCCAGCGCGGCCGGAAGCCTTCTCAGGCCGCCCACCGTGGTGTCGCCGCTGATGCTGGCGTTCACGAACGAGATGCCCGGATAGTCCTCGGACAGCGCCTGTTCCGCCAGCGCCACCCAGCCATCACGTTCGGCCAGCCCGTAGGCGGCGCTGAGGCTGTCGCCGACCACCAGCACCACCGGATCGGCGGCCGCACGGCCGATCGGGGCGATCCATAGCGCACCGGCAAGGGCGATCGCTGTCAAAAATCCTGAATGCATCATCTGACGAACAAGGCTCCGTAGTCTCAAGCACTGGGGCTTTCCCCGATACGACCCCATCCTACGGAGGTCGTTCCCGCTCAGCGAGCCACCGATGAACTCCACGCACTTGTCCGATCGAGGCTCCGCCCATGGGCCTGACCACGTGTCCGAACACGTGTCCGAACACGTGTCCGAGCACGCCTCCGGGCAGGGTGCCCGTCCGGTCCTGGAGGCACGGGGCATCGGCAAGCAGGTCGATGGTCCCGAGGGTCGGCTGACCATACTGGACGATCTGGACATGCGGGTGATCGCGGGCGAAGCGGTGGCCATCGTCGGACCGTCGGGCTCCGGCAAGTCGACCGTGCTGGGCATCCTGGCAGGGCTTGACCTGCCCACCAGTGGGGATGTGCAACTGCTCGGGCAGAGCCTGGGAGAGCTCGACGAGGACCAGCGCGCGCGGCTGCGCGCAGGAGACGTCGGCTTCGTGTTTCAGAACTTCCAGTTGCTGCCCGGGCTCTCGGCACTGGAGAACGTGATGCTGCCGCTGGAGCTGGGCGGCAGCGACGATGCCGAGTCGCGGGCTCGCGCCATGCTCGAGGAGGTCGGGCTGGGGCACCGGGCCGGCCACCAGCCGCTGCAGCTGTCCGGCGGCGAGCAGCAGCGCGTGGCGCTGGCGCGCGCGTTCGTGTCGCGCCCGGCGATCCTGTTCGCCGACGAGCCCACCGGCAATCTGGACACCGAGACCGGGCACCGCGTCATCGACCTGATGCTCAGCCTGCGCGCCTCGCGCGATGCGGCGCTGGTGCTGGTCACCCATGACGAGCGGCTGGCCGCCCGCTGCGATCGGCGCCTGCTGATGGAGCAGGGCCGGCTGACCGAGCGCAGCACCGGCCTGGCGCAGGCCTCGTGAACAGCGTGGCCGCGGAGGCGGTGGCCCGAACCCCTGCCAGGGCGTCGGGCGGGTTCGGCATCGCTCGCCAGATGCGCTTCGCGCTGCGCTCGCTGTGGCGCGACCTGCGCTCGGGCGAGCTGCGGGTGCTGGCGCTGGCGCTGATCGTGGCGGTGGCCTCGGTCACCGCGGTCGGCTTCTTCACCGATCGCATCGGTCGCGCGGTCGAGCAGCAGGCCGGCGATGTGCTGGCGGCCGACCTGGTCGCCTCGTCCGGTCTGCCGCTGCCCGGCGGGCTGGAAGAGGCGGCACGCTTGCGCGAGCTGAGCTTCGCCACCCACGTGCGCTTCCCGTCGGTCATCATCGACGCGGACGGCGAGTCGCAACTGGTCGCGGTCAAGGCGGTCAGCGACGGCTACCCGCTGCGCGGGCGGCTCGACATCGCGCCGCTGGACGATCCGGCCACGGTCGAGTCCCGGCGCCTCGACGGCGTGCCGGCCCCCGGTACCGTGTGGGTCGATGCCCAGCTGGCCGATGCGCTGGCCTTGTCGCAGGGCGAGACCATGGAGCTGGGCGCGGCCACCTTCCAGGTCACCTGCCTGATCCTGTTCGAGCCGGACCGGGGGCAGAACTTCTTCGAGTTCGCCCCGCGGGTGATGATCAACGATGCCGACCTGGCGTCGGCCGACCTGCTGGTCGAGGGCAGTCGCGCGCAGTTCGCCTTCCTGGTGGCCGGGCAGCCGGATGACGTCTCGTCGATGCAGTCGCTGCTCGAGGCGGATTTCGCCAGCGAGCTCAGGGTGCAGGGCGTGCGCGACGGCAGTCCGCAGATGGAGCGGGCGCTGGATCGCTCGCAGCGATTCCTCGGGCTGGCCTCGGTGGTGACGGTGCTGCTGGCGGGCGCGGCGATCGCGTTGAGCGTGCGCCACTTCGCGCAGCGCCAGGCGGATGCGGGTGCGGTCATGCGCACGCTGGGCGCCTCGCGCAACGAGGTGATCGTGTGGCTGGCGACCCGTCTTGCGCTGGTGGCGCTGGTGGCGACCGTGATCGGTGCGGTGCTCGGCTGGTGCGCGCAGCTGGTGCTGGCCAACCTGCTGTCCGGCTGGTTCGGCTTCGTGCTGCCCGCGCCCGGTATCCGGCCGCCGCTGATCGGCATGTTGACCGCGTTCATCGCGCTGGCAGGCTTCGGGCTGCTGCCGGTGATCCGGGCCGGGCGGGTGAACGTCATGCGCGTGCTGCAGGACGATTACGCCAGCCTGGACAGCAGCGCCGTCACCGCGACGTTGTGCGGCATCGCGGCAGCCTTCGGGGTGGTCTGGCTGCTGTCCGGCGATGCGTTGCTGTCCGGCATCGTGGTGCTGGGCGTGGTGCTGATGCTGGGCGTGTTCGGGGTGTTCGGGCGGCTGATGATCCGTGCCGTGCGGCGGCTGGCCGGTGCGCGTCACCGCTTGGCGGTAGCGGGCCTGGAGCGGCGTGCCGCCTCCAGCGTGGTGCAGCTGGCAGCCTTCGCGATGGGCATCATGGCGCTGCTGCTGATCGCCATCGTACGGGTCGACCTGCTGGCCGCCTGGGAGCGCGACCTGCCGCCGGACGCACCGAACGTGTTCGTGGTCAACATCCAGCCCGAGCAGGTCGACCGCTTCGCCGCGCGGCTCGACGAGCAGGGCATCGACAGTCGCGGCATCTTCCCGATGGTGCGGGCCCGACTGGTGTCGCACAACGGCGAGCAGGTGCTGCAGGAGCCGGGCGACGAGCAGCAGGAGCGCCGGGCGCGGCGCGAGTACAACCTGACCTACTCGAACGAGCTGCCGCCCAGCAACGAGCTGGCGGCCGGCGAGTGGTGGCCCACCGACGGCAGTGCCGGCGACGAGCTGTCGATCGATAGGGAATGGGCCCAGGAACGCGGCTTCGCGATCGGCGACACGCTGACCTTCAGGGTGGCGGGGGTGGACGTGACCGGTACCGTCAGCAGCCACCGGCTGATCGACTGGGAGTCGTTCGACGTCAACTTCTTCGCCATGGGCACGCCGCAGCTGTTCGAGGGGTTGCCGGCCACCTTCGTGACAAGCTTTCGGATCGACGACGATTTCGTGTCCGCCACGACGGGCTGGGCGCGGGAATTCCCGGGCATCGCCACGATCGACATCGGTGCGGTCATCGAGCGCATCAAGATGTTGATGGACCGTGCGTCGCTGGCGGTGGAATACGTGTTCCTGTTCACGCTGCTGGCCGGTGTCTGCGTGCTGCTGGCGGCGGTGCAGAGCAGTCAGCGTGAAAGGATCCGCGAGAGTGCGCTGCTGCGGGCACTGGGCGCGTCGCACGGCCAGATACGCCGTGCAGTCGTGACAGAGTTCGCAATACTCGGTGCATTGTCGGGTACGCTGGCAGCGTTTTTCGCCACGCTCGTCGCCTGGAGCCTGAGTCGTTTCGTGTTCGAGCTGCCGTTCCAGGTCAACCCGATGTTGTGGGTACTCGGTGTGGTCGGCGGGGCGCTGGGCATCAGCCTGGCCGGCTATCTGGCCACCCGCCGGGTGTTGCACACCCCACCGATGGTGGCGCTCAAGGCCAGCGCCTGAGTCCATCCCGCGGGCCGGTGACGATTCGTCACCGGCCGGTCCCGAGTCCGTCAGGAGAGCCACTGCCGTGACAGGTTCATCTTGAGACACGCGTTCAGCGCCGACGAAGGCGCATTCGCCAGCCACGAGGGTGCCCTGGAGGTGCTCGGCGAAGGCTGCACCCGTCAGCAGCGACTGACGCTGAGACACGCGATCGGACATTGGTTCGAGGTGCGCGACCAGCCGTCCGAATACCCCGATGCCCTGTTCGTGGCCGCGCAGCTGAAAGGCATGCGTGCCGACCTGCCGATCCTGATCGCCGCGCTGTTCGGCAGCGACACCGCGGCGCAGCGCTACCCGATCGGCTTCGTGCACGAGCAATACGGGGCCGAGTGCGCCGCGCTCACCGCCGGGGTGCGCGCGCTGAACGAGCTCTCGTTCGCCGATGTCTCCGATCTGACGGCGCGCGAAGCGCGGGAGCAGGCCGAACGCCTGCGCCGCATGGTGCTGTCGGTGGTCGAGGACATCCGAGTGGTGCTGGTGAAACTGGCGTTCCGCACCCAGCGCCTGTACCTGCTGGCCAAGAGCGAGGACCCGCACCACGTGGCGATCGCGCGCGAGACGCTCGCCGTCTATGCACCGCTGGCCAACCGGCTGGGATTGGGGCAGCTGAAGTGGGAACTGGAGGATGTGGCGTTCCGCATCGTCGAGCCGGAGGCCTACAAGCGCATCGCAGGCTCGCTGGAGGAGAACCGCACCGCCCGCGAGGACTACATCAGCGATTTCGTCACCAGCCTGGAAGAGCGGCTGGGCGGGGCGCGCATCGACGGGGCACAGGTGGCCGGACGGCCCAAGCACATCTACAGCATCTGGAAGAAGATGAGCGCCAAGCGCATCGAGTTCGCCGACCTGTTCGATGTGCGTGCGGTGCGCGTGCTGGTGGAGGACCTGCAGCAGTGCTACTCGGCACTGGGCGTGGTGCACGGTTGCTGGCAACCGATCGCGCGCGAATTCGACGACTACATCGCCAAGCCAAAGGGTAACGGCTACCGCTCCCTGCACACCGCGGTGATCGGCCCGTTCGGCAAGCCGGTGGAGGTGCAGATCCGCACCCGCGCCATGCACGACGATGCCGAGAACGGGGTGTCGGCTCACTGGGCCTACAAGGAGGGCAGTCCGGTCGACGAGGCGTTGCAGAAGAACATCAACGCGCTTCGGAACCTGCTGGAGGAGAACGACGACGACCAGCTGCTCGAAGGGTTCAGCCAGCAGTTGGACGTCGATCGGGTGTACGCGTTCACCCCCAAGGGCGAGGTGGTGGACCTGGTCTCGGGTTCGACGCCGCTGGATTTCGCGTATCACATCCATTCCGAGATCGGTCACCGCTGCCGCGGCGCCAAGGTGGACGGACGCATCGTGCCGCTGACCTATACGTTGTCCACCGGCGACCGGGTGGAGATCCTGACCACGCGCGAACCCGGTCCGAGCCGTGACTGGCTCAACCGCTCGCTCGGCTACCTGGGTTCCAGCCGCGCGCGCGCCAAGGTGCGCGCCTGGTTCAACGCGCGCGACTTCGATCAGAACGTGCTGGATGGGCGGGCGGTGCTTGATCGGGAGATCAAGCGTCTGAAGGCTGGCAACATCGCGATCGACAAGCTGGTACGGCGGCTGAAGTTCGACCGTCCGGATGCGCTGTTCGCCGCCATCGGCCGAAACGACATCACGTTGGCGCAGATCGCCGGTGCGATCGATCACGTGGCGGAGCCGGTGGCACGGCCACCGATCGTCAGCCCCGCGCCGTTGCCCGAGCGCAGCCGTCAGGGGGATGCCGGCATCCGGGTGCGCGGCGTCGGTAACCTGCTGACCAACATCGCCAGCTGCTGCCAGCCGGTCCCCTGGGACGACATCACCGGCTTCATCACTCGCGGCAAGGGGGTCAGCATCCATCGTGCCGACTGCACCAACATGCTCAACCTCAACGAGCTGGAGCGCATCCGGCTGATCGATGTCGACTGGGGCAACGACACGAAGGAGCGCAGCCGCTACCAGGTCGATATCCGCATCGAGGCCTACGACCGGCAAGGGCTGCTGCGCGACATCTCGGCCACGCTGGCCAATCTCGGCATCGACGTGCTCGCGGTCAATACCCGCTCCGACCCTGCCGAACAGATCGCCGAGATGCACCTGAGCGTGCGCATCGGCGACATGGGCGAGCTGGCCTCGTTGATGGACCGGGTGCGGCAGCTGAGAAACGTGACGGCGGTGGAGCGAATGGTGTAGGGCGCTCTCGCGTGTCCTTGAGTTGTCGGTCAGCGCGGCCCGTTACGGCCGGACGATGTGCCGCTCGTCGAGCTGCTGCCGGGCGAGCTACGCGATTGATCGCGTGCCGCATCGCTGGACGATGCACCGCTCGAACGGCTGCTTGTGCGTGCCGTGGAGAACCGGGCAGCGTCGAACAGGGAAGTGATGAAGCTAATGACGGGTGGGGAGTGAAGGTTCGGACAAGAATCCTGCAACGGCGAACTCTTCGGCGCAATGAGGGTAAACCCTAATTCTTTCGGCAGAAGCTGCCGCGACGATCTAGCGTTCAGGGGTTGTCTTCAGGCGTTCGGCGAATCTATGCCGACGGTGCCTTCTCATGGGGGCGGGTCCTGGCTCACCGACGGCGTCTGGAGCCGGATCGGGGACGGCCTGCCGTATCGTTCGATGGACGGGTTGATCGTTCACGGCATGGCCGAACTCGGGATCCGAGCCTGCTTGCTGGCCGCCGTGGTGCTCACGATCGAGCTGGTCGACCTGTTGCGAGGCAGGAACGCCCGCAACGGTCCCGGTTGACGGGTGCCAAGGCAGTCGGCTCGACGGCCAGGTCATCCCCGCGACGCTCATCCGGGTGCCCTGCCACCTCACGACGAGGCGCAGCCGAGTCGAGACCTGTCCTACCCGTCGATAGATGCACTGATCGCCCTCGAACGGGTCCGGCTGGGGGCGGCCGCCTTCATGATGAACGCTGCCGTTCTCGCTATCGGGTCGGCCGATCTGGTGCAAAGCCTCGTCACCCGGGTCCGTACCGGGCGATAGCCCGCGTATAATCCGGCGATGGCCGGCAATACTCTCGGAAAGCTCTTCACACTGACCACCGCCGGCGAAAGTCACGGTCCGGCGTTGACCGGCATCGTGGACGGTTGCCCGCCCGGCATCAGGCTGTCGGTGGCGGATCTGCAGCTCGATCTGGATCGCCGGAGGCCGGGCCGCAACCAGTTCATGACGCAGCGCCGCGAGGCGGACGAGGTCGAGATCCTGTCCGGCACCTTCGAGGGCCGTACCACCGGTACCCCGATCGGCCTGCTGATCCGCAATACCGACCAGCGCTCGCGCGATTACGACAAGATCAAGGACCGTTTTCGCCCCGCGCACGCCGACTACACCTACGAGCGCAAATACGGCATCCGCGATTACCGCGGAGGCGGACGCTCCTCGGCCCGCGAGACCGCGATGCGGGTGGCCGCCGGCGCGATCGCCAAGCGGGCACTGGCCGACGGGTTCGACACCCGGGTGACCGGCTACCTGTCGCAACTGGGCCCGATCGTGCTCGATCGTGCAGGATTCGATGCCACCGAGGCTGAGCGCAACGCGTTCTTCTGGCCGAATGCGGCCCAGGTTCCCGAACTGGAAACCTTCATGAAGCGGTTGTCCAAGGACGGCGATTCGATCGGCGCCAAGGTCGAGGTCATCGCCCGCGGCGTGCCCAGCGGCTGGGGCGAGCCGGTGTTCGATCGGCTGGACGCCGACATCGCGCACGCGCTGATGTCGATCAACGCGGTCAAGGGCGTGGAGATCGGTGCAGGCTTCGGCTGCGTGGCGCAGCGCGGTACCGAACATCGCGACGAGATGACCCGCGAGGGCTTCCTGTCCAATCAGGCAGGCGGCGTGCTGGGCGGCATCTCTTCGGGTCAGGACGTGGTCGCTGCGCTGGCGTTGAAGCCGACCTCGAGCATCCGTTTGCCCGGACGCGGCGTCGACCGGCACGGCGAGGACATCGATGTCATCACCACCGGCCGTCACGACCCCTGCGTCGGCATCCGTGCCACGCCCATCGCCGAGGCCATGCTGGCCCTGGTGCT
>ENA-ORXU01001808-ORXU01001808.1-marine-metagenome-genome-assembly--contig:-NODE-1808-length-16158-cov-4.066849_pt1 | contig 16158 bp, 18 predicted proteins | sample MGYA00237869_ERZ511484 | MGnify/ENA metagenome assembly ERZ511484
GAACCAGAAGCTCATACGCCGGCCAAAAAGATCATATTGTATCAAGGTGTATTAAACGCCGGGCGTGGACTCGAGAGCGCAATCGAGGCGATGCCATTGCTGGCTGATTTTGAGTTGCATTTGGCAGGCGAAGGTGATTTAAGTGACGAATTGCGAATATTGGCCCAGGAGTCACCAGCAAAAGATCGCATCTTGTTTCTAGGTTATCAGTCACCACAAACTTTAAAGGAAATCACGCGCAGAGCGACTATTGGGTTAAATCTTTTGGAAAGTGAAAGCAAGAACTACTATTACTCGCTTGCCAATAAATTTTTCGACTATATGCACGCCGAGATTCCATCCGTCAATATGGATTTTCCGGAGTATCGAAATATTATCAATGAGTATCCATGTGCCGTAATGATAAAATCTTGTGATGCTCAGCTGATTGCTGATGCCGTGAATTCGACTTGTGATGATAATGAAGCCTACGCAAGATACTGTCAATCGGCTGCTGAAGCTAAGATGATCTTCAACTGGGAGCATGAGAAAAAGAAGCTTCGAAGTTGGCTCGAAAAGCTTTAATGCCATATACAAGGTGATGCAACCTAAATTGTACATTTGCAAACAACACAACTAACTTAACAACTATGCTTAATTATATAGATGTCAAAATCGATTCTATCGCAGTTCATCATGTAGACCGTAAAGACGGTGATATCGGGTTGAAATTATCCAATGATTTATTAGACCATCCTGACGAGATATTGCACGAACATTTGTGTCAGTATTTATTTGGATCATTTAAGGAGCCAAATTTTTTCTCGTTTAAATTAGTCGATGGCGATTATGATCAAAATCCCATGTTTCGATGGACAAAAGATATCTTGGATGAAGAAAAGGACTTATTAGAAATTTCAAAAGAGTACGCAAAATTTCTATTTAATAATAGTGAACATCCCAATATCAATGGTGGGGATTTATTCGTTTTTTATTTTCATGATATGCTTGTCGATGACGAACTCGTATCGGGTGTTGGTCTTTGTAAGTCAGAGAATAAAAATACGTTTCTACAAGTGGATCATGTTTCAGAAAAACATCGTATCAAATTCGACAAAGGTATTGCCATCAATAAAGTGGACAAAGCATGTCTAATATTTAATACCGACGTCGGTGATGGCTATAAAATTTTAGCCGCAGACAATGTCAATCGTGCTCAAGCTACTTTTTGGCTCGATCAATTTCTCATGGTCGAACCACGCATCGATGCCTACCAAAATACGAAACAGTATATCGAAATGACTAAGTCATTTATAAAAGATCGTATGCAACCCACTTACGAGACGGATAAAATGGATGAGGTAGATGTAATGAACAGATCGCAGTCTTATTTTACGGTGACAGATAATTTCGAGGAGGAGAAATACGCTAACGATGTATTTCCACAGCAGGAAGTCGCTCGTGATTTTCTGGATTACCGTCGCGATTATGAATCCGAAAAGGGTGTACAAGTCGATGATCAATTCGAGGTTTCACCACAAGCCGTGCACAAACAGTCGAAGTTCTTCAAGTCGGTCCTCAAGCTCGATAAAAACTTCCATATTTATATTCATGGTAATCGCGATATGATAGAGCGTGGGACGGATGCGGATGGCAGGAAGTATTATAAGGTGTTTTTTCAGGAGGAGCGGTAGGGGTGTAGATTTTACAAATGTTCAGAATGTATCGTCCTGAAGATGAACTTCAAGAACTCAAGCGAATGTTTACTAAATTCTTAGCTAATAAGGCTCAAATATTGGCGAATCAAGTTTGGGACGAGAAAGGTTGGTCAAATGATGATATGAAACAGATCGCCAAAGAAGATCTTAGAATTCGGCATAAGAAGTAAAAATGAAAATTGTTTTAGACACAAATGTCTTATTGGTATCCATTAAACTTGGTATCTAATATTTTCGGATGTAGCATTATGTAAGTTTGTTTGTATCTTCCTTTTTCAAGACGCTCTTGTAATAATTATAGAGTATTCTTAAAGCCATTCTTTTAATAAGAATGAATGTTATTGAACCACATATTGAACAGATCAGGAACCTATGTGTCATAAATGAAGTAAATTCTTTGTTCGTTTTCGGGTCTGCTGTAAGAGACGATTTGGGGCCAGAGAGCGACGTGGATTTGCTTGTTGATATTGGGGATTCCGACTCTTCCAGCTATGCTGATAAGTATTTCAATCTCAAATTTGAGCTTGAGAAGCTATTCCGAAGACATATTGATTTATTGGAGCAGCAAACCTTGAGCAACCCGTATGTACAGCGTGAAATTGATGAAACTAAAATCCTGTTATATGGTGGATAAAGTTAAATCATGGTTATATGATGTCAAAATGGCCATTGAAGAAATAGATTCATTCTTACCAGAACGAAGAATATTTTCAGAATTCAAGAATGATATATAAACAAGAAGGGCCGTTGAACGAAACATAGAAATAATTGGAGAGGCTGTGAATCGAATCATCAAAATTAATCCAGACATAGAAATTTCGAATGTAAGAAAAATTATATCCACTAGAAACCGTATTATTCATGGATACTACTCTGTCTCTGAGGAGATACTCTGGTCGATAGTGATAAATAATCTACCGATATTGCAAATCGAAATAGAAAATCTTTTAAACGAGTAATATAAAATTCTGGTCGAAATCTCACCTGCGAATCGATCTTCTTCTGATAAGAACCCTCTGAACATCTCTCTCCATGCATCGAGATCGAATTTTCCCAATTGTTCATATACAGACATGATTTGCCTCGGTATGCGGAAGAAATTTTTATTAGCGAAATGAACGTAGGTAATTCGGCCGTGATGCATACCGCCAGTGCTTTCCTGCGTTTTAAAATGTAAATTAAAAAACCAAATTAGCGGTACCACACGTATATATGGTAGATCTGTTCCAGACATGATCATTATTTATCTACCTAGGTATGTTCATATTGGTCAGTCTATCCAATTGTACGCCGCATAGTGTATGATCAGATAGATGCCTATTAAAACGACTAAGTTTTTTTAATAGTGTAATGGTTGCCTTCTTCGAGTTTCGGAGAAGGCATTTTTACTATGCCCTTGTTTTAATGGAGAAAGGATGAAAATTTAAATACGTTCCTAGAAAATTTTTAAGGAGAATGGATTGCATGTTAAAATAGCCCATGCAATTGCGCATCAACCAACTCAATCACTTGACCAAAATCCTCTGGTCGATTATGAAAGTCTAAATTGTCGCCGTCAATTATGAGCAATGGTCCAGCTTTGTACGATGCGATCCATTTTTCGTATTTTTTATTTAATCGCTTTAGATAATCCAAACTCATGTTGCCTTCATAATCTCGACCACGTGAGTGTATGTGTGAAACCAATGTAGAAATACTCGCCCGTAAATAAATTAAAATATCCGGCGCATTAATTTGTCCAGTCATGATTTCAAAGAGCGTATCATAATTATCAAAATCACGCTTGCTCATCAAACCCATTTCATAGAGATTCGGTGCAAATATCCGAGCATCTTCGTAGATCGTACGATCCTGAATTATAGTCCGATCACCGTTGAGAATATCTAGTATTTGTCTATAACGACTATTGAGAAAATATATCTGCAAATGGAATGACCATCGGTTCATATCGTGATAGAAATCATTCAGATATGGATTGTCGGCCACATCTTCATATTGCACGTCCCATTTATAATGTTGACCCAACTTTTCACAAAGCGTAGTCTTACCCGCGCCAATGTTTCCGGCTACTGCGATATATTTTGGCTTGATTCTGTCTTTCATGTTGAGAGGCTGAAAATATGAAGAATTGTTGGAATGCGTATCTCGATCCTCCATTTGTGTACAATTAGAAAAATATACGTTGTCAACATGTTTTGGCGTTTTCGTTTACCGATAAAATGGGTAGACTCATCCAATACATTTGGATACCTGCCGTTTTGATAATAATTTGCGCAAAACTTATATAACCACGGATGGATTCACTTATTTCTATTTCTGAACTCGGCAAGACGTATATCATGGGATCGCAGCGAGTCGATGCACTCAAAAATGTCACGCTCAATATCGATTCAAATGATTACGTCGCTTTGATGGGGCCGTCGGGATCGGGAAAATCAACCCTCATGAATCTTCTAGGATGTCTGGATAGTCCCACGTATGGAAATTATTTATTGAAAAATGAGGATGTCAGCAATATGACTGATGCTGAACTGGCTGATGTCCGCAATCGTATGATCGGCTTTGTTTTTCAAACATTTAATCTGTTGCCCCGATTGTCGTCACTCGAAAATGTGGCACTCCCACTTATTTATGCAGGCGTGAGCAAGAAGAAGCGATTGGAACGTGCGCATCATGTGCTTGAGCAAGTCGGATTGGGCGATCGTTACGAACATAATCCCAATGAATTGAGTGGTGGACAACGACAACGGGTTGCTATCGCGCGAGCACTTGTTAACGAACCGGCCATCATCTTAGCAGACGAGCCAACTGGTAATCTAGACACTAAAACTTCCATAGAAATCATGTCGATATTTGAGAAGTTACACGATAATGGTAACACGATCATTATAGTGACTCATGAGCCAGATATAGCCGAGCATGCGCATCGTATCATAAGATTACGAGATGGTGAAGTTGAGTCCGATGAGAAAAATTTGAATATCACCCGCGCGGACGATCCAGATCACCGCTACATTTCGACGCAGTAGTTGATGAAGCTAATATTGCTTCGATGAAACTTTACAATCGCACGTTTTTACATCTTATTTTGGATAGCTTCCCCGTGCTTATCTTTGGCACATACCTAATGGGTCTATCATGAAAATCTATACCAAAACCGGTGATGACGGAACCACAGCGCTTTTCGGTGGTAAACGAGTGCCTAAACATGCCTTGCGTATCGACGCGTATGGCACGGTAGATGAATTAAATTCCGCGTTAGGCGCGTTGATCGTTTCAATTGAAGATGCTGACTTGCAAGACAAACTGCGGAATATGCAAAGCCGCCTATTTGATGTCGGATCGCATCTCGCGGCCGTACCTGGGAAGAAGCTTAACTTGCCAAAAGTGAGTGACAATCGAGTCCAAGACCTCGAAGATGAAATGGATCGCATGAATGAAACGTTACCAGCACTAAGGCATTTCGTGTTGCCAGGCAATTGTGAATCGAATGCTCGGGCTCATATTTGCCGCACAGTTTGTCGAAGAGCCGAACGGTTAGTGGTTGCGTTGAGTGAATCAGAAGAAGTTGATCGTGTGCTGGTCATTTATTTAAATAGACTTTCTGATTATTTCTTTGTATTGAGTCGATGGCTCGGTCATCAAAAAGGACATGAGGAAGTAAAATGGGTTCCGGACCTTGAAACAAAAAAGTAAATGAATTCAAACTATTCAAATATTATAAAATATGTGATGGTGCTTTTAGTCATTGCGTTTATCGCGTGGCTATTTCCAAAAAATGTCCATACACAATATAAATATAATCTGGGTGATCGTTGGCGCTATGATAATTTAACAGCACCGTTTGATTTTTCGATAAAAAAATCGGATGATGAGCTTCAGGCTGAACGATCTGAAATAACGAAAGATATTTATCCATTTTATTTAGTTGACGAGTCTGTAGCAACGACCCAAGCCAAAAAGTTAATCGATCGCATAGATGCGGAAGTCGAAAAATTGGAGTTGGAAACGACAACACATGATATGGTCCGACGTGAGGATCGATATATGCGTGTGGCAAAAAATGCTCTCAACGGTGTTTTTACAAGAGGTATTATCGGTGCCAAAGACCTCAATCCTGATACAGAATTTATCAACGTCGTGCGAAATGATCAACCAAAGCTCGTTCGACGGACGAAACTGAATACCCTAGCACAAGCGGAAATAGCGTTGGCAGATACTATTCGTTCAATGAATCTGGCAGACGGTGCTTTGCTGACGACCTTGGCTCAGTCATTTCTCGTGCCAAACGTCACATTCGACGCCGATCTCACGGAACGCTACAAATCCGATGCGGTAAAGCGTATCAATGAAAATAAAGGTGCTGTATTAATTGGTGATCTAGTCGTCAGTCGATCAGAATTAATTACTAAAGATGTTTTCGATAAAATATCTTCCTACGAAGCGCATTATAATAATCAGGTCGGGTCAACAGGTCGTAAGTGGACTGTTTTTGCAGGCTATTTGATTTTGACAAGCTTGATCATAGGCGTGTTTTTATTATATCTGCAATTTCACGCAACTGAGGTTTTTCAAAAGTATAGCAGCCTGGCATTTATGCTTATGTGGCCGGTGGCATTTAGTTTTTTAATTACGGTAGTCGAAAGTGTGGATAACCTGAGCGCTTATATGATCCCATTTTGTGTGGTGCCTATTGTTGTGAAGAATTTTTATTCTGATCGATTGGCATTGTTTACGCACATCGTTATTATTTTAATAGTTTCATTTTTGTCGCGAGAAGGGTATGAGTTTACTTTTTTACAAATATTGGCGGGAATCGTGACAGTGTTGACGGTCAAAGAAACACGTTTTTGGAATAAGTTTTTTACTTCCATTTTATGGATATTCCTAACTTACGTATTTGGCTATCTCGGGCTAGAACTGATAGCGAATGGCAATGTGACGGACATTTCGTGGACAACCATCATTTACTTTGTGGTTGCGGCGGTATTGACATTGCTCGCTTACCCTTTGATACCGTTGATGGAGGCGTTGTTCGGATTTACCTCATCGATAAAATTGGCAGAGTTGTCAGACATGAATCGTCCACTTCTAAAAAACCTCTCCGTGACTGCTCCAGGAACATTCCAGCACTCGTTGCAAGTCGCCAATTTAAGTGAGGCTGCCGCGGATGCAATAGGTGCTAACGGATTGCTCGTCAAAACTGCAGCATTATATCACGATATTGGTAAAATGGCCGAACCGGAATATTTTATCGAAAATCAACGTGGATCAAATCCGCATGATAAATTAAATGATCGTGAAAGTGCTGAAAAAATCATATCGCACGTAACCGAAGGCGTAAAAATGGCGAAAAAAGCAAAGCTGCCAAATATACTCATCGACTTCATAAAATCACATCACGGCACTACGAGGACAGAATATTTTTATCGCAACTACGTCAAGGCGCATCCCGACGAATTAGTGAATCCCGGTGATTTTCAGTATCCGGGTCCATTGCCGCAATCACGAGAGGAAGCGGTGTTGATGATGGCTGACAGCTTGGAGGCAGCTTCCAAAAGTCTTAAATCACCGACGGGGAAGGATATTGACGAATTGGTCGATAATATTATTAATGGAAAAATAGGTAGTGGACAATTAAAAGAAGCAGATATTTCATTTAAAGATTTAGCGACATCAACCGAAGTTTTTAAATCGCTTCTACGAAATATCTATCACGTACGTATCGAATATCCTGACGATCCGAAAGATGGCGAAAAAAAAGCAACATAGATTGAATCGAAAGACTAAGACCACTAGATATCATGAATGAAAATAAATCAAATTTCGAAATAATCTCTGATGTCATAAGAAATCGGAGAGCAATTTTTCCAGTTCAATATTCCGATGAACCTATCGAACAAGATGTCGTTGATCAAATTGTCGAACTAGCCAATTGGGCTCCAACACACCGACGTACGGAACCTTGGCGTTTTGTTATTATTTCAGGTGATGCGCGTGAGCGACTAGGTGACTTTTTAACTAATACATATAAGCGAGAGACATCAGTTGAAAGCTTCAATCCCATGAAGCAAAAGAAAATTAAAAAGAAATGCCTACAGAGTCAATACATTGTACTCATTTGTATGCAACGCGATCCTCAAGAACGCGTGCCTGAGTGGGAAGAAATTGCGGCGGTGTCAATGGCGGTTCAGAACATGTGGTTGGCGTGTTCTAGTCTCGGGATTGGCAGTTATTGGAGCTCGCCTTCGCTAATTAATTTCATGGATGAATTTGTTCCGATGAATATGGATGAGCGATGTCTTGGATTATTTTACATGGGAAATGTGGCCGGAGATTGGCCAGCCGGCAGACGAGAATCCATGGCCACAAAAGTGCGCTATTTGCCGGCATGAACCAGATTTTCGGTATACACGGCTACTCATACACAATAAACGATCGCACGTTATTTAAGACGGGTGATCTGTCGATACATACCGGGGATATTATTCATTTTCATGGTCCGAGCGGATCTGGAAAATCACTTTTTGGCCTAGGCTTGATTGGTTTTTTTTCGTCGAATGCAAATGTGGAATATGATTTTTCTATAGATGTCGAGAAGCAGCATGATTGGAAAAATGTACGGAGTAATTACGTTGGATATATTTTTCAACAACCGCGAGCATATTTTAATCCTGTAAAAACGATTGGTGTTCAGTTAATGGAATTAATCGAAGGCGATAAAGATGCGAAAGCAAAAATAATTCATGCGTGGGTAGATCGGCTAAAAATTAATCGAGATCAGGACTTGCTGAGTCGTTATCCACATCAATTTTCAATCGGTGAACTCCAGCGCATATATGTGATTTCCGCATTTATACGCAGTCCGAAATTGATTATCGCAGACGAGCCTTTTGCTCATGTTGATTGGCCCACAGCCAAAATTATTGCAGATGAGCTTACTCGCTACGTTCGCGAAACACATAGTGCATTGTTACTTATTTCTCATGAACCTCCGGGTTTGCTTTGTGATCCAACACAAATCTGGAATCTAAGCGAAGGTACAATTCGCAAAACTGAAATTGAAGGTCAAAATAGAGTAACTAGTAACCTAAATCGAATAAAAACGTCTTCAACGTCGAGTGTCATTTCGCTATTAAATGTTTCTAAGGATTATAAAAATAATTCTTTGTTATCTCAGAGTAATAAAATCAAGCACGCGCTAAAAAATATCTCACTCGAAATAAAACAAGGTGAGCGTATCGGTGTCATGGGAGATTCCGGGTCAGGAAAAACTACTTTAGCAAAATTGATGACCGGTATGATTGCACCGTCAGATGGCGAATTATTCAATCAAACTTCCATAACATTTTCGCTTTCTACATTATTTAATAGAAAGCCGTCAGCAGTTCAACTCGTCTTTCAGGATCCGTTTGAATCATTTAATAGGAGTCAAATATTGCGCGATCAAATTATCACCAACTCTAATCGCCATATTGTCACAGAGCTCATGCAGAAAATGGGAGTTGACGATGATCGATTAGACCGAGCATCATTCGCGTTGAGTGGGGGTGAACTCCAACGGCTGGCGATTATTCGAGCATTGAGTGTCACGCCGAAGCCACGCCTCTTAATTATGGATGAAGCATTGTCGGCTCTTGACACTAACAATCAGCAAATCGTTCTATCGACCTTTCAGGAAGAATTTCCCGACCTGGCGATCATGTATATTTCGCATCGATTTCACCGATTAAAAGCCTTGTGCGATCGGATCATCTTTTTAGATAAAGGAAGTATTAGCTACGAACACGATTCGTCTAAATCGGATTGGAGCCAAGCACCAGACCGAGTGCGTGCGCTAGTGCAGGTTTCTGAAGGTTGATGGCTAAAGTTTTTGCTTCAACGTCTGTTCAATTCCTGCAACCGCGATACTAACCACAAGATGAATATTTCTAAACCTTGAGCGCTTATTCAGCCAAACTGAACATTACGAACAGTGACGCTAGTTTCTGAAGACCAAAAACATAAGATAATTGTGAATAATAATTCCTTAATGACGCTCTTTTCGGCAATCAACACTGAGAATTCCTAATTCTTAATTCGTAATTCCTGCTCCAAGACCTATCTTTGGTCACTTTTACAGAATCTGATATTGTTAATATTTTAATATGAAATTACTCGTTTGTATTTCTCGAACGCCAGAAACAACTGCTAAAATCACCTTTACGTCTGACGGTCAGTCATTTGACTCTGCAGGTGTCTCATATATCATGAATCCGTATGACGAATGGTATGCGTTGGTTCGCGCTATAGAATTGAAAGAAGCGAACGCTGGCACGGTGACTGCATTTCATGTGGGAACAGCAGAGAGCGACACGGTGATCAGAAAGGCTTTGGCGATTGGAGCTGACGATGCGGTGCGTGTCGATGCTGAAGCAAAAGATGTTCGATTCGTAGCAGAACAAATAGCCGCATATGCCAAAGACAAAGGCTTCGATGGTATATTCATGGGGAAAGAAACTATCGATTACAATGGAAACGAAGTCGCGGGTATGGTGGCGGAATTGCTCGACTTGCCGTATGTTTCATACGCTAATCATCTTGAGATGGACGGAAGTACGGCGCGGATTAAACGTGATATTGAAGGTGGAGTAGAAGTTATGGAAGTGAGTGGTCCGTTTGTCCTGAGTGCCTCGAAAGGTTTGGCAGAACAACGCATACCAAATATGCGTGGAATCATGATGGCCAAGCGAAAACCTCTTGAAGTGATCGCAGCGAGAGAATCGAATACAAAGGTCGAAGTTGTGGGATATCAACTGCCAGAAGAAAAGTCAGCCGTGAAAATGATCGATCCTGAAAATATGGACGAGCTCGTGCGACTGTTACACGAAGAAGCGAAAGTAATTTAATCAACTAATAAAGATATATACATCATGAATGATGTTTTAGTACTTGCAGAGAGCCACGACGGCCAATTTAAAAAAGCAGCGTTTGAGGTTGTGACATTCGGTCGTAAGCTGGCCGATCAGCTCGGCGCGAAATGCCATGCCCTCGTTCTCGGAAGCGTAGAAGGCGCTGGAGAATTAGGAAAATATGGAGCCCATGCAGTGCATCATGGTGGTGCAGACGGTTTCGATAAGTTTGATGGTCGCGATTATACGACGGCGATTGCAGCTGCGGCTGATGCATTGCAAGCAGGCACGGTAATCATTCCACATTCATTAAATGGTCGAACGATCCTAGGACGATTGGCGATAAAATTGGATGCAGGGTGCGTCTCCGGTGTCAATCAACACATTGATACAAGCAATGGCTTTGTGGCCCAAAAAGGTGTATTCAGCGGTAAGGCCACGACTTCTATAAAAATAACCAGCGATCGCAAGGTCATAAGTTTGATGGGCAATAGTGTGCCTCCGAAAGAACTCGGTGCTGCAGTAGAAGTGCAAATGATAGAAGTTCCTGCTCCACAAAATCGTGTGAAAGTTGTTGACAAACAAACAGTAAAAGGAACTGTACCGTTGCCGGAAGCAGAATTGGTGGTTTCTGCAGGTCGAGGAATGAAAGGTCCGGAAAATTGGGGAATCATCGAAGAGCTAGCCGATACATTAGGAGCCACAACAGCTTGCAGTAGACCGGTAGCCGATACTGGCTGGCGACCTCATCACGAACATGTTGGTCAAACGGGTGTGGCGATTCGACCAAACTTATATATTGCCATCGGCATATCAGGTGCGATACAGCATCTTGCCGGCGTTAATAATTCGAAAGTCATGGTTGTCATCAATAAAGATCCTGAAGCCCCATTTTTCAAAGCAGCAGACTACGGTGTATGCGCTGACCTGTTTGATGTAGTGCCGCGATTGACTGAATCACTTAAGAAATTCAAGGCTCAATCAAATTGAACCCTTTTAAATAAAATTGTACATTAGGCAATTGAATGAAGAAAATTGAACTGGACATAATAGCGCTTCATCACTCGGTTGGACAAAATCCAAATTACGCCATGGTGCTTGGGGAAGTGGAAGGGAATCGTCGACTGCCGATTGTTATCGGTGCGTTTGAGGCACAAGCGATTGTAGTTGCGATGGAAAACATGGTCCCGAACCGACCACTGACACATGACCTATTTAAAAATACCATCGACACCTTCGAAATCGAGCTGAAAGAAATTGTTATTAATAACCTACTCGAAGGGATATTTTACAGTCGATTAATTTGCATTCGTGGAAATGATGTTTTTGAAATTGATTCGCGAACAAGCGATGCCGTTGCTTTGGCCGTCCGATTCGATTGCCCTATATATGTATATGACTTTATTTTGGATGAAGCCGGAATCGTCTACGATAAAGCTGATACTCCATCCGAGAAGCCCGAGCGTCCACCTGCGAAAGTAGGGTTCGCCGATTATAATGTCGAAGAATTAAATGATTTATTAAATCAAGTCCTGGCCAACGAAGACTATGAACAAGCTGCCAAAATTCGCGATGAAATAAAAAGTCGCGGAGCAGGGGAGTCTTAATTCATTTTGAGACCTGTGAGCTAAGCGCGACTTCGGAGCGACAGACCACTTAGCTCAAAAACTATAAAAGTTGAAGAAGGGGAATTCAAATATTTCATAATTATTTTTATGATTATCACATTGCAGTCTGCAGCATTCAGACTTCAGTCTCGTTCAACGAAATTTTGAAATTATACTAAGGTATTCAGCTTCACAATTAGAATTTGTGAATACTTTAAAGTCCTTAATAGACTGTAGGCATTTGATTGCAATAAAAATGAACACAACCTGCAAGGTTTGATCGAATAATGAATTGTAGCCGTTGTATTTTCGAAAAACCGTTTGATTTTAATTTCATCTAGCAAAAAACCTTGGAGGTTTAAACTTGAATTGCAGTCTGCAGCACTCAATCTACAGTCTCGTTCAACGAAATTTTGAAATTATATTAAGGTGTTAAGCTTTACAATTAGAATTTGTGAATGATTTAAATTCCTTAATAAGTAGTAACAATTTGATTTCAAAATCATGAACTCAACCTGCAAGGTTTAAGCATGTAATTAAATCCTGATGTAGTTTTTTCATAATACCATAATATTTTTAGCTCAAAAGAAAGAAACCTTGGAGGTTTAAACTTGAAACAAAAAAACTTCTCAACCTGCAAGGTCACATTGCAGTCTGCAGCATTCAGACTTCAGTCTCGTTCAACGAAATTTTGAAATTATATTAAGGTGTTAAGCTTTACAATCAGAATTTGTGAATGATTTAAATTCCTTAATAAGTAGTAACAATTTGATTTCAAAATCATGAACTCAACCTGCAAGGTTTAAGCATGTAATTAAATCCTGATGTAGTTTTTTCATAATACCATAATATTTTTAGCTCAAAAGAAAGAAACCTTGGAGGTTTAAACATCAATGCCCCTCACAACTCAAGACCAACAAACCGCTCAACCAATAAACTAAAGACTTATTATTATCCAAGCAATCCGACCTAATCACGGTATTCACTCCGACTACCTTGAATTTTGAATCCCGTAAATCTCAAAATCTTTGATTTTATCGATTTACGAGGATGCACGACATAGCAACAAAATTATAAATTTTGGCTATGTCGGCACCTTAGACCTCGAACCTCACCAGCTTAATTTTTAATTTTTTTCAATCGCTCACACGCCATAGCGACATCATCAAACGACACGTCCATATGCGTCACAAAACGCACCCATGTATCGCTCATACCAGTACATAGAATATTTGCTTTTTTCATTTCTTCAGAAAATTCGGCGGCGTTCATTCCATCAACGCTGAATATCACCATATTAGATTGGACAGGTTTAATTTCTTTTACATATGACACTTCACGAAGAGTGGCTTCGAGTAATTTGACTTTTTTATGATCATCTTTTAGTCGATCGACATGATGATCTAACGCATAAATACAAGCGGCTGCTAAATAGCCCGCCTGTCGCATACCTCCACCCATAACTTTCCTTAATCGTCTGGCTAATTTTATTTGTTTTTTACTTCCCAATAATAAAGATCCGACGGGTGCACCCAATCCTTTAGACATGCATATCGAAATGGTGTCAAATAATTTTCCAACTTCTATCGGTTTAATATTTAATTCAACCAGTGCATTAAATAATCTCGCGCCATCTAAATGGAACCCGACGTTTAATGAACGACAAGCTTCACTAATAGAATTCATTTCCTCGTAAGTGTAGATAAGGCCACCGGCTCGATTACATGTATTTTCAATCGAAATTAATCCGGTTGATGGAAGCCAATCGAAATCCGGGTTGATGTAATCTTTTATGTCTTTTGCTTCGAGTTTTCCTAGCGGTGTCGGAACAGGTTTGATGGCGATGCCTCCATTATATGCGTAACCGCCCGTTTCATATTGGTAAATGTGTGCTGTGAAATCACAAACCACTTCATCCAACCTGCCGCAATGTACTTGTAAAGCAATTTGATTCGTCATGGTACCAGACGGGCAATAAAGTGCGGCTTCCATCCCGAAAAGCTGTGCGGCCTTGTCTTCCAATGCATTCACAGTCGGATCACTACCAAATACATCGTCACCTACTTCAGCTGCCATCATCGCAGCTTGCATGCCGGCTGTTGGTTTCGTTACGGTATCACTTCTAAAATCAATTATGTTCATAATCTCGATATTGTTGAAGGAAAGATAATGAATGCTGGAATATGCGCTCGACAGCGAGCACTCATGATTCAATAATAATTCAAAATGATGATTCATTTGAATTTCAAAAATTCTGATGAGGTAAGCGTGAGGGTAAATTAGAACAAACCTTTATAAACTAAAATAGATATAGCTGAATTCGCAGAGACAAGTTCCACGATGCCATCATATGATAGCATAAAGATAATTGAGCCCACTTCGTAAAGTGCCAATTGCATAAAATGAGTCTATTGTGGATGAGATTTACATTTTCCGAAAGTAATGCGCCAAGCACTAAATTCATGTATGATTATTTCGTCATCCTTTGTGATATCTCTTCGTTGCTTATCAGTCGCAGAGCTACGGCTATTCTCCTTCTTCGCGCCTCGATTTATCCCAAAGTATTTAAAAATAACACTATACTGACTTAGTACTTGGCGCACTAGTGATGCCTGAGTATCAGTAATTTGAGAAAAGTGAAAAGATCGACAAAAGAGCCATTTTTGGTTTGGTGACCTTCCGAAGTGGACACATAATTTACTTGTGTTGTAGATGTCGGGACTTGAAAGCCATATACAACGCATGAGGTAGCATGATCAATGTCATGCCGGAAAATGGAATCATAAAAACTCCAACTGCAATTACAGCGATATATGACCAAATAAATGACTTTGGTAACCCTCCTTGCACTTTCTCGATATAGTCGGCGAGTATACCCAAAGGAATTAAAAGCACCCCGAAATACACGAACCAAAATGCGGCAAAGTTTTCATAGTTCATTTGTCCATTGAGCAAAGGGAATTCAAATAAACCTTCACTTACTTTGAAGAAAAACTGATTGGCAAAGACACTATACTGATCACCAAATGCTGCCGGAGAAATACCCATAATGGCATGCATACAACCGATTATCAAGATGATTTTTCCGTGTGAAAGTTTCATAAATAGTCAAGATTTGCGTTAGTAGATATTGCTATTCTGCCAGCAACATACATAATTTTTTGTACCACTGACCATCAGATATTTTAAATCCATCTTCTAACATCTCGAACAGCACTTTGTTTTTGTTCTGTATATCAAGTGACTTGTTAAAATGCATGATTTTATAAGCGTCTTTTTTATCAAAATCTGACTGGCGAATATCAATCTCGGCCGATTGGGAAGTTATGACTACTTGAGAAAGACCTGTTGACTGCACGTGAATCGCTTGCATATTCTTTTTATTCGCTTTTAATAAATATGTGATATTGGACAAAGTGGTTTCATAAATCATATCACTAAAATGCACGATGTATTCATCGCGAAGAGTTATATTTTCTTTTTGAATAGTTTTCCATGCGTCCGCATCTACACCGAGCGAGCTTAAATAAAAAATAAATTGTTCTTCGAGATGTTCCAATTCATCGCGTGAAAGAACACGATATATGGGTGACGTTTTTTTTGACTTATCCATCATTAAAAATAAATGAGTGCAATCCTCCTGGATCTGAAATGATAATATTATCGGCTATACCTTCTTTATTAAACACGGAAACAAACTCTGCGATATTAATTTTTGTATCCACGAGTTTGTTGATTACGCGTTTATTCCCTTCTTTTCCGTTGAAATACGTCAGAGAAGGGTTTTGAAAAGCATGTGGACAATTTCCTGGTCTAAAGATGGTCAGATCTGGTCCATACGCACATTTCATCGTAACATATTGCAAATCATCACTGATAACCGTATCTGTCGTAAAGCCCACAAGCGACCAAAATAGAATGGATGCTTCGAAATGCACACTTTCAATGCCGACACCAAAACAC
>ENA-ORXU01001809-ORXU01001809.1-marine-metagenome-genome-assembly--contig:-NODE-1809-length-16148-cov-15.589073_pt1 | contig 16148 bp, 12 predicted proteins | sample MGYA00237869_ERZ511484 | MGnify/ENA metagenome assembly ERZ511484
ACAAAGCTCACATCGCGATTAAATTCGTTTTAAATTGAATAAAATTTAACCCTGAAAGATCAACAGACCCTAGTAACATTTATTACTTTAATTGGTATTATACCAATTGAAGTCATTACTATAAAAACATCTATTTATTTATGGTAAGGCTTACTTAAGCGATGTACCGAATCAATAAAATGCCCCGCATGTCCAGGATTAACGTCAGGGTGAATTCCATGACCTAAATTAAACACGTGCCCTGTACCGCCTTCACCAAAACCCGCTAAAATTTTAGCCACTTCTTGCTCAATACGTTCAACAGGCGCATATAACATTGATGGATCCATGTTGCCTTGTAACGCAACTTTATTACCAATTCTAGCTTTTGCTACCTCAATATCAATCGTCCAATCTAATCCAACGGCATCACAACCGGTAGCAGCAATGTCTTCTAACCACATTCCACCATTTTTTGTAAAGAGTGTTACTGGTACTTGTCTTCCATCGGCATGACGCGTTAAACCATCAACAATTTTTGCCATATATTGTAAAGAAAAATCCTTATAATCACGCGGCGACAAAACACCACCCCATGTATCAAATACCATAACGGATTGAGCACCCGCAGCAATCTGAGCATTTAAATAACTGATAACAGAATCAGCTAATTTATCTAACAATAGATGTAACGTTTGCGGATCCGAAAACATCATTTTTTTAATTTTAGTAAAGGCTTTCGAACTACCGCCTTCAAGCATGTAGGTTGCTAATGTCCATGGACTACCGGAAAACCCAATTAAAGGAACACTACCTTTTAGTTCTTTTTTAATAGTACGCACAGCATTCATTACATAACCCAGTTCATCCTCTGGATCGGGCACAGCAATTTTTTCTACATCGGCTTTACAGGTAATAGGACGCTCAAATTTAGGACCTTCACCTGTTTCAAAATACAATCCTAATCCCATAGCATCTGGAATTGTTAAAATATCGCTAAATAAAATCGCCGCATCTAATTTGAAGCGTCGAAGAGGCTGAAGGGTAACCTCACAAGCTAACTCCGCATTACGACAAACAGACATAAAATCACCAGCGCCTTTGCGCACTTCTCTATATTCTGGTAAGTAGCGTCCAGCTTGTCTCATCATCCATACGGGAGTGTAATCGACTGGCTGGCGTAATAAAGCACGTAAATAGTTGTCGTTTTGTAATTCGGTCATTAAAGAAAATCTCTTTTTTTAAGTGCAAATATTCTAACACTACCATTTTTTTTCTTCTATATCGGTGATAAAAACAAATGAGGTATTTTCAATATTGTTAAATAGCTCCTTTAATAAACACCTGTAAAGGTTGAATTATTTTTTTAACAAAGCATTAACGAATAAAAAACAACCTAAAGTACGAAAAAAATCGTGGTGTATATACTCTATTAAAGTTGTTGCATAGGCTAAAACCCTTTGCTATAAATTGACCCGTGCTAACAAATAACAACAAAAAACTAGTCATATAATAATAATAATAATAATAATAATAATAATAATAATAAAACAAAAAATAAGAAGCTTGAATTACAAGCCAATACAGCGAGCATTTAGGGCCTTACCTTTGGTAAGGCCTTTTTATTTTTGATGAATTAATTTATAACGTTTAATACCAATTGAGGTTAATTTATCACTTTCTCCTAATCCTAAACAGACAAATATAGCTTAAGCTTAATGGGTATAGATCTCATTCATAAAGACTGAAATTTACTATCTATTACAAGCACAAGCGCTTTTATCTTATGCCTCAAAAAGCAAAAAAATTCACACCTTATCGCGATAGTTATAGTCGAATTATTATAGTCTGCGTGCTACATTAGCTTTTGTTTTTAACACTGAATTTAACTAAAGCTAAGATTATTTACAATTTTAAGGAGTTTTTGAATGCGCGCATGGAATTATGTGTTTGTTTTATTTGTTATAACTTTAACCGGCTGCGCCAATTTAGCCCAAATCAAATCACCTGAAATAAGCTTGGTAAGTATCGAACCTGCTAATACTAAAGGGTTTTCTCAATATTTTTCTTTAAATTTATTAGTAACTAACCCGAACAGTTTTGATTTGGATATTGAGGGAGTAACCTTTAAATTAGGCGTTGCGGATCAAAATGTATTTTCTGGTGTTTCTAACTCTGTACCGTTACTAAAAGCATACAGTGAAACAGAAGTCACCTTAAGTGCAGGTGTTAATTTATTTGATTTACTCAAGCTAATTTCTTATTTTAGTAAGCATTATCAAGAAGAAATGAAATATAACTTAGTCACATCAATAGATCCCAATGGTTTTATTCCGATCACGGTTAGTCGTACTGGTGTATTAACTGACGAGTTGTTATCGGGCATAAAAAAAGGCAAAAAACGTTAAGCTAAAACGCTTAACTACAAATCGTCGTCTGCGTCATATTGTATAAATTCAATAGTTTTTCCTTCGGCGGTAATCAGCTCAGTGATCACTTCGTCGTTTTCTTTATTCAGACTTAATATACCAATACCACTGCCATTATGTAGGTGATTGGCTGAGGTATTATCGGGTTTTCTCACCCTTATTTTCATACGCCTACGTTTTGTAAACCAATTAAGTGGCGAATATGTTGAGTACAACACCCTATTTAATTGCTCTAATACGGTTAATAATTTTTCTGGGAACGTATTTTTAATACCACTACAGGTGACTTGAATAATTTTGGCGCTGCTTTTTCTAAAACGATGGGTTACTTCATAAACAAAAGAGTAATGTACATCGCCTGATAAAATAATAAAATTATGCGGTGTTCTCGTATTTCTAAAAATATTTAATATGACGTTAGCAGTGCCAGGATGCGCCATCCAGTTTTCAGCATCAACGACCAACGGCTTTCCGCATAAGGTAAATATTCGTTGTATGGTTTCAATAAGTTTTACACCATAAATAGGTGCTGGAGAAACAACAATAACACTGGTTTGTTTAACAATAGCTTGTTGAAAATCAGACAGTGTTTCCCAATCCATAAGCCCTGACGGTTTATTAGCATTACTTTCTGAGCGCCAACGTTGTGTACGAGTATCAAGTACCACTAATTTTGGGTTAGTGTTAAGATTATAATTCCATTGATTAAAGTGCAGTAAGGTATCTACTAGCTCAGTTCGGTATTTGTAGCCTTCAAGATTAAAATATTTTTTTTGTTGCGTTAAAAGTTCTGTAAAATTTTCAGGTGCGTTACCCCAGCCTTGGCATAACCAGTAAGCAATGAGCGCATTGCCTATTATTTGTTTAGAAAAAGCATTTGAATAAGCAGCCTCTTCCCAACCGCGGGTCAGGTTCCAATCATCGGTTACATCATGATCATCAAAAATCATATAAACAGGTAAATGAGCCATCGCCCTTCTTACTTGATAAAGCCCTTGATGAAAATTATTAATAGCTAATAGTTCTTGCTGATACGTTGTTTGATATTGATCAGGCAAGTTATTGGGCGGTGAAGCTATTTTTACTTTTTCCCAAAGGGTTGGCGACCACGTTAATAAGTACATCGCCAATACTTCAGAAAGGGTAATTAAATGATTTTTTACATTACCTGCGGTAAATATGGGCTCTTCTTTTTGACCAAACAAATGTTTTTTTGTGTTATTTGGTAATAAATATTGGCGCTGGTAGTAACAATACTTATGTTCAAACAAAGCTTGGCTGTTGGTAACTAAGTTTCCGTTTTCCCATGTTTCATCATGTAAACCCAGTAAATTGATCACTTGATGAATCGCGTTGAGTGTTGGTCCGGCAACTTCGTCAACATAAATTTGATCACCCGACATTATCAACATTGACGGTTTGTTTTGTACATCTCGTTTTACTTGATTGAGTAGATTATCGACTTGTTTTAAACCATCTTTACCGTGGTAATGGGGTTTTCGACATGAACCATGCAATAACTTATCAATATGCGTTTTAATTACTAGGTTGGGCAGTTTTTGATTGTCATAGAGCAACTCAGAAATTTCAGTAATGCTTTCTTGCTGATCATTTGCGATAGCATTAATGTTGTAAGATAAGATGGCATTTTCAGGAAAACTATTTCCATTAAAAGCACTACCAATAAGATTATCTTGGGCGGTAATGGTTATTAAGTTGATGTAAGCTGATTCTCCAATCTTTATTTGCTGTAACTGACTGACTTTTTGATGCTCAGATACACTTGCAACACTACTTTTGTTGGTTTTATCTTTTGTTAAAGAAGATTCGTCTTTGTGTGAGGCACTTAACGTTAATGTAAATAGCAATTTAAGTGAATGCTCACCCTCATTTAAATGCGCATGTGCTGTACTTTTATCAGGCGACCTTTCTCTATGAGTTTCATCCTTTTCTTCGGTGTGTTGATACAACTCAAAACAAAAATCAACCGGCTGAGTTGTTACTAACCAAAAGTTAAGTTGCGATTTATCGCAATGCCTAACCATTGGACCGGCTATAATAAGCGGTAAGTTTTTTTTATTTGTAGAGCCGCTAACATGAGGCTTTGAATACGTTGTCAATTCATTCACTTTAAAGAGTAAAATTACTAAGGATTGTTTATTTTTTGAGCACGTTATACCAATTGAGTTAATGAATTGATCACTTAGCGATAATTTAAAGGCTTATAAGCACAGATTTTACGTTCAAACAAAATCTAAGTACATCCATCCATGTATGCAAGGCATTGATTGAGAGAATGGTTATTCTTGGTAACTCCTGCGTTACCCTATTATCCTACATCCATGTAGGAACCTTTTCAATATCAATAACGACGATTATAAGCCTTTAAAAATAGCCCTTGGGAGCTCATCAGACAACTGATAACTTCACAAAATAAATGAAACATAGCTCACTATGCTTAAATTATTTCGTTTGTTCTACGTTTTCTAATGCAGCTCTAAGTGACTAATTCATTATCTCAATTGGTATTAATCACGATACTCTGTACAAAAACCATATGTATTGCTGCAAAAACATACCTGAAAGATCAACAACCCATAATAAAAAATTAATTTAATTATACCCGTTATCATTCAAGATGCAGGTTTGTGTGGGAACTAAAAAATTCAGTCATATTTAACACTAATGTATTCTTAGTGATTTACTGTCAATAATTAACTACCTGAAATACTTAAAAGGTTACCGTATATGAAAATACATTTAAAAATAAACTTATCGAGTATGACCGTTTTAGCTTTATTGTTACTGTTTACTCAACAGGCTTTCGCTTTGGGTAAAGTAGGACATAAAGTTATCTGCCAAGTGGCTTTTGATCATTTAAACCAAACAACACAACATAAAATAAATACTCTTTTAAAAGAGTTACCCAAATCACATAAGAAGTTACTCAATAAGTATAACCATAAAAGCGTAAAACATAATATTTCATTTGCAGAGTCTTGTACTTGGGCTGACGCAATAAAAAAAGACAAATTATATAACCGATATAAGAAATGGCATTATGTAAATGTTGCTCGTGATCAAACAAAAATCACTCAACATACATGTCAAAAAAATTGCATTACATCAGCCATTAAATATCATCGCCAACAATTATCAATTCTGCCTACCTCTTGGGAAAAGTTACAGGCTTTATTATTTTTGGGTCATTGGCTTGGGGATATTCACCAGCCTATGCACGTTAACTTTGCTAGTGATTTAGGCGGTAACCGTACCAAAATATTGATGGGTGATCAAAAGTGCAATAATATGCATTGGTTGTGGGATGAGTGCTTACTTTACTCTGTAGCAAATAAGCATAAACCGCATAAATATAAACCAAATAATGCCCAGCTATTTAACCACTTACATAGTACCTTATCCAACCAATGGAAAAGTGCACCAATCAATACTTGGCAACAAGCTTCAATTTATGAGTGGGCGACGGAGTCTTTAACAATAGCGCGCTTACCCAGCGTTTTGTATTGCGTTAATAATAAAGATAACAAGTGTGAACCGTTACAAAACAACAAGGTTAAATTACCTATAAATTATCAAGAAAAGCACCAACCTATGCTAGAAAAAAGAATGCTTCAAGCAGCTGTTCGTTTACGCTATGTGCTAGAAAATATTTTAAAATAAGCACAAAAAAAGCGAGTGATTAACTCGCTTTTTAAATGTAACACTCGTTATTAACTTAACACCTAACTACAAAGGAAGCTGTACAAATGTAGGGGTGTATATGGCTAAAAATATAGCAACAAGCGTTGTGCTACAAATTTTATTGACCAACTTCTGCCGGAGCTTCAGCTTTTTGAATTTCTAGTAATTCAATTTCAAATTCTAATACAGAATTACCTGGAATACGTGGTGGATTACCTACAGGTCCGTAAGCTAGGTCTGAAGGAATAGTAAATTTATATTTAGCACCTACAGACATTAGTTGCACGCCTTCAGTCCAACCAGCAATTACGCGGTTTAATGGAAATACTGCTGGCTCTCCACGATCGTATGAGCTATCAAACGTTTCGCCATTTAGGAAAGTACCTTTGTAATGTACTTTAACAGTATCTGTGGCCGCTGGTTTATCACCTTCACCTTCAGTTATTACGCTATATTGAATACCTGAATCAGTTACTTTTACGCCTTCTTTTTTAGCATTTTCAGCTAAGAAAGCAATACCTTCGGCTTTACTCGCTTCAGATTCTTTATCAGCAAGCTCTTTTTGTTTAGCTTTCATTTGCTTGTCTAAACCCATCAAAATAGCTTGAACTTCTTCTTTTTCGATTTGAGACTTACCCGATAAACTATCGGTAAAGCCTTTCAAAATAACATCTTGATCTAATGTAACACCCATTTTAGTTTGTTCTTCAAGGTTACGCTCCATGTACATGCCAATTGAAGCCCCAAGGCTGTAAGCTTGTTTTTGTACTTCGGTATCAAGTACTAGTGGTTTTTCAACAGGGGCTGTTTTTTCTTGACAACCCATTACAGCAACAAGTGCAACAGCGACTAAAGTTGGTTTAAAAAATCTCATTTATTTCTCCATTTTCTTGCTCGGTAGGTATATATCTGCCAAGACAACGTTTTAGTTATGTATTGTTAATCATTGCGGCTTATACTAACGATAATTAGCGGCAGTGAAAAGTCTTAATCTTTTGTATAAATGTAACAGATGTTATCTATTAACTTTATTAGTACTTATATTGTGTGCTTGTCAGCCAAATTCAAGTACCCCTATTGAACGTTGGCAACATTCGGTTGATGGTGCTTACGCAGCTAATATTTCTAATAATGCTCAATATAGCGCGGTATCTTCAATTCATCATGGTATTAGCTTATGGGATCTAGACAATAATGCGCTAAAATATAATTGGTCACAAGAACAAAACAATGCTGATAACTTAGTGCTAGCAATCGATATTTCTAACGATAATCAATTTGTTTTAACCGCCAGTAGAAAAAACTTTGCTTTATGGAATATTGATAATGGTGAATCTCAAGGGTATTGGCAAGTGAGTGATTCAACCATACGCGATATTGCTTTATCAAATAATGGTAAACATATGTTAATTGGTAAAAGTAATGGCAAAGTAGTACACGTAACTCTAAATTCAGGTAGACGATTAGAGTTTTTAGGGCATAACGAAAAAGTTAATTCAGTTGATATGTTACCTAATGGCAGAATTGCGCTTTCAGGCGGCAACGATTTTGTTGCCTATGTATGGGACACGCTTTCTGGTCAAGTTGTTTATCGCTTTAATCACCCAAGTAGAGTTATTAACGTTACGCTAGATAGAAAAGGGAGATATGCTTTTACGGCGGATAGTAAAAATGATGCAAATATTTGGGATTTAACAACGGGTAAACTTATTAGCCAGTTACAATATACCAACAGGCAAGAAGTATTTAGCTCTGTGCAGTTTTCAGATGATGGTACGCTTTTATTGACCGGCGCGCCTTCTCGAAAAATAAGTTTATGGGATATAAAAACCGGTGAACGAAAAAAAAGTTGGCATGTAACTCCAAAAGATAACAGTAGACCCTCAGGCGCAGTTGTTTACAGCGTCGCTTTTCGCGATAATAACCACATAATTTCTGAAAGCTCTTCTGGATATGCCGAATTGTGGCAAATAAACTAACTCGGCTAAATTATAACTGAATTTAGTCCTAACTTTATTTAAGCAAGTACTAGGGCCTGTTGATCTTTCGAGGTTATTTTTACAGCAAGGTGTTTGATATTTAGACAAGGCAGAGTGTGTGAAGTGTAGCTAGCTACTCGAACATACGATAACGACGTATAAATTTCAAACAGGTACTGCCCTCTGGGTTCATTTAAAACGAATTTACTCATTGCTGTTCGCTTCTTTAATAGAATAACTATTAGACAAAGCTCACATCGCGATTAAATTCGTTTTAAATTGAATAAAATTTAACCCTGAAAGATCAACAGACCCTAATACCAATTGATGTTTAACCTCTACCTAAGATAAATATGCCTGAAATAAATAATATAAATGTAGAACAACGAATTGAAGCCTTAGAATCACGTAATGCTTTTCAAGACGATGTTATTGAACAACTTAATGATGAAATTACCATTCATCAAACACAAATAGCTGAATTACAACATCAGCTCACTTTAATAGCGGCTCGCATTAAAGATTCATCAACACCTCAACAATCTAACCAACAAGAAAGCGAACCACCACCGCCACATTATTAATATAAAGCTTTAGTTTAATCTTGCTTAAAAACACCAATAACTTGTTCGTAAGGTCTAACCTCTTTCGCAACGTGTTCTTCAGGTTGAGTCATGGTTTCACCACAGGTAACACAAGTCACCTTTTCAACGCCTTGCTCTTTAGTTAACGATAATGTGTCCATAGCTTTACATTTTGGACAGATTGCACCGGCAATAAAACGTTTTTTCAAAATATAAGCTCATCTATTTAATTGATACCGATTGAATGAATGAGTTCAATTGGTATCAGTTTATTCAAGACACGTATTTTACCTTGAATTCACCCTACAGGAAAAGCGACAATACCCACCTATTAATAAAAAAAGGAATACTACTTTGATCACTGCCAACAACTTGGGCTTAGACCGAGGAACCAAAAACCTCATCACAAAGTCTAGCTTTACGATACATCCTAACCATAAAGTAGGATTAGTTGGCGCTAATGGTTGTGGGAAATCTTCTTTATTTGCAGCATTACTTGGGCAGCTTCAGGCCGATACCGGCGATTTATCATTACCGAGTAGTTGGAAAATAGCGACGGTAAAACAAGACACACCCGCACTTGAAAAATCGGCGCTTGATTACGTAATGGACGGTGATAAAGAATTTCGTCAACTCGAAGAAAAACTCGAACAAGCTCGCCAAAACGATAATGGCGCGCTTGAAGCAACCATCATAAACCAAATCGATATTATTAACGGTTACAGCTTACCAGCTAGAGCCGGCGAGTTATTACACGGCTTGGGGTTTTTACAACCACAACTCGCAAATCCAGTAAAGTCGTTTTCTGGTGGGTGGCGAATGCGCTTAAACTTAGCACAAGCGTTAATAAGCCGTGCTGATTTACTTTTACTCGATGAACCAACCAACCATTTAGATTTAGATGCCGTTATTTGGCTACAACGTTGGCTAAAACGCTTTACTGGTACTTTGGTATTAATTTCACATGACCGTGATTTTCTTGATGATGTTATTGGGCAAATTCTTCACATTGAACATAAACAAGCTAAATTATATGCTGGTAACTACACCGCTTTTGAAAGACAGCGCGCCGAACATTTAGCCCAGCAAGATGCACAATATCAAAAACAACAAAAAGAAGTGGCTCATCTCACCTCATTTGTTGACCGATTTAGAGCAAAAGCCAGCAAAGCCAAACAAGCACAAAGTCGTTTAAAACGTTTACAAAAATTACCTGATTTAGCACCGGCTCATGTTGATAGCCAATTTACTTTCAGTTTTGAAAAACCCGACAGCCTACCCTACCCACTACTTTCATTAACCGATAGCGAGTGTGGTTATAATCAAAACGCGATTATTTTAAGTGCAGTTAACTTAACTTTAGTTCCCGGCAGCCGAATAGGATTATTAGGAAGAAATGGTGCCGGTAAATCGACACTGATCAAATCTTTAGCTGGCGAACTTGAGTTAATGCAAGGCGAGCGATACTGCGCTCAAGAATTGAAAGTAGGTTATTTTTCGCAGCACCAACTAGAGCAGCTACATATGACTAGCTCGGCTATTGATCATATTATACGAGCAAAACCTGAAAAAACGTTATTAGAAGCTCGCTCGTTTTTAGGACGTTTTGGCTTTAGTGGCGATCAAGCCCTAGATTCAGTTGGCACTATGTCAGGTGGAGAAAAAGCCCGTTTAGTATTAGCACTTATCGTTTTAGAAAAACCTCAACTTTTATTACTTGATGAACCCACCAACCACTTAGATTTAGAAATGCGTCAAGCCTTAGTACTTGCATTACAAGACTTTGATGGTGCAATTATATTAATTGCCCATGACCGATATTTACTTGAGTCGTGCGTTGACGAATTTTATATTGTAGCCAACAACGTCGTACAAGATTTTGATGGCGATATAGACGATTATCAACAGTGGTTGAACGACGAAAAAAAACAAACGCTTAAAAATACAAAAGCAAACTCAGACAATAACGCTAGTGATTTAGGTATTGACAAAAAACAACAACGCAGAGAACAAGCTGACTTACGAAAAAAAGCGGCTCCACTTAAAAAGCAAGCCGACAAATTTGAGAAAAAAGTTGCTCAGTACCAAATTGAATTAGCTAAAGTAGAAGCCGTATTGTCAGACACTGATATTTATCAAGCTGAGCATAAAGCACATTTATCGGAGTTAATTAAACAACAAGCACAATTAAAGTCAGACATAGAAGAAAATGAAATGCAGTGGCTTGATTTAGAAGAACAAATTGAAGCGGTTATGTCTACAACATAAATATAATATACTGGTTACTCAGTTACTATATCCGTTATCATTCAAGATGCATGTTTCAGAGCACTTTGAATGGTAACTGGCATAGAGGCTGTTGATCTTTCAAGTATACAATTTATTGCTGTGATCATTTCACCAATACTCTATGATGCGTTATATAAAAAATTACGTTTATTTAATAAATTAGTTATGTCGTTTTTACAAAACCTACATGCACAATAAAGGCACTCAAAAGGAATCAATAATGAAAAATAGCTCACTACTTTGTATTTTATTAAGTTTAGTTACTAGCTTTTCAGTATTTAGTTACGATGCTGATTTAGAATTAGGTATATTTCAATTAAATCGTGGTGAATTTAAAGCAGCAATAAAAGAATTTGAACCCCTTGTTAAAGAAGGTTATTCGCCTGCGCAATACCAAATGGCTTTAATTTACCAAAAAGGCTACGGCGTTCAAAAAAATAATGAAAAAGCATTCGAGCTATTTTCTTTAGCTGCTGAGCAAAATTACCCTGATGCACTTTTTAGCCTAGCACTTATGTATTCTGCTGGTGAAGGCGTTACTAAAAACTTAACGACGGCCTTTACCCTCACTGAAAAAGCGGCGAATAGAGGCTTAGCGAGTGCACAATTCAACTTAGCTGTTATGTATTACAATGGTGAAGGCGTAAGTCGTGATTATTTGAAAGCGTCTCGCTGGTATCAAAAAGCTGCAGATCAAAATTATGCTTTAGCGCAATTTAATTTGGCTTTAATGTATTTTGAAGGAAAAGGCGTACCTAAAAGTAATGAAAAATCTTACCTTTGGAACATAATTGCTTATAAAAATGGCTATGCTTTAGCGAAAAAAAGCTTAGAAATGGATGAACGTAATTTAGGCGCTCAAGCAATACAGTTAATTCGCGAAGAAGCCGATCGCGAACGTAACATTATTATTAAAAGACAAGATAAAAAAGCTAAGCTAGCGGGTAAAAAAGTTTATCCTACGTTTTAAATAAACCCCTATATTCTAATAATTAAGGTAGTAGTGGTAGTAGATAAAAAGCCATTTTATAATACACTACTATGCTCCACGCTTTTGTAGGCAATAGCAAACCTGTGCGTATTAATGAAGTGCTAGAGGTCAATATTAAAAGTCAGCTAAATATTGCTGCCATTTTTTTAAGCTTGTGTTCTCATCCGCTTTTTTCCAACCATAACCTGCTTGATAGCTTATTTGCCCTTTATCGTCAGTATGGGTGATCAGTACGCCATGGCCTTTATCTTTTTGACCTTGGCTATATATTATTTTGTGATCATCAATACCTTCTGGTGATATTTTTATGCCAGTACCTAATTCACTGTCGCCTAAATGTTCCCAAGTTGCCAACCAACCTTGTTCAGTGTTTACGCTAACCTTTGCTTTTTCATCATGAGTTGTTAAGCCTACGGCAATTGGTAGGTTTACCGCTAGTTGACCATTTTTCCAAAATGTTGATTGTGCTGTAAATAAACGTGCGCCTAAACGAATATTGCTCTTTGTAAAAGTTTTCATCAATCTTATGTTCATAGGTTAAAACAAAGATAGTTTGTGTGGGGCTAGTTGAAATAATTTCCCAGTTTGTATCGGTTTCTAAAGGTTCACGTTTTCCATTTAACCAAAGTGCGGTGCCACCACAACCAGCAGAGGATCCAACATGGTAATTGTCTAATCCTTCTCCATGATCTTGGTGATAAGATTTGTTCTTTGTTAACGATTGCTTGTACCATTTATTGATGATTGGATAATCAACCCGTTTTAACCAACAATCAATACCAGAATTTTCGGCTTTGGCTCTCAAGGCGGGACCATAAGCGCGAAAAGCAATAACGTCATTTTCCAAGCAAAATTGTCTGCACGCTCAGGAATAAAACGCGCGAAAGTTGATTTTACTGGACGCTTAGCAACAACTTGTTTTTGCTGAGGTATGACTTCACACCCTTGCAAAAAAATAGGCTAAGCCTAATTACAATAAAACTATTTTTTCTCATTTTATACCCATTAACTCAGTTGTTGTTGATCTATCAAGGGTAGTTTTTGTTCAATTTAAAAGCGTTTTGTTTACTGGCTTTACGTTTCAAACAAAACTTATTACTACAAAAACATACCTAAAAAATCAACAGCCCTAATAAAAACAAATCATAATATTAAAACAAAAACGTAACTATTCAGCCTTATCTTCAATAAATATATCTGGAAGCTGATTTTTGAATAGTAATTCAAGGGCTAGGCTTGCAGACGGTCTTTGGGCTCAGGCACTACTCAAGCGTAGGGGACAAAATAAAGCCTGTGTGGCAGTCGCCAACAAGCTTGCAAGAATAGCATGGCTAGAGGTGAAACGTATCGGCTCTTAAGAAGCCGTATGGATGATGAGGAGGATGAGCGCAAATAACCATCGGGGCCAGGAAGTAAAAATCTTCCATAAACAGGCCGGATATATGAGAGCAATGATTTTTCTCTCACACTATGATCAAATATCTTGCAAACGGAGTGGGTTCATATAGGTAGACCTTAGATTTTGTTTGGAACGTAAAATCTGTGCCTAAATTGTTTTTAGTTCCCACTGAAACCTGCATCTTGAATGATAACGGCTATACATGCAAATGACATTGAGAATACACTTTTAGTGGTAATAAATGCCCAACTCTATACCCGTTACCAATCAAGAGGCTATTTCAGAGTGCTTGAGCGATATCAATTTAAGACAGTGCTTTGTAATAATGGTCGTTCCCTTATAAAAAGCACTGTTGATGAAGTGATTTTGCTCAAGCGCTTCTCCGATGGGTCTAAAAACAATTTATGGAGCTTATTAACTTTAGTTAGAATGTATAAATTGTTGATAATAAGGTTTTTTATTTGTTTTACGTAGCCATGATAATATGTATTTAATGCTGAATCATTGATAAATCTATGGGTTCAGAATTCCAAGTAGTATTACAGCCTCCTGAGCTTTCCAATTCTACATGAAATAATATTTCTTTCTCTGCATTTATTATTTGTATCGTTGGTTTCACGGATCTAGCGTAAGTTATTAGGTAGTGCTCTTCCTCTGATTGCGCTTTATAAATACTCGAACAAAACTCTGATAAAAGCCCTGCATCATAACTCCAAACATTCATTGCTGTTTTATTTTCTTCATCAATAGTATATCTGGTGGCTAAGCTTGATGCTAAACTACCTCCTCGTGGTTCATCTTCTGGTGAATTGAAGCTAAAAGCACCATTATTAAAAAGTAATAGGTCATTATCCACTATAGACAATGAGTGTTGGCCAATAGGTTTAATGTCTGATGATATTAATGATAATGCTTGTAAAGAGGGGAAATTTACATACCAGTGCTTAGTTTCATCGCCTAGTAGCCATTGTATTTCTTTTGACTCATAATCTATGTTAACAACAAAGTTTTCTCTGCTTGATACGAGTATAGTGTTATCGTTTTGATTATATATAGCTGAATTCATATGAAACCAATCTACATCATCACGAACAAAATTGGCTGAGTCTTCTGCATTAGCAGTTAAATAATCACGAAATATTTCACTAAATTGCCATTGTTTGATTTCATTGCCAAATTCATCCGTTTCTAAAAGAATAGACTCTATTAATCTTTGCCCATTTTTAGTTGCATCTATTTCTATTAAATAGCCAAGTTTTCCTTTACTAAAACCATGATGAGCAACAATATCAGTTAATTCACCCGTTGCTAATATTGGGTATTCCTTTATTCTGCCGTCTAGATAAATATGTCTTATTTTATCTCCGACCACACTGATTAATTTATTATTCTCGAATAATGTTGAAGTGGCATTATATTTTTCTGGTAACTGCCATCGTATTTCGGCGTCTATATCCATTATAATCGGGCCATTCGTTTTGGATTTCATAACAAAGTAACTAAAACTAGGAAGATTATCTGCAGTTGTCGGGCTAACAATATCCCTACTATTGTAGATAGAGTTAATATCCATTGCAGGTATTGTTATTGGTTTAATGAACTCGGCCGTACTCTTATCAATAAACGTTAAAGTAATCTCTATTTGATTGGTGTAATTGCTGTACATACCAAATATAGGTAAGGTTAAAGAGTTTTTGCCAAGCGTTAATTCATTTAATAGGTATGTTGCTGATAGCTCCTCTGCAAAAGTATCTGGCTTAGGTTTAATTGCAAAAGAAGCAGTGGTAATATCATCTACGTTTATTTCGTTTATATCAAGCGCTGATATATGTATGGATGCATGGGTGTCATTCTCTATTACTTGTACTGAAGGGGTGATATTGAGGCCTTCACCGAGGCTTGTTACTTTTAGTAAATAAGTATCAGATTGAGCGAGGAACTTATCCGTACTTGCTTCAGAAGCGGTAATGGTTGTTATACCAAAACTGTGAATAATAACTTCACCAGTGACTGGGGAAATAGTAGCAATATCTGGATTACTTGAGCTATATGTTATATCTCCTCCATTTCCTTCTGTCGCAACTTGAGTATATTGAGTGTACGGATAAGATTGATTGACATCGGGACCTGCTTGTAATTTATTACCGACAATAAGGTTGTCATCTGTAGCACTACCATCTTTATTGCCGCAAGAAATTAGCATAAAGGTGATAAAAATTAAAAAAACAGATCTCATTATTTATCCTATCATTGATTTACAATTTATATTTAAGCAGGCTAATTTAATATTAAACCCTTATGACTATTGATAATAACCGCAACTGAGGCAAAACGACTAATAAATTTTAACGGTAAGTTCAAAGGGGTAGCTAACTTGGTTTAAGTTGAATGATAACAGGTACATACTTTTGTATTTGATCGTACTTCATCTTTTTCGCTAATTTATCTATAGCCCGTTGTGCATAAGTTTGACAAGCAAAACGTTGAGCTTGTAAATGAAAGATAGTTTTTTTGATGCCTGTGTGCGCTCGCTCAACTTGCTGAATAATATTTTTTATTATTACGCTTTCTTTTACCCGTAAATAAAAATCAAATAAGCATTAAATACAATAGTTATTATTTTAGTACTGAGAGATCCCCACGAATTTAGCCTAAATTATCAATGTGTATAGTCAGAAGCGACAACTGACTATACACATAAACAATGCTCAGCTCATCGGGTTCATATCTAGGATCATCAATAACCTCTCTACCCAGATAAATATAGGATAGCACTCGCCGCTTTTTTTCAGTATT
>ENA-ORXU01001811-ORXU01001811.1-marine-metagenome-genome-assembly--contig:-NODE-1811-length-16116-cov-2.880105_pt1 | contig 16116 bp, 13 predicted proteins | sample MGYA00237869_ERZ511484 | MGnify/ENA metagenome assembly ERZ511484
CTTAATTAGACACGAATTAGCTCAACGTACACGTCATCAACTCAGACGCATGCCAACTTTAGAGTTTTTTATTGACGATTCGCTAGAATATATAGATGGTATTGAACGTTCTCTTAAAGGCGAGGATAATCCTATCGAAAATCCTGATTTATTGGATAATCGAAAAAAATCTTAATTGAATTTCCCATTATACATAGCAAAACGTTATCTGTTTTCTAAAAGCAGTAATAATTCTATAAATATCATGACCATTATTGCAGCCTCAGGCACCATCATTGCTGCTGCTGCACTGTTCTATTCGCCCCTACCGATACTTTTACCTATCGCCTTACTAGGACTCGCCGTCGCGTTGCAGCATGTGCGGCTTGCGCTGTTTGGCTGTCTCGCCACGATTCCCCTAAGCAGTGAAGTTAGCTTTGGTAGCCTGGGGACAGACTTACCTGCCGAGCCAATCATGATGCTGCTGCTGGGCATCGGTGTGCTCTATACTGCTGCTCGCGCTTCCCGAATAGAGGCTGCATTTGTGCGCCACCCCGTGAGCCTGCTTCTGGTTGCCCACCTGGCCTGGATCATTTTCACCAGCATGACCTCGGCCTATATGCTCACTTCAGTGAAGTACGTATTGGCGAAGCTGTGGTATGTAGTACCGTTTTATGTCCTTGCCGCCTTGCTGATTCGACGGCAACAGCACCTGCGCAGCATGGTGATTTGGGTGGCTGTGCCGCTCACCGCAGTCTTGATGTGGTGCATAGTGCGCCACGCGGCGCTTGGTTTCACGTTCGAGGACGTGAATCGGGCAATGGCGCCATTTTTCCGGAATCATGTCACCTACGCTGCGCTCACGAGCATTCTGCTGCCGCTACTTGTTGGTACGGCTTTAGGCTTTCGCCAAAACTGGTGGGCCCGATGGCTTTTGCTGGGGGTAAGTCTGCTCACGCTGGTGGCTGTATACACCAGCTTTACCCGTGCTGCTTTTGTAGGCATTGCCATTGCCCTAGCTTTTCTTCTAGTGATGCATCTGCGGCTTACGCGCATCGCATTGGTGCTTGCTACAGCCGTACTGGTGAGTGCCGTAAGCTTTTTGGTGCATCAAAATCGCTTTCTATTCTACGCGCCTGATTACAACCGTACAATCACGCATACAGACTTCAACAGCCTAGTTGAAGCCACGTATAAGTTGGAGGACATCTCTACCATGGAGCGCGTGCACCGTTGGGTGGCTGGTGCCTACATGACTGCCGAACGGCCCATTGTTGGCTGGGGGCCTGGCAACTTTTATCGCTACTACCAGGGGTATGCGCTCGAAAGTTTCAAGACGTATGTGAGCGATAACCCTGAGAAATCAGGCATTCACAACTACCTGTTGATGACCCTGGTCGAGCAGGGCTGGCCTGGCCTGGTAATTTTCTTCCTGATTTGTGTCGCCGGCCTGCTAACTGCCGAGCGGGCCTATCACCGTGCACGCACTCCCGCCGAGCGTATCGCCGTAATGATGCTCGCTGCGTCGCTGGTTATCAATCTGAGCTTTCAGCTCATCAATGACATGATCGAGACCGACAAGTCTGGGCCTTGGTTTTTTCTCACGCTTGCCGTACTCGTCAACCTGGACTTGAAAGGGCAGCTGGAGGAGGGTTGGGAAGAGGAAGTATCGGAGCAAGTCCTCTGAGTCCGGTTAGTCTTCGAGTGGCTCGGCATCGCCTTCCCCTCGAGCACTCGTGTCTTTTCGACCGCGCTCACCTTCTTTAAGCTTCAGCTTCGGATCGTCGACTTCCCGATCAAGAAAGATATTGAGCCTGTCGATGGGAATGGTCATGTCAACCTCGCCAAAGCGGTTGAGCTCCACGTCGAAGCCCTCCAATTCTGGGTGGACATCGGGGAGGGGCTTGCTTGCTTTGTCGCGACGTGGGGAAGACATCTCCTACTGTAACGTAACCTCGGCTACTCTTGTGTACGCTTTAGGATACGAAAGTGCGCGATGGCCTGTTCCCAGCGGGCTACAGTTTCTTCCTTTCCGAGCAACTCGCTCAGTTCGAATACGTCCGGCCCGCTCATGCCGCCAGTTAAAGCAATCCGATAGAGCGGAAGCAGAACCCCAAGCTTGACGCCAGATTCTGCTGCCCAACCTTTCACCGCCGATGCGAGAGCAGGTGCTGTCCATTCAACTGCTTCGCTTAGCACATTGGATACACCTGACAATTCTTCGAGATCGGCCTTTCCAAGGCGCTTGAGCGCTTGTTTGTCATCAAAGGCTGCAGGAGTATCAAACAGGTAGTGAGCGTCAGTTGCGAGATCATTCGCGCTGGTAAGCCGCTCCCGCATAAGTGGAGCCACGCGCATCAAGAATGCTTCGTTGGTTTCGATACCGGCAGCCGTCAGGGATGGCTCGACGACTCGGACAAACTCGGCTGGACTCAACTGACCTAGATGCTGCTGATTGAACCACTTGGCCTTATCGTAATCGAAGCGCGCACCACTTTTACCAATCTGTTCGAGATCGAATGCTTCTACCAGTTCCTTTAATGAAAACAACTCCTGCTCAGTGCCAGGATTCCAGCCCAGGAAGGCTAAGAAGTTGACTACGGCCTCCGGCAAGAATCCGCTTTCGCGAAAACCGGAAAATGTGTCGCCACTTGTTTTATCCTCCCACTCGAGTGGGAATACGGGCATACCAAATTTGGCTCCGTCTCGCTTAGAGAGCTTGCCTTTCCCTTCCGGTTTGAGAATTAAGGGAAGATGTGCGAATTCGGGCATAGCCGCCGTCCAGTCAAATGCCTCGTAAAGCAGGACGTGGTGGGCAGTACTGGGCAACCATTCCTCCCCTCTAATCACGTGAGTGATTTCCATGTGGTGGTCGTCTACCACATTAGCTAAGTGATAGGTGGGCATGCCGTCGGCCTTCAAGAGCACCTTGTCGTCGAGTTCGTCGGTGCTAAATCGCACCGAGCCGCGCACGCGGTCGCGAAACGCAACTTCTTGACCAGGTTCTACGAGCAGTCTGATAACATGCGGTTCGCCATTTTGCAAGCGCTCGCGGAGCTGTTTTGTCGAAAGACCTAATGAATTGTCCATAGCCCCACGACTACTTGCGCCGTATCGAAAAACGTCACCCTTTGCCTCCGCTGCAGATCGTGCCTCTGTGAGCGCTTCCGTAGTGTCGAATGCATAATAAGCGAGGCCTTTCTCGACCAGTGTAGCACATGCCGAGGCGTACAGTTCCGAACGTTCACTCTGCCGGTACGGTCCATACTCGCCACCGGCCAGAGGGCCCTCGTCGGGCGTCATACCACACCATACCAGTGCCTCACGTATGTAGGCTTCGGCGCCCTCCACGTAGCGCGCCTGGTCGGTGTCCTCTATGCGGAGAATAAAGGTGCCATTGTACCGCCGTGCTAGGAGGTAGTTGTATAGAGCAGTACGCACACCACCAATGTGGAGTGGACCTGTAGGACTTGGTGCGAAGCGGACGCGGGGTGGGCGCATGAGTGCTGTTTCAGAGTACGAGCGCCGAAACTACGCCCACTGTTGAGTGAAGCTGGACAGATTGCTGCGTCAGGAGCCAGCGAAATTCAAGTTCGTGGCGTTTGCATAGCGTACCAGAACCTTCAATGTCTGTATTTCGCCCGAACACCCACCCTACTTCAGCGCCTTATGCCAGGCTGCGTTTGGCGAGGCGAGACTAGCTCTGATCGACCCCGTGTCTACTTGACGTTCGACGACGGACCTATCCCGGAGGTTACGCCGTGGGTACTCGATCAGCTGGCCGAGCACGAAGCCAAGGCTACGTTCTTCTGTGTTGGCGAAAACGCTGTTCGACACCCTAACATTTACAGTAGAATCCACGCAGGGGGCCATACGGTTGGCAATCACACCTATAATCATCTCAACGGCTGGACTACGAGCCGTGAGGATTACCTCAAGAACGTGGAGCAGTGTGCCTCTGTGGTTGACAGCCGTCTCTTTAGGCCGCCTTACGGCAAACTAACTCGCCGCAAAGCGCTCGTTTTGCAAGAACAATACAAGCTGGTGATGTGGGACGTCCTAAGTGGCGACTTCGATCAGTCAATAAGCCCGGAAGCATGCTTCCAGAACGTAGCCAGTAATACAAAGCCTGGCAGCATTATCGTATTCCACGATAGCCTTAAATCCGAACTCAACTTACGTTATGCACTCCCGAAAGTGCTTTCACTGTTCTCAGAGCGTAACTACGAATTTGAAGCATTGAGCTAAACTGAGTAAGTGATCACTAACGTGTAGTTAATCTTTGCTAAGGCGATATTCCCAAAGTGCTACTTCGCTCTGAGCCTCGTTGCGTAGCCACAGCACAGGAGCTTGGTTTTTATCGCCTGTTCGCGTATCACACACGAAAAAGCGATAAAACAAGTCAAAGTCATCACCAAACAACGTGAGCAAGGCATCGAGTCGTTGTCGAGCTAAGCTGGGCCTTCCATGCAGGGCGTCAAGCCTCCAGCAATAGTAGGCTTCGTCATGCCATTCGATAAGCTCCAGCACGCGGCGCTTGCGGATATAGGGCTTTGCAAAGTTGCGCGCCAGGATGCCATGATGTTTGGTCCAGTCGCGGGGTTCTGTTTTGTCTTCGGCGTACTTAAAGGTATCGTGGAGGTAGGTGACGAGTCGAAGATCTCGTCGGTCGACGGAGGACAGCTGCGGCAGGAGCTCAATGTTGGCCAAGACTTCACGAACGTGCCTCCACACGGCACCCTCTGGATGGCCGAAGCGTGGAACTCCCCAGCCCATTCCATTTAGCACAGCAGGTTGTTGCAGCAAGAACCGTTCGAGGGGTGTCTCTGGAGCAAGTAACCGGCTCAGTTCGTCGAAAGTCACGGCGTTAAGGTAGAGTAGTACACTGTCGGTCGTCGATCATTCCTAATATTGGAATTCTTCGGTTCGGTCGTCATTGTCCCCCAGAATTTAATACGAGTAAACCCCAGAAATGCCAATCGGTAGCTGACATGTCCAACTCCTTCATCAAACTTCTCTCAGCATCAATGATCGGTGGCTTTTTGAGTGTGGCAGTGCTGTTGATGTGCTTTGACTTCGGATTTCAACTTGATCCCGTAGCTGAGGGTACATCGCCCCGCGCGCAACTCGCTAGTTATGCAACCGCGCCAGACGACTTTCGAGGGGCCGCCAACCGGAGCATGGCTGGAGTCGTATACATCTCCACTGTTGAGGAGCGTCCAATGTCTTTGTGGGACTACTACCGTGGGAGACAACCTACCCAGCAAGGAACAGGTAGCGGTGTGATCTACAGCAACGACGGCTACATCGTAACCAACAACCACGTGGTTGCTGGAGCAAGTCAGGTATCAGTAAGCCTCAACGACAATCGACGCTTTAGCGCCAAGTTGGTTGGCACCTATCCTGCCGCCGACTTGGCTGTTCTCAAAGTAGATGCCCAGGGTTTGCCGGCTCTCCGCTTTGCGAATTCTGATAAAGCACAAGTAGGGGATTGGGTGCTCGCCGTTGGCAATCCCTATAACTTATCATCCACCGTCACAGCGGGTATAATAAGTGCACGTGGTCGGGACATCAACATCATTAATGATCGCGATGCTATTGAGAGCTTTATCCAGACTGATGCAGCAATCAATCCGGGTAATTCTGGTGGGGCACTCGTTGATGTGGACGGTGATGTCGTAGGGATCAATACTGCCATCTATTCTCGGTCGGGCGGCTACTCTGGATATGGCTTTGCCATACCGGCAAATCTCGCGCGCCGCATCGTCGATGACATCATCGCCACCGGTTCGTACCGACAAACGGTTTTAGGCATCGATGCTAGTCAACTCGACGAAGCGTATGCCCGCGAACTCGGCGTCAACGTGCAGCAAGGCGTCGTCTTGGAAGAGGTAGACCCCTCCGGCCTTGCAGCTACTGCAGGACTGCAGGGTGGAGACATCATCTACGCTATTGGTGAGCGCTCGTTGCGCTCGATTGCTGAGTTTCGGGAGGCCATATCGTCGCAGCCAAGGGGTGGGAAGCTCGAGCTACAAGTCTTGCGCGACGGGCAGCGGCTATCTATTATTCTCACGCTTTAGCCCTCGCTGTTATCGTATCCTCTCCGTCTAGGCGCAAATAGCAGCGCCCGCTGCCTGCTTTTTTGGCAGAGAGCGGGCGCTAGATTACTATCGCTAAGCCCTTAGGCTCAGCAGGTCGGTTACAGTACTCGACTATTTTCCTCCCTGGCTCGAAGAGCCTTGCGCTGCGCGCTGCATAGGATTGGTACGGGGGCGTGATTCGCGCTCGAAGACCTCGAAACGACTCGGCTCTGCCGGACGGCTAGGGTAATAGTTGTTCGAGCGATCTGTGTCGGCAATTTCGAGAAACGGATCAAGTGCTATGGACGACACTGCTTTATCCTTCATGAAGACTTTGGTGATCTCCTGATCATTCGTCCTCCAGATCTCAGCTGGAATTCGATCGACTTCAGTCGTACCGTCTTCAAAGGCCCATTCCACGATGACGGGCATCACCAAGCCACCTTCGTTGCGAATGGTAAGCTCATAGAAGTGCGAACCCTCAGGTAGGCTCGAACGCTCCTCTTCGGTAAGCTGACTTAGATAGTCTTGGTACTCGCGTCGATCAATTTCGGTGACCGCGAGTGGGTCGTACTCCGTGTAGAAATCACGAATGGTCGGGTCGATCTCATCCTGTGTGCGCTCGATTTCCTCATTGCGTATTGAAGATATGTTGCGAGGTGAGCGATCGCGCGTTTCGGCCTGTGCCACCTTCTCCTTGTCGGGGTTTTTGCTGTCGAGCTGAAAGTGACGAACCTGAGCAAGATCCTGATCGGCGTGATCGGTGGTAAAGAACCAACCTCTCCAAAACCAATCGAGATCGTAAGCACTTGCGTCTTCCATCGTTCGGAACAGATCGGCAGGCTCAGGATGCTTAAACATCCATCGATTGGAGTATTTCTTAAAGGCGTAATCGAAGTTTTCGCGGCCCATCACGCTTTCACGCAGAATGTTGAGCGCGGTTGCAGGCTTGCCATAGGCGTTATTTCCAAACTGATATATCGACTCCGAGTTGGTCATGATCGGGGTGATGTTGTCTTTATCACCACCCATATAGGGGACGATCTTGTCGGCTGGACCTCTACGACTAGGATAGTTGCGTTCCCACTGCTGCTCTGAGAGATACTGAAGGAAAGTGTTGAGGCCCTCATCCATCCAGGTCCATTGCCGCTCGTCCGAATTGACGATCATCGGGAAGTAGTTGTGGCCTACCTCGTGAATGATCACCCCGATCATACCATACTTGGTGCGCTCGGCATACGTCCCGTCGGCCTCTGGCCGCCCAAAGTTGAAGCAGATCATAGGATACTCCATACCAATGCTCTTTGCATTAATGCTCCAAGCTGCTGGATACGGATAGGGGAAGGTGTAGTGAGAGTACCACTTGAGTGTGTGCGCGACAGCCTTAGTCGAGAACTTCTCCCAGAGTGGATTGCCCTCTTTCGGATACATCGACATGGCCATAACGGTGGTGCCATTGTCTTGCTTAACAGCCATGGCATCCCAGATAAACTTCCGCGAACTGGCCCAACCGAAGTCACGCACATTTTCAGCCTCAAACTTCCAAGTAGTGTTCTTTTTCGAACGCTCTCCCTCTCGGCCTTCAGCTTCTTCTTGCGTTGCAACTATGACAAGTTCGTCGTAACTCTCTTGAGCTTTCTCCCACCGGTTGTATTGTTTTCCCGTAAGGCACTGCTTGGCATTTTGTAGGGTACCGGTAGCAGCTACGAGGTGATCGCTAGGGACAGTGAGCTCGACGTTATAATCTCCGAACGGGAGCGTAAACTCACCGCGACCGAGAAACTGCTTATTCTGCCAACCGTCATCGTCAGAATACACCGCCATGCGAGGGAAGAATTGAGCAATGGTATAGAGGTAGTTATCATCCTCCTCGAAATACTCATAGCCCGACCGGCCTCCAATCTTCATGCGGTCGTTGATGTTGTACCACCACTTAATGCGCAACTCGGTTTTCTCGCCAGTTTTGAGCGCCTCAGGAAGGTCGACTCGCATCATAGTTTTGTGTACGTGGTGTACAGCAGGTGACCCGTCTCCATACTGTACGTAGTCCAACTTAAACCCGCCGTCAAACCAGCGTGTCATGTTCTGGAGTTGGCGACTGCTCATGCGGTCGTTGAGCCGTGAAGGAGCGATGTCGAAGGTTTCCGAATCCTTCGCACGCATGTTCTGGTCGAGTTGAATCCAGAGATAGTCAAGCTCGTCGGGGGAGTTGTTGTGGTATGTAATTACTTCCTCACCGTAGATACGTTGTTGCTCGTCGTCGAGCCGAATTTTCATGTCGTAATCAGCTTGCTGCTGCCAGTACATGTGGCCCGGCGCGCCAGCTGCATTGCGGTAGACGTTCGGGGTAGGGATATCTGCAGGTCCCAGTTGCCGAAACTTGTTATCGTTGATGTTCTCGGTGGGGTGGTGTTGGGCTTGCGCCAAAACCACTGTCAATATCGCTACAAGTGCGATTGCTGTAATTCTAAAAAACTGCATAGGCTTCGCGTAGTGGGGACTATTTGGGGTGCGCGCGTAAAGTACATGTTTTCCACGTCGATAGCTATCCCACCATGTCAGGAAGGCTCAGCGAGCATCGAAGCCCGCAAACCATCATGATTCAGCCTAGGAAGATTCGTTAAATCCTAGGTAACCCAACTGGGTTAAGCCTTGTCCCAAACAGACTTTACATGATTCTTCAGCGCATCGTAATCGATACCTATATCAATCTGGTGGCGGGGTAGAGCGCCAACCTTTTCTAGCCTCGGAGGTAGTGGCACCTTGCGATTGAGCACGCGTTCAACATCAGGCAAAAACTTTCCTGGATGTGCAGTTCCTAGTACTATACCTCCCTGCCCTCCTTCTGATTGATTGAACTGCCGAAGAGCCAGTGATCCTACTGCAGTATGTGGATCTAGCACATAATTATCCTCCAAAGCTCCTGTCTCGTTGTACACGTTCCGCATCTCTTGCTCAGTCGCCGCATCATCGAAGGCATATGCGCTGATATGCTCCTTGAACGTGTTCCACGTGGAACCGAACAGATCGGACATACGAGCAAAGTTGCTGGGTGCGCCGACATCCATAGCATTTGAGATAGTACGTACAGAGCTGCGTGGAGCATACTCTCCGGTAGCAGCATAGCGCGTCACCGTATCGTTGGCATTCGTAGCTGCAACAAATTTGTGTGCCGGTAAGCCTAGGCGCTGAGCGATTAAGCCAGCAGTTAGATTGCCAAAGTTGCCACTAGGTATAGCAAAGGTTGGCGGCTGCTCGTAGCCCAGAGCAAGCCACTGTCTGTAAGCTTCGAAGTAGTAAAATGTCTGAGGGATCAGCCTCAAAATATTAATAGAATTTGCCGACGAGATATTGATGTCGGCCCGCAGGTCAGCGTCGAGAAAGGCCTGCTTAACCAAAGCTTGGCAATCGTCGAAGGTGCCATCTATGCGAAGTGCGGTGATGTTATCGCCAAGTGTCGTGAGTTGCGCTTCTTGGAGGTCGCTAACCTTTCCTTTCGGATACAGAATAATTACATCGATGTTGTCACTGCCGTGAAAACCTGCAGCCACAGCTCCTCCTGTGTCCCCGCTAGTAGCAACTAAAATGACAACGCGCTCTGAAGTTGCTGCCAACAACTCATTCATTACACCAGCCATAAAACGAGCACCGAAATCTTTGAACGCAAGACTAGGACCATGGAAGAGTTCGAGGACGTAGGAATCCGGACGGCCTAGAGCCACGAGGGGTGCCGGAAAGTCAATTGCTTTAGCGATGATTTGCTCTACGCGGCGGTCGGACAATGCCCCTTGAAGCAAATGTTGAGTTACAGCTACACCGATATCTCCAATGCTTGATGTCGGCAGACGATCCCAAAAACGCTGCGGTAAAGGTTGTAGATCCACCGGCATGTAGAGTCCGTTATCAGGAGGCAGGGCCTGAAACACAGCATCCCGAAAGTCTGCCCGTAATGTCGGATCGTTGGTTGAATAAAGTTTCACGTGGAACAGTTTGCTGGGGCTTGAATCACAGTGTCAAACAGCAGGGAGCACATAGGAACAAAAGCGCCGAATTAGCACACATGGGCGCCTTCTGGATTGATGCTGCTTTGATATACATCGCACTGGATTCCTGCTTTCATAAAAGCCTCAGCCATTGCCGAGCCACAGTCCTCAGCAGTTAACTGATTTTCGCACAGCGCAAAAATGCTCGGGCCGGCACCACTAATGCTACAGCCCAATGCGCCGCTTGCAAGTGCAGCTGCCTTTACGGCCGAAAAGGCTGGAATCAGCTGCGCTCGCTGAGGTTCGATCACGACGTCATGCATCGAGCGTCGTATGAGCTGAAGATCGTTCCTGTACAGTCCGACGATTAATCCTGCGAGGTTGGCTTGTTGGCGAACCATAGCCTCAAGTGGTACGGTGTCCGAAAGAACGGCGCGAGAATCGCGTGTTAAGACTTGCGTGTGAGGGTGCACGACACAAATACGTAAGCCAGTAGGGACTATCAAGCGGTGAACGTCCAAGGTCGCATTGTCACGTACTAGCACGATTCCCCCAAGAAGACTCGGCGCCACGTTATCGGCATGCCATGCGCCGTCGGCAACTTGTTCGCCAGCCACTGCGAATGGCAAAAGCTCACGTTTTGTGAAAGGGCGACGAAGGATTTCATTGGTTGCCATCGCACCAGCGACAGCGCTTGCTGAAGAACTTCCGATCCCCGAGCCGAACGGCATCTTCTTTCGGATGGTAAGCGCGACCCCGATTGTCGGGTCACCAAGTTTAGCTAGAAGTTCTAGTGCGGCCTTCCCAGCTGTATTCTTCTCAGGATCGGTTGGCAGCTTGCCACCAGCACCTTGAATGGCTTTGATGTGAACCCCGGGGGTGTCTACGCGCTCAGCGACCACTTCATCTCCTGGACCATCGAGGCAGAGGCCCAAAGTGTCATAGCCTACTGCCAAATTTGCCACGGAGGCTGGGGCAAAAACCTTTACTCCCATGATCGCAAACTTCCTAGTGTGACAATTTCAGCGAAAACGCCTGCAGCCGTTACTGACGCTCCGGCACCAGGACCACGGATTACTAGTGGGCGTTTCGCATAACGCTCTGTCGTAAACACAATCATATTATCGGATCCACTTAGGGTGTAGAAAGGATTATCGGGAGCTACCTCATGCAATCCGACTGAGGCCTGTCCATCTACAAGTTGGCCAAGCATAACAATTTTGTTTCCGCGATTCGCTGCCTCTTGGACACGTTGAGCCAACGTCGAATCATCATGCTTTCGAGTCGCTTCAAAGAACTGATCAACATCCTCCGCGGCGAAGGCCTCATCCGAAAGGAAGGGTTCAACCTTCACGTCGTCCATCTCAAGAGCATACCCTGCTTCGCGAGCCAGTATCACGAGCTTACGGGCCACATCCTTTCCACTAAGGTCGACACGAGGGTCGGGCTCGGTAAACCCTAGCTCGCCAGCGCGTCGAACAACAGCGCTAAAGGGCTCAGAACCGTCATAAGTATTAAAGATGTAGCTGAGAGACCCACTAAAGACACCTTCAATTCGGCGAACTGTATCGCCCGAAACCCGAAGATCATGGAGAGTGCCAACTACCGGCAATCCAGCGCCGACATTCGTTTCGTAGGCGAAACGAGCATTGTTGTCGTCCGCTATTTGTTTGAGCCGCGTGTATCGCAAGAAGCTCGAAGACGTTGCCACCTTATTCGGAGTTGAAATCGAAATGCTCTCACTTAGTAGGCGCTCGTAGTGGTCGGCGACAGCGGTCGATGCCGAACAGTCAACAAAAATGCTGTTGGACAAATTCAGTTCAACCGCACGGTCTACGAAGCGCTGCAAGTCGGCTGACTCTCCGTCCGTGTCTAGCGCAGCTGCCCAACCCTCCAGTTCGATACCGTCCTCATCGAAATGCATTCTGCGCGTATTCGTCAAGCCAATCAGCTTGAGATTAAGTCGCTTGTTCTCTTTGAGGCGCTCACGCTCGCTGGCAAATTGTCGCATCAGCTCGTCGGCAATAAGGCCCGTACCGACTAAGAAGATGTTGACGTCGCGCTCGTCACTTAGGAAGTAGGCATCGTGAAGTGCGTTGAGTGCTTTAGACTCATCATCTTGAGAGATGACTACCGAGATATTGAGTTCGCTCGAGCCTTGCGCTATTGCCACACAGTTGATGCCATTGCGTCCTAAGGCCTGGAACATCCGGCCCGCAATTCCTGGCCGAAACCGCATTTGCTGCCCAATGATCGCGACCACACTGAGTCGAGGTTCTACCTTGATCGGCTTGATAAGACGGCCCTGCATTTCGTAAGCAAACTCCTCTTCTACTCTTTTCTTAGCAGCAGGAGCATGCTGCGGGCTTACGGCAAAGGTGATATTGTGCTCACTGGAGCCTTGGGTGATTAGAATTACGTTGATCCTCGCCTGAGCAAGTGTCCCAAACAGTCGACCGGAGATGCCCACTACTCCAAAGAGGCCGGAGCCCTCGAGCGTGAGCAGGGACACTTCCTTTATCGAGGATATTCCTTTAACAGCACGGCCATCCTCATCAATCTCCCTGCTGACGAGCGTGCCCGCAAATAGTGGATCGAAAGTGTTTTTGATGTAAAGGGGAATGCCCACTCGCATAACTGGCTGGAGAGTCGGCGGATAGATCACTTTCGCCCCAAAGTGAGACATCTCCATCGCCTCTGCATAGGTCAGCTTTGGAATAGTGAATGATCGCTTTACAGCACGTGGATCGGCAGTCATCACGCCATTGACGTCAGTCCAGATTTCAATGCGCTGCGCTTTTAATCCTGCTGCGAGCAAAGACGCGGTGTAGTCGGATCCGCCTCGACCGAGCGTGGTGGTAAGACCTTTAGTAGTAGAGCCGATGAATCCAGTGACTACCTGGACACCTCCAGTAGTGCGGAAGTGTTGTTCAATGTGCTCATAGGTAGCATCAAACTTGACGGAAGCTGCGCCAAATCGTTTATCAGTTTTGATTATTCGACGCGCATCCAAATACTGCGCATTTATGCCCAGCTCTTGTAGCGCTCGCGATATGATGAAGCAAGAATTTCGCTCGCCAAAGCTTAAAACGTAATCCATTGTTCGAGGACTAGCCTCCCGCACCAAATAGATTCCTTGCAGTAAGTTTTCTAAGGTATTGTGGTTGTCATCTGCCTCCTCCAGAAGGCGCGTGCGCCGCTCACCAGACGTTAGGTGTTTTGCCGCAAGGCGATGGCGGTCTCTGAACACCTGAAGATCTTCTCGCCAAGTAGCATCACCGGCCTCTGCTTTGCGGGCCATTTCAATCAGCAGGTCTGTAACGCCTCCGAATGCAGAGAACACGACGCAGAACTTCTCGCCACGAGTGTAGTAGCTCTTTAGGATGTCCGTAATCCCTTCGATGCGCTCAGGAGTCGCTACCGAACTGCCTCCAAATTTGAGAACCTTCATTCTAAGAAGTGTGGTGGTACTGTTTCACGTGGAACAGAGGTGACGATTGAGGCGCGAATGTACCCGCAGACACTACGTGCGTCTACAACTCATTTCATAAATCAGTTTGGAGTCGAGCAAGCGCTTCGTCTTCTGCACTCCGCATAAGCGCTTTCTCCTCGAGTGTCTTGTCGCTCAGTCCGCAGAGATGCAGTAGACCATGCACCAGTACCCGGTGAAGTTCGTCTTCTGGACTTACGTCAAAACTGGCCGCATTCTCCTGGATACGATCAATGCTGATAAAGCATTCCCCGTATATGGATTTACTCTTTGGAGAGTCCGACAGATCAAAGGTTAGGATATCGGTCAACGTGTCGTGGTCCAGATAAGCGAGGTTCAGCTCATGGAGGGCAGTATCGCTACAAAGGATATATGATAGGGTGCTAATCGAGAAGTTTAGCCGTGACGCCTCAATATTTAACCACCTGGCCAACTTAGGCGAATCGAGTAGCGGCAGCTCTACATCAGAAGCCTCAAAGGTGACGCCAGACTCGAAGGTTCTATCTGTAGGAAGGTCAGGGAAGGTCACCCCTCTGACTTTGTATCCTGGAGCGGCACGACAACGATTCGCGCCCCGGTGAGCATAGGAATCAGCGCGAGCCCATCGCCAAGGACATCGAAATCGGCTGGACCTGAGATTACGGTGTGTGAGGCAATGATGCGGGTCTCCCCTGTCTGAATGTTGGTGGCTAGCACCTTGCCTCCGTCGGCGCCCTCGGGGCTCCAGTCGGTAAACACTACTTCATCCTGGTAGACGTCTATGCCGTCTAACAGACCACGATAATTACCGAGTGTATCGACAACTTTAGTAGCCAAATTGATCGCGCAGACACGGCCAGTTTGCGGAACTTGGTCAGGATAGGTGACTGCAAATAGGGTCTGGTTGTCTGTTGACGTGACTAAGCCGTTCACAGCGCGTAAATCCTGAAATATGGTAGCCTCTGAAGTACTGGCGTCGACCTCCCAAATCTTGCCTGCATCTGTTGCAGAGACATAGAGCTTGCCTGCATCTGTTGCCGCAAGACCGTTCAATAAGCGTGTCTCCCCGACAAAACTGACGTCGAAGACTTCTTCGCCAGTCGCGAGATCGAAGCCACGTAGGTAATCTACGTCGGCAACGTAGTAAATCCCGTTACTTATGAGGCTGCCTTTGGGGGCATGAAGACCTGAGACGAGGGTATCCGTCAATGTTCCATTGGCGTCGTATACAGCAACATAACCGTCGCCGTCTTTCCGAGTCGGCTTCAGGTCGGGGCCGAAGTGCGTGATGTAGACATTGTAGCCATCTACGGTGACACTCTCCGGATTGGGAGCAGTGTTCCATACCGTGTAGGGAGATGTGGGAGCCAAATTATAGGCGACCGTTGTGGTTGATGTGTCGTCACAGGACCACTGCATCATAGCAAGCACGGCTGCTATTAAACCTAAAAACCTTGTGTCCAACATGCCCCCCAATTGGTTACTAGTCCTGCACAGACTAGGCTTGCGCTGCTACCGCCATTTGTGCGATACAGGCTCCCGTTGGCTCAGTGCATGCCTCATGGTCGTAGCACATTTCAACGACAGTACCCTCTTCAAAGAAGCGAATTTCATCGGAAAGTGCTCGCATGAGAAAAACGCCGCGGCCGCCTTCGGTAGCAATGCAAGAAGGTGATGTTGGATCAGGAAGTTCAGTTGGCTCGAAGCCGCAGCCTTCATCTCGGACCAGCACGCGCAATTTGCGCTTCTTGTTCCAAACTTCTACCTGTACATACTTGTCTTCAGCTAGTCGATTCCCGTGACGAATTGCGTTAGTGACCGCTTCGGTGAGGGAAATGAGCAAGTTGCCCCGCAGATCGTCGGTGAGCTGAAAGGACTGAATGACCTGGTCGACAAAGCTCTCTACCTCGTCCACGCTTGACATTCGAGAAGGGAGCACGAGCATAACGTCGGAGGGGCGCATAGCAGGAGAGCGTGAGGTACGGTAAGGGGCGGAATACCTGGCGTATTACCATTTCCTCACTGGTATACGCCACTTGCTCAACGGAGTTACACCTTAATGAGTTCCCAAGGTTAAGAATATTCCACTTTTTGCGTGCTCGGCTCTCCTGCTAATTGCCTCGCAACTCCTCGAAATAGCGCTCTACGAGTTGGCGGTAGTAGGGCTTCAAGTCGGGGCTCACCTCACGATATATATCGGTTTGAGCCGCACGCTGCTTCAAATATTCTTCCAGTGCAGGGGGTAGTGTACGCTCTATTTCTTGAGCCGTTTCACTTTTGCGCTTCTCATCTTCATCCTGCTGGCGCTCGGCTTTTTCGGCTTCGAGCAAGCGGGTGAGAATGTCTTGTTGGCGCTCAAGCATGCTGTTGGTGAGGCGCTTATTCACGAGATCTTCTTCGACCTTGTTCATCTCGTCGATAATGCCTTGCAACTCCTTAGATCCCTGACCCTGCTCCTGCAGTTGACCTTGCTTGTCGCGAAGCTTTTTTCGAAGTTCTGCCTGTCGCTGGGCCATTTCAGCAAACTCTTTGCTTGAAGCGCCCTCGCCACCCTTTCCCTTGCCAGACTTGCGTCCTTCGGCCTGCTTCTGCATGTTTTCTAGGG
>ENA-ORXU01001816-ORXU01001816.1-marine-metagenome-genome-assembly--contig:-NODE-1816-length-16077-cov-4.186875_pt1 | contig 16077 bp, 15 predicted proteins | sample MGYA00237869_ERZ511484 | MGnify/ENA metagenome assembly ERZ511484
AGGCGAGGGGGCGCATGCGGAGGGGGGGCGCCAGGTGTTCTGGCTAGCAGTCGGCACAATGACTGAGCTAGCAGCCGCGACGTCGAACGAGCCGCGGGCTGTGGGCATGTGTTCGAGACCGGCTACTGTGACGGCAGCTTGGGTCGCCGCAAGCGCTACCCCAGCCTCTTGAAGCGCGGCATTGCACGCGGACTTACCGGGAGCTCGCGGCATGCTCATGAAGCGTGCAACCGTCATGGGAAATGTCGCGTCAATGTGTAATCGCTGCGGCACATAACCCACCGTAAGCTTAGGCGATCTGACTATTTGGCCAGAGCTTGGCGACAATGCACCGATGATGGCACGCAGTAGTGTTGTTTTACCTGAGCCGTTAGGGCCGACAATAGTCACAATCTCACCACGTTCGATTTCAAGGTCAACCTGTTTAAGAATTTCTTGCGAGCCGACTCGAATGCTCAGACCTTTGGCTGACACCAGACTCGTCTGGCTGCTCATTCCTGACATGCAGGGCACAGGCCTTCGGCTTCGACGACGGTTCGTTCTATCCTGAACCCGGCAGATCGAGCTGCTGCCCCTAGTGTGCCTTTCGCAGGTGTTGAACGGGTTTCTGCTACCACATCACAATTGCGGCAAATCATAAAGGCGGGCGAATGTGACTCCCCCGGATATGAGCACGCAATGAAAGCATTCAACCGTTCAACTTTGTGAACGAAGCCATTAGTCACTAGAAAATCCAGAGCCCGATAGGCAACCGGCGGCTGTGATTTGAAACCCGCCTGTCGCAAGTGTTCCAGAATGTCGTAAGCGCCCAGTGCCACATGCTCTTGCAATAGAATCTCGAGAACCTGCCGACGCACAGCTGTCAGGCGTAAACTTCGAGTGGCGCAGCGTTGTTCAGCGGTTGATATGGCATCAGCAATACAATCAACATGATCGTGTGGCTCAAATCCTTTCACCATAGCGGCATTCCCGTCTTGCTGATTTTACGATGCCGAGTCAGTTTGATTACTGCTCGCAGTAAAATAGCTGTTGATACATTATCACATAACATCAAGACGTTGTGGCCTCTCATTCAAGTATAAAGGCCCACCTGATGATGAAAGTCGCCGTGCCACTCGCCCTGGCAACAGCTATGACGGTCGGCATTAGCCACGCCGTTGTACCGTCGGTTGTAGTCGATATCGCTCCGGTGCATTCTCTGGTCACGCAAGTAATGGGGGGGGGCTTGGACAATCAACGCTAGTGATCTCTCCAAGGGTTTTACCGCACAGCTATTCGCTTCGACCTTCAGAGGCTCAAGCGCTGCAAGATGCGGGTATCGTTTTCCGGGTTAGTGCTGGATTGACACCGTAGCGTGCTGACACGATAGTGACACTGGCACCCGATGCTACTCGAGTTGAGTTGCTCGAAGTGGATGGCATCACAGAATTAGTTACGCGGGACAATGTGTTGTTCGAATCGCACGGGCATGAAGACGATGCTGACGAGAAACATGAAGGCGAGGATCATGAAGGTGAAGAACATCATGATGACGTTGGTGAGCACGACGAACATGCGTCTGACTCTTCTGACGATGAACTTGATCACGGTGAACACGACCCGCACGCTTGGCTAGAATCCTCGAACGCGATTATCTGGCTGGATGCCATCGCTCGTGAATTGTCTAAAGCAGATCCGGATAACTCAGAAACCTACAGGGCCAATGCTGCATCTGCCAAGGCCGAGCTCAAGCAGTTGAAAACCGACGTTCAGGAAATTCTGGATCCGGTGCGCGATCGCAATTTCATCGTCTTTCACGATGCCTGTCATTATTCCGAGAACGCGTTCGACTTCCCTGCCGCCGGCGCTATCTCAGTCAGTGATGCCTCCAAACCGAGCCCTGCTCGCACCCGGCAGATCGGTGATCGCGTCGCGCAAGCAAACGTCACTTGCGTATTAACTGAGCCTCAATTCAATCCCGATCTGGTGAACACCGGTCTGGATGGAAACCAATGCGAAGACAAGTTCGATCGATCCGCTGGGCTCTCACCTTGACGTCGGCCCAACCCTCTACAACCAACTCTTGCGCGAGCTCGCAAACACGTTAGCTGATTGTGTATGACGCATTGGACGAACAGTTGAACCACGTTGAACGATGTGGACAGTCACGCTAGCGTGACACATCGATGCGCCCAACGTTCAGCAATTTCGACATCGTGTGTAACAAGAACAACGCCAAGACGACGAGCTTCAGCGATCTGAGCCAACATCCTGAGCGTGCTCGCTTGCGTAATGGGATCCAACCGAGAGGTGGGCTCATCAGCGAGTAGTACTCGTGGGCGCGCAGCGAGTGCGCGGGCTAAGGCAACGCGCTGTAATTCACCGCCCGACACAGCATCAGGACGCCGGTCCAAAAGTGGCAACGGCACCGCGAGGCTGGCGAGTATTGCTTCCACCTCTTTCCAAGGGGTGCTATTCAAACGTGCCACATCACGCAAACTCACGACCAGAGGGATGTGTGGTGGGAAGGCTGACGGGGGATCCTGATACAGTTTTTGTAGTGCCCTTGCCGGCATTCCCGGGGCACGTTGAACAGTGCCATTCTCAGGCTTGATCAATCCCGCGAGCGTATCCAGCAGACTCGTCTTTCCGACGCCGCTGGGGCCGACCAGAGCAACACGTTCACCTTCATGCACACAAAGATCCAACCCTTGTATTAACCGTTGCCCTGCGCGTACCACGGCCAGATCGCGCGCCTCCAACAACACCTTACTGCGTGTAACAGGTGAAGCATAAGACCAGCTCGACGGGTCTGCTGCTATCAGATCGCGGGTATAGGGATGTGATGGCTCAGCAAGTACAGACTGAGTGTCGCCTTGTTCAACAACCTGCCCTTCTCTCAGTACGATCAGTTTGCCACCCAGGGCGCGTGCCACAGCGACCTCATGGGTTATTACGATTAGCGTACCAGCGTGTTCGGGAACAGCGGACAACAACTCAACAACCCGCTCACGACGATCGGTATCCAGCCCCTTAGTAGGTTCGTCAGCTAGCAGTATCGGTGCGCCGCCAGCAGTAGCGGCAGCAAAAGCAACACGTTGTGCCATTCCGCCCGACAGAGCACCGGGCAGGCGTGTTTCAGCGCCCGTCAGTCCCAAAGCTTCGAACACTTGAGCACACGATACTTCTGGATCAGGTTGTTGTGCGACGTAACGATACGTTTCACGGACATGTTGGGCCGAGTGCTTGAGTGGGCTGAGTGCGCGCCACGGCTCCTGGGGCAAAGCCGTAATTTGGTGCCCCCAACTTGCAGCACGAATCTCGGTGGCCACGTTATCAACGCGTTGCCCGTCAACTTCGATTACACCCTCTGCACGTAGATCGCTGGGCAGTGTTCCGAGGATGGCCTGTGCGATAAGACTTTTGCCCGCGCCTGTCTCGCCCATTACTACCAGAGTATTGCCAAGCGCGATGGAGAAACTGACAGGCCCCAAAAGCGGTTTCGACTTGTTGTAGACATGTAGCTTGTTGACTGCCACCGCTATGCTGTTCCCTGATATCGTCATCCCGGGCGCCTCATTCCACCAACGCTCAAATGCAGGGCCAGTACCGTCAACACGAGTGCGGCAACGGGTTGTAGAATTAACCAGGGTGCTTCACGCCAATAAGGAAGAAGCTCTGTCATCATCACGCCCCACTCGGCTTGAGGCGGTCGAATCCCAACGCTGACAAACCCAAGTGCAGCTACTGCGGTGACGGCAGTAGCCGCGCCGAAGGCGGCAATTGTCAGCAGACCTGGCCCAATCTCGGGGATCAGGTGACGGCGCAGGATCAGCCAAGGACCGAGGCCTAACAGGCGCGACGCTTCTACTTGCGGCGCAGCGAGGACAACACGTGCGCGTTGCCGCGTATAACGAAAGTACTCCACCCATAATGTTAACGATATTCCAACGTACAGTGCCCACCATGAACCAGGGGCAATTGCTGCAAGCATTAACACCAGCAGGAGCCCTGGAAGCGCGAGCACGCAATCGGCAAAGGCTGTCAACAGGCGATCGGTCCAGCCTCCTGATCTGGCTGCGAGTACGCCCAGCAGCGCACCCGGAATACCCGCTGTTACAACACAGAGCAGTGCAAGACCCATGGATAATCGTGCACCTGATAGAAGACGTGCAGCCATATCACGTCCCAGGTGATCAGTTCCCAGCAGATGTTCCGCACTGGGACCCTGCCGGGCATTAAGTAACGACTGCGTGGCAGGGTCATGACCCACCAGAGCTGGTCCTATTGCTGCTGCACAACCAAGAACAAGAAATAGTGCCAGGCCTGTAATACGAGACGCACTTATCATGGGTTACATTGAGCGCTAGCTGACGCGTTGAGGGACATGTCGGTTAAGCGCTTCGTGGATCGATAATTCGGCAGGTCAAATCAATACACAAGTTCAAGCCCACGTAGATCAGACCTAACGCCAACGCTGTTCCTTGCACCATAGCAACGTCACGCCCGAAGATTGCGTGGACCAAGGCATGCCCAATGCCAGGAAACGCAAACACCGTTTCAACAATAACCACGCCTTCGATGAGGTATGCACCCTGCACACCGACATAGGCAACCACTGGCAATGAGGCATTCCGCATGACGTGATTTATTAACGCTCTACGCGCAGTGAGTCCTTTCGTGCGTGCAAACAAACGCCACTCTGCCGACATCGCATCAGCAACAGCATCACGCACCACGCGTGAGGACACGGCCGCAAGACCAAGGCCCAACGTCAATGAAGGCAGGATCAGATGCTCTGGCCCACGAAAGCCTGCAACCGGAAAAAGACCGAGTTGCACGGCAAAGAGCAGCACTAATACAATTCCCAACGCAAATGCAGGTATAGCACGCAAGAAAATCGAAACAGCAAGACTTAAACGATCCACCGCACCACCGGGGGACATCCCTGCAGTGACGCCCACTGGTAGCGCAATCAATAGTGAGGTGACGACAGCGCCGCCAGCTAACAGCAGTGAGTACTTGAGTTGCGTAGCCACCTCGTCGATGACAGGCGAGCCATACACATGTGAGCGACCAAGGTCGAAAGTGGCAAGTTCACCAAGCCAGGAACCAAGCTGTATCCACCAAGCCCGATCCAAGCCGAGTTCGAGCCTGACGGCTTCGGCAGAGGCTGCGTCCATCATGTCGTAACCGTATCTTCCCGCTGCGATGCGATAGGCCGCATCCCCGGGAAGTGCATGCATCATGATAAAACTGACGATACCCACCACAACTGCAACGACCAGCGCCTGCATGCCTCGCCCAGCGATGATTGCTAGAACAGAACGTGCCGTTAGCCCGATCCGATCTCTCATTCGGCCCAGAAGAGCTCGCTGAGACCATAAGAGCGTTGTAGCGGATCAATGATCACACCCTGCAACCCATTTGCGATGGATACGGTGTGCTGATACCACACAATAGGGATAACGGGCAGCCCGGCTTGCAACTCCTTGGCGACAATGCTGATAGCCTTGGCGCGTTGATTCTCATCTGCACTGGCCGCTATCGTCTCCAGGGCCTCGGCGACCGGTTCGTTCTCCCAGCCCATAGCCCCCCAATCACCGCCACCTGCACCGAAATCCTGTAGCACGGTACCGATAGGATCCGGGGTGAGTGCGTAGTTGCGAGCATAAAGCGCAACCTCAAGCGTACCGTCCTTGTGCCCCTCAGGAATAATCGAGTAATTGGACACATTGACTTCAAGCTCTACGCCGATTGCACGCCACTGGTCTTGCAGTGCGGCCGCGATGAGTGGCAACTCAGGACGGTCGGGGAAGGTACGAAGCTCCAACGTAAAGCGCTCACCATCGCGCACCAGAATGTTATCGTCGCCCATTGACCAGCCCAATTCAGCAAGCAGCGCTTGTGAGATGTTGGGATCAGTCTGGAGCGGCTCTAGCATTTCATCGTGCCAGCCCAGCAGCACGGGTGGGAACAGTTGTGTCGCTGCACCTTCAGGAAAACGGGTAATCGCTGTCGCTATACCAGCTCGATCAATGGCAAGACTCAACGCTTTTCTAGCACGTGGATCGTTCAGGAAGGGGTGAGATGCGTTAACTTTCAGCGTTACCACGCGCGGAATAGGTACCGCTATTGTGTCTACCCCTTTCACATCACCAAGACGTGCAAAGCCTGCTGGATCTAGTGTAAACACCAGATCCGCATCACCACTCTCCGCAAGCAGAGCGCGCGTCTCGGCACGCCCGGCAGCAAGATAGCTTGCGGTCTCTATCATCGGTGCTTTGCCCCAATAGTCATCGAAGCGTGCCATTTCGACGGCCTGCGGCGGGGAAAACTCAGTGACACGGAACGGACCAGTTCCGATCAGTTTTGTCGGAACACCCTCTGCATCTGAAGCACCCGGTGCAGGAATCACGGTGGTTGCGTGCGCAAGCAGTGAAGGCAGCGAGGCAAACGCACGTTCAAGCTCAAAAATAACGGCACCTTGATCTGCGGAAATGCGAGTGATTGGCGCTTTCGCCAGCACACCGGGCTGCTCCAACGAGCGATTCAAAGCCTTTGCTGCATGGGTTGCGTTCAGTTCGCTACCATCGTGAAAACTTACGCCCTCGCGCAGTGTGAAAGTCCAGCGTAAACCGTCAGCTGCGACTGACCAATCGGTAGCAAGACCGGGACGCAAAGCGCCTTGCGCATCAGCATCCACCAGATTCTCCATGATCTGTAAACTTTGTATGCCAAAACCGGACACCGCGGGATCTGCGCTGGCAATCTCCCAGGGTGAAGTTACGACAACGCCGGTTTTCGCTTGGGCGAATACCGGTGCATGCACCATAACTACGGCCAATAGTGGGATCGGGAGCAACCCTTTTACTAACAATCTGAAAGTCATTACGTCTCCAATAATGATATGTTATAGATTAACAACATCGAATATCGTATATCTTTCCACTCAGATTATTCAAGGCTTTTTTCATCAGCTGTTTGCGGCCTTCGCGTCGGTCCAGGTACCGCAGCATGTGTGCTCTGGCACGGCCGATCAAACGCGCATGCGTTCGAGCCAGCTTGGCGTAGTCAGTCTGAATACTGATCCAATACCACAGAGCTTGTGTGTAAATGGGTGGGCAATCGCTCAGGCAGAATAGAGCCTGCACAGCGAACGCGTATTGCTGAGTTAATACGGACTGTCGATATCCCCCAATTGCACAAATACTGACTTGGTCTGTGTGTACTGGTACAGGCTTTGTATCCCGTTCTCACGCCCGATACCAGATTCCTTATAACCACCCACTGGCATCTCGGCAGGTGATGCTCCCCAGGAATTGATCCAGCAGATACCCGCCTGCAGTTGTGCAATGACGCGATGCGCCCTGCTGATATCGCGTGTGAAAACGCCCGCTGCCAGACCCAGGCGTGTGTCATTTGCAGCCGTTATCACCTGCTCTTCATTAGTGAATCGTAACACCGACATCACTGGTCCGAATATTTCATCGCGCACGTTCGGCATACTGTGTTCACAGTCGATGAACACCGTGGGCTCGACAAAAGCCCCTTTGTCCAGACCATTGTCCACCACCCTTTTGCCACCCGCCAGAAGCGTAGCACCTGCCTGTATACCGGCGTCGATATAGCCCAGTACTTTCTCCATGTGCACGTGCGAGATCAGCGAACCCACCTGGGTGCTCATGTCCATGGGGTCACCCACAACCAGTTTTTCGGTTCGCTCTTTGAGTTGCGCGCAGAAGGCATCGTAGATTGCGTCATGCACAAATACACGCGTACCGTGTGTGCACACCTCACCCTGCGTATAGAAATTGGCCAACATGGCGGCAGAGACAGCGTTATCTATGCTGGTATCGTCAAAAATAATTAAAGGCGACTTGCCGCCCAGCTCCATCGTTACCTGCTTCAATGTTCGTGCTGAGGCCTCCATAACCTTCTTCCCGGTGCCAGCCTCACCGGTAAACGACACCTTGGCAATGCCCGGATGCGCAGTTAACGCCTGTCCGGTTCGCGCATCACCCTGCACCACGTTGAACACACCGTGCGGCACGCCTGCCTCGGTGTAAATCTCAGCAAGCTTTGACGCACTTAACGGCGTCTCTTCGGAGGGTTTGAATACCATGGCATTGCCTGCCGCCAGGGCCGGTGCAGATTTCCACAACGCTATCTGGATAGGGTAGTTCCAGGCACCAATACCGGCGCAGACGCCCAATGGCTCGCGACGCGTATAAAAAAAGTTACCGTCCCCCAGATCCTGATAGTCTCCCTGGATCTTGCCTGCCAGTCCTGCGTAGTATTCCAGGACATCAGCTCCCGTAACGATATCGACAGATACCGCTTCCTGCAGGGGCTTGCCAGTATCCTGCACTTCCAGACGCGCCAGTTCAGCGTTGCGGTCACGCAGAATGTCGACGGCCTTGAGCAGGATGCGCCCACGCGCCACCCCGCTCATCGCAGCCCAGCCCCGCTGAGCTTCCATGGCAGACTGTATTGCTGCGTCGACATCTGTCTCGTTAGCGTGCTGTACCTCTGCCAACAATTCGCCAGTAGCAGGATTGCAGGTGCTGAAGCTCTCACCCGATGAGCTATCTTTATACTGGCCGTCAATGTATTGCTTGAGCAGTGTCATGGTGTAAATTATCCGGATTCGTAGTCGGGTTGTAGAACGGGCTATGAGTAAGTGCACAATAATCACTCGAGTAGATGAACACATCTTGCGTGTTCGACTATCGAGTTACAGGCATTGGTACTGTTGCGTCAGGGCACTGGCAACACCCTTTGATTTCGAATGACGCTCACATACGACGCAAAAACTCCAGATGCTGTTCGTACTGGTCCAGACAATCCTGTATCAACTGAGAACCGGCGTATCCCATGACGTCATAACCCTGTCCACCGTCCCGCAAGTGAACTTCAAGGCGAGCATACTTGTCGCGATCGCCGACCATTCGTCCACCATAGGTTGGTACTGGCGACACACTAACCTGCACCCGGTAGACGAAAGGATTCTGCTCTGGATCCGTATGCAACTCGACGTAAGGCAGTGCTTCATCTTCGCCGTCACTGGCAACACCCTGTGTCACCCTGGCAGCAACTCCGTCGGCGGATAGCGCCGTGGCAAAATCTTCAAGCGCCGGTCTGATCACCGTTTGCTGGAAGGCGGTAGCTGATTCAATATCAACAAAATTTATCAATCTGGCCAGCCGGGTTTTCCATGATGCCCCCAGCTCACTATTTGCACTAACACCACGTGCCGATAGCATCACCGGCAGCACATGCTCGCCAGAATCAAACCTTCGCCCTTCCACGCGCAGTGCCTTCATCAAACCGAACATGACCAACACAATAACGAACGCAAACGGCAACCCGAAGATGACCGTTGCGTACTGAAGCGCGTAGATCCCGCCAACCGCCAGCACCGCTATTGTCAACAGACCTGTTGCGCTCGCCCACAGGATGCGTAGCCAGGCGGACGCGTCTTCCTGCGCCGTGCGTAGTGACGACGACAGGTTGGCCATAACCAGAGCACCGGAATCGGCTGAGGTAATGTAGAACAACAAACCGACGAAAACGGCCAGGGCCACAACAGCGTCTCCCAGAGGATAGTTTTGCAACAACGCATAGAAGCCGGCTTCTGGCGAAGCAAGTGCCTCTTGAGCAAACGCTGCGTCACCCGACACGATTCTCTCGATGGCCGCATTACCAAAAATAGAAATCCACATGACAACATAGCTGAAAGGGATAATCATCGTGCCAGCGACAAACTGGCGAATCGTGCGTCCGCGTGAGATTCGCGCCAGAAACATGCCCACAAATGAAGCCCAGGCTATCCACCACGCCCAGAAGAATAGTGTCCACAATGCCATCCACTCATCAGCACCCTCATAAGCGAAGGTTTCCATGGTTCGACCGGGAAAGGTTTGTATATAGTCGCCGATGTTCATCACGATAGCGTTGAGGATGAAACTTGTCTTGCCGGTGATCAACACCCACCCTGCCAGGCCCAGTGCAAGAATCACGTTGAGCTGTGAGAGTATGCGGATGCCCTTGCCGACACCCGTTGTTGCCGATATGGCAGCGACTACAACAGCCAGAACGATCAGGGCGATCTGAGCGCCAAGACCGACAGGTACCTCGAACAGTATATTCAGACCTTGATTGAGAAATACCACGCCGATACCCAGGCTTGTCGCAACACCGAAAATCGTACCCAGCACGGCAGCGGTATCCACACAATCACCCAGAGCACCGTCAATGCGTCGCCCGAAAATCGGGTATAAGGCCGAGCGCACCGCGAGTGGCAGATTGGCACGGTAGGTAAAATAGCCCAATGCCATGCCCATGAGTGCGTACAGACCCCACCCGGATATCCCGTAATGAAACAGCGTCCAGACCGTGGCTTCGCGGGCTGCATCCACCGACTCAGCCACGCCCGTAGGCGGATTCAAGTATTGACTCACCGGTTCTGCGACGGCGAAGAACATGACATCGGTGCCGATGCCCGCGGCAAACAGCATCGAGGCCCAGGCAAACGTTGAGAACTCAGGTTTCGAGTGATCGGGGCCAAGCTTGATTGCACCATATCGGGAGAAGCCCAGATACAACACAAACACCAGAACGCTGGTGGTCAGAACGATGTAGAACCAGCCGAACCAGTCCACGACAAAACCAACCCCTGCACCGATAACCGATTCTGCCTGACCCGGTGCCACTATTGCCCAGGCAGCCATAACCAAAACGCCAATTAAAGATGCGAGAAACACCGGCGGGCGCACGCTGGGGCCTGTGCTTATAGCCGCATCAAGCTTCTCTGAATGCGTGTCACTTTGGCTCACATCGCTCAATGGAATTCCTCTGTCAAGATTGTGCAGAACTGATTCATAAGGTCCAGCGCTGGTGGCGCCTCCCTACCCGGACAAACAGCATCGCACGCGATGAGACCCCTATAGTACTGCTTAGGCTAGGAAGCTGTCCGAGAGTAACAGTCGTGAATCGATATATCTAGCTGATGAAGGCGTACAGTTGTGACGGATAAGGAGTCAGCTCAAAGGCGCGCCTACGATAGCGCGGGGCGCTTGATACGTCCTCTGAGTCCGCATCAGGACTACTAAATGATTCAGCTGGATAAACGATGACCAGTAGTGGCGCTATTCAAGATGGATAGAATGAGCGTTTTACGTTGTATCGCACCGCGTGTCACGTGTATAAAGCGCTCCTACACGTAACACCTCTGAAATTGACAGTATGAAACTAGGCTCAATTGGCACCACATTGCTACTGGCAATAGGCGCTTCGACGTCCACAGGAGGAGCTGCCAACACACCACCTGGCATGTCCACAAACTCGGCGGCCAGGCCCTATCCTGGCGCTGGCGGCGACGTGTATTCTCCCAAGTCTTCGCGTGTTTTAGCAGCTGAGGCGCCGCAGTCTCCATCCAGGCTCGAAGCCACTGTTTGCGCCGCCACCCGTATAGAGTTGGTGTGGGCCTGCACAGCAACTTCTTGTGGTGTGATCTATGAAGTACGTGAAGGCGGCAAAATTGTTGGCAGCACTGACGGTGTCAGCTTTGTCGCCAGCGACCTGACAGCCGGTCGCGAATACACCTTTCAGGTGACTGCCATCAGTGCCACAGGACAACGCTCTGCACCGGTTGAAATTTGCGTTCACGCGTGAACGGGTAAAGTCCGGTTCTTCAATCGGTGTGTCGTTGTCTGGCCGCTGACAAAAATATAAATCGAGATAATCAACTTTCAAGCGCACCAGCGCTGCATCACAGGCATCACGAACAGGCTTTGCGTTTAAACTCATTTGCATCTGTTTGCTACCACCCCAGAATACTTTCGACGATACAGCGAACGTGTCACGTGGCAGACCTAAACCATGAATGGCTCCACCCATGATTTTTTCTGATTCGCCCGCTTCATAGCCTTCAGCGTTATCGAAAAAATTTATCCCAGCATCGTAAGCTGTTTTGAGCAACATTTTAGCATCGCTCATATTCACCTGCTTACCAAAGGTAACCCATGATCCTAACGACAAAGCCGAAACTTTCAATCCGGCTTTTCCCAGCCGACGATATTCCCTACTTGCTCCTTGTTACCAGAGCAATGTTTGCCCATGGTCTGTCAACACATTCGCTCCCACTTACCGATACCGTACCGCAGCACCCCATACGCGCTAGGACAAGGCAGAGCGCCTGGCCACATCCGTCATTTGTAGAAGTCAACGAATTTACATTTTGCTTCTGATAGTCAATGCAGTTCATCAAACACGCTTTCTCAATATCAATCTCTCATACTCCACGATTCAGTGGCGACATTATCAACGGTGGCATAGACTAACAACATACTACTGGTCCAATAACCGAGAAAGACTGACCTACTCATGACACTGAAAATCGAAGCGCTAACACGTTTTCCTATCAAAGGCCTGAGCGGCCATACACTGGATAGCGTAAAACTCGACGCTGGCCAGGGCTTTCCTTGCGATCGGAAATTTGGTTTTGCACGTCCGAATAGCGGCTTTGATCCTGCTGATCCTAAGCCGCTGCCCAAGACCAGGTTCTATATGCTTGCACGGGACGCAAATCTTGCCTTGCTAGAGACTCTGTATGACGAGGACACGGGCATTCTCACTCTTTCAGCCGCTGATGGTAGCCAACGATTCGACATCAGCACAGTGGATGGCAAGCAGGAAGCCAGTCAGTTCCTTAAAACCTATCTGTCATTATCTGAAGAGGAAACGCCGCAACTTTACGTCGCCTCCCCTCACCGTTTCACCGATGTGTCTGTGGATTCAGTCGAGATGATGAATGCGATTTCTATCATAAATCGCGACAGCGTTGATGCGTTTGCCAAGGCTATCGGTCAGCAGGTAGACGCACGACGATTTCGGGCCAACATACAGATATCAGGCTTGTCACCATTTGCCGAGTTGGACATGGTCGGGCAAGAGATACAGGTAGGCCCAATCCGCTTGAAAATCGTCAAGCGTACTCGACGATGCCCTGCCACAGAGGTTAATTTAGAAACAGCAGAGCGAGACATAAGAACACCCAAACTGCTACGAGAGCATTATGGACATATGGATATGGGAGTTTATGCACAGGTTGTACAAGGCGGCATACTCCAGAGCGGGAGTACAGGATGTATTGGTAACGTACCGCTTTGATAGGCATGCTGTCGCTAGGAATCCTTAAGCAACAATTGTTTTTACTCCAATCACTCCCAGAGAGAACAGGCCCATACAGCATTTTCCAGCTGGCAGCGTCTATTGTTTGTCCTGCTATTGACAGGTAACTGAACTGCACTTTAACCAGTATGGAATCATCGTCTGGTAGATCGTGAATGCACGGAACACGAGGTGTGTACTGATTACCACCGCGCCGCTTTATAGGTTTCATTCCTGCCATCCAGCAGTGGTCGTTGAGGGCACTTGGCGCGGATTATCCATGAGATCACCCAGTCCTCCCGCGCCCCCTTTTCCTAGGGTAAATCTTGCTCAGGCTAGGCATATGAAATTCTTCACGGACTTACGGCACCAACCACCTCGTAGAACTCGGCGCTGCCCAGTTTCCCAGATGATCGTCAGGCTGCGGTGTTACCGCAACCCCAGACCAACACGAAACCGTAAATCTGTGTCTATGATGACGAAGTCTTGAGGGTTAGTGCCAGAAACCAGTACAACTAACTCAACATCCGGTGCCTCTACGAAGTCTCGTATGTCCACATCATCCATAACCAAATCCAAGGTTGAAGCATTACTGCCGATTTGCGGATCACCCTCTGGTAGAGAAGCTACTTGAATCGATTGCTGGACACCATCAAAGGTTGCTCTGAGCGACAGTGTCATACTGGAGAGAAAATCAAAATTGTCAGGATTATTATCTGCAAACTGATCTAACTGCGGGCTATCTGAATCCGGACTCACACTCATAGTGGCAGACCGAACGTTTACTGACGTTACGTTCTCCAGTAACTCATACCCATCCTGGTCTCTCAATTCCAATGGGAAGCTTATTTCAGGTAACGACAACAAACCCAAACTGACAGGACCACCCGGAACCGAAATAGGATCTATTTTTTCAACAAACGACTTAGTCCCAAGCGTTGTATCACTACATGCGCTCAATACCGAGCCGCAAGCCAACACCATTAGTAGAGATTTACGCATAATCGATAACCCTCGTTGCTGTAGTTAATAGAACAAATACGGACTGATGATCGGGTAATATTCCAGATAATTTTCTGGTCAATATTATTGCGCATAGACTCGAAGAAAATACCAACTCTACACACTGTCATTACACATCAGTGAAAACGTACAGTTAGTACGCCAACCCGCGAAGTATCACAACAACGACGAAAATTTGTACTATTTTCTCCTCCAACCATGTAAAGCTTTGTATCCGTTGCGCAAGACAGGCTTGTTGCGCTCGCTGTTGTCATATCGATCCGGATACTTCAGTCGCTGAAGTATGTGAAAGGCGAAAAACGCACTGTAAAGGCTGGCATGCTGGTAAAACTGACATTACGCGCATCTGTGCAAAAGCACAGTATGAGCATCACCTCAACGGTATCAGCGCTCAGCAGGATCAGCACTCAGCAGGGTAAATTTCCTCACAAATTCACACTAGTGCCTTTTAGAGCTCCCTGGTGCTAAAGCCTGAATTGCCAGGTCCTGTGATATACGCTTTGTCAAGTGTACGCCACCGTTCTAACTGCTAGCGTTTCACCACTGTTAGCGTGCTGCGAGATATACCTTCAGCGCCCACCAGCAGAGCATTCCCATCAGTAGTGTAGCTGACACTTTCTGCCTGCAGGTTAAGGCCGATAACTGGCACACTTAGCGTCTCATCTGCAGGCCTTAGCAATGCGTCAGTTGTACCTTCACCGTCTCTGGATATCCACAGATGGATGCTGCCAGAGCCTGGTAAAGCTCCATAGGTCAAAACGGCCACTTCACGGCCGTTTGGATGAAGATCCACGCCTGTAATGGTGTACGTAAACTCTTCAGATGGCAGATTGACCATGCCATTGAACTGTAGTGACAGACTACCCTCTATCAGTCCGCTCGACAGTGACCCTGTCCAGATCGATTGATCAGACGTTTTTTGATTGTTTTTGGTCAAAAGCACAATAGTGTCGTTATCACCACCCACAAACAACGCCTCAGCATCGTACGATAATCCATCTGAGTAATTCAGTGCAATTCTTTCGGCTGTCAGATCCAGTTCGAACCCTGGTTCCAATTTACTCAACGTTGGCTCCTCTAGAACCCACAGCCGTAGATCTTTGCGTTGTCCAGCATTATTACCAGTGTCGGCTATGACCAATAGGTTTCGTCCGTCATGCCGAGCACCAGCCAGCGCTTCCCAATCACCGGACCCTGCATTGATAATGTTCATTGAACCAAGTACCTGTCCCGAAAAATCTGATACATAGATCAGCGGATCGGTACCACTATCGTTGTTTACGTAGTAGATGCCGTCCAATAGTAATGAACGCTGCAGTCCACTAAGCTCGGTGAGTCGCGCGTCGTCAAACACGTTACTGAATGGATTCTCAAACTGCGTGGGTTGGGTTTGCTCTAAAACTGATAGCACACTGTTTGCATGTGGGGATAAGAGTACATTCTGAGTATCTGTATCGTTGCTGCATCCACTCGTTACATACAGCATTGCTAAAACGACACTGCTGCTAATTGAGAACGAGTACTGTGACATTATGATTCACCGTTTAAATTGAAAGGCTGCGCCTGGTACGTTCTAACCGCGCGATACCGGCCACTCAAATGCGTGAATCAGGCTACTAGCACTGTCAACAGTAATACTGAACGCCGAAAAGTAATCGCACTCTTAGCCATCGAACATTTTTTAGTAGGCTAGCATTTGCACGGTTCAAGATTCCGTAAAGTAGTGTAAATCCTAATGACACTTGCTTTGTCCGTACAAGCCACCTACGACATCGTGTGGCCGACACCTATTGACGAGAAGACAATTCTCAGCAGGTTGCCCAAATAAACCCTAGTGATGCATAAAATTTCGAGTCCAGGAGCTTATAGAGCTGTATATAAGTACCGGAGGCGGCCCCCACT
>ENA-ORXU01001826-ORXU01001826.1-marine-metagenome-genome-assembly--contig:-NODE-1826-length-16020-cov-20.457505_pt1 | contig 16020 bp, 18 predicted proteins | sample MGYA00237869_ERZ511484 | MGnify/ENA metagenome assembly ERZ511484
CGAGGAGATCCTCGCCCACGACCGGGCGGAGGCCGAGGCGTGGTACCCGGCCGGCGAGGAGGACTTCCCGTGGGAGGTACGGGACGAGCGTCAGCTGCGGCTCGGGTTGGAGGACGACCCATCGTTCTGAGCGAGGACGGCACGCTGCGCGTGCCGCGCCGATCGCGCCCGTCGCGCCGCAGCGGCGAATGAGCGCGGGTTTACGCGAGCGCTAACACCGACCAGCTGTCGCGCGAGAGGCTCCGCCAGGAGCAGTGATGCGGGGCGATCAGCACGTCGTAGCGGAGCCAGTCCTCGTCGCGGGCGTAGCGCGCCCGTATCCGCTCCCAGATGGCCACTTCCGCGTCGCCGCCGAAGAGATAGTGCGATGGGGTCGCCGCGGAGCCCTCGTTCCCGCCGAGCGCGACCTGGACGATCACGGAGGAATTGTTCTTCGAGAGGAGCTCCTCCTCGTCCTCGTGCGCGGCGACCGGCAGCGGCCCGAGCAGCCGAGCGGAGAATGCCGGGTCGCGAACGCCGCCGATCGTCTCTATCCGCTCCCCGGGGCGCACGACGATGGGCTCGCGGTCGGCCGTCTTCGATCGATCCTCGTCGTGCCCGAGGATCAGGATGCGATCCCCCTCCGCCGGCCTCCGGCCCGGGGAGAACGCACGAGCCCGTCGACGCGCCTCGCGGCCCCAGGCCAGCGCATCCGGACTGAGCGGCTTGTCGCGGCGCTTGGCTCGGCGGAAGACGATCGGGGAGGACCACATCTCGCGGATGACGATCTTCTCGTTGCCGACCACCGCCTCGCGAGGCCCGAGGTGAAAGTGCTTGGCGAGCCCACGGCAGTGATCCTCGTCCGGATGCGTCAACAGCATGGCGTCCACGAACGGTCGGCCGTCCGGATCGCGCTCGAGGCGCTCGCGCAGCTGTGCGGCGACGTCCGGGGCGGGATCGGTCGGCTCGTCGGCGGCGCCCCTGTGTGTCAACCTGAGCCTGGACACTACCCGTCCGGGATAACATCACTCTCAGGGCCATGGACACAGGATCCATCGCAATGCCTAAGCCTTCTTCTCTGGAGTTGCCCGGGACGCAGGTCGAACCCGATCCGGTACTCGAGCGCCGCACTCGTCGCCACTTCCCGGCTGAGTACAAGCTGCGCATCATCGCCGAAGCCGATCAGTGCCAGCATGGCGAACTCGGCCCGCTCCTGCGTCGCGAGAAGCTGTACCACGGCCAGCTGCAGACTTGGCGCCGCGAGCTTGCCGACGGAGGTGAGCAGGCGCTCGCGAAGAGCTCTCCGGGCCCCGAACCCCGATTGACGCCCGAGCAGAAGGAGCTCGAGAAACTCAAGCGTGAGAACGCGCGGTTGACGCGCAAGCTCGAGATCGCCGAAGGCTGCATCGATCTCCAAAAAAAACTTTCCCGACTGATCGAGCAGTCCAAGAGCGAGAGCGACTCGTGAGCGCCGTGCTCGACGAGCGCCCCGAGGCGGTTCCGCTTGCCGCCGCGTGTCGCGCGCTCGGGTGTTCACGCAGCGTCATCTACGCCCGACGGGCGCGTCGGGCGGTCTCCGATGACGGCGCCCCACGTCGCGATCGGCGAACAAGCTGTCAGCCTCGTGCTCTCAGCCCGGCGCAACGCGCCACCGTCCTCGCGGTGTTGAACGAGTCGCGCTTCGTCGACCAACCACCCTACGAGATCCATCGCACGCTGCTCGACGAAGGCCACAGCCTGTGCTCGGTCAGCACGATGCACCGCCTCCTGCGCGAAAGCGCCCAAAACGGTGACCGACGCGATCGTCGCCCGCCGCAACGGCACCCCGTTCCGCGTCTGATGGCGTGCGCGCCGAACGAGGTGTGGACCTGGGATTGTTCGAAGCTGCGCACCGTGCGGCCGTCGGTGTATCTGACGCTCTACGTCGTGCTCGATCTGTTCAGCCGCTACGTACTCGCCTGGATGATCTCGTCCAAGGAGAACGCCGCGCTGGCCGAGCAGCTGATGAACGAGGCCGCCTCGCGCTATCGCATCGTGCCGGGACAACTGACGATCCACCAGGATCGCGGCGCGCCGATGACGGCGCACCGGTTCATCGATCAGATGCTGGAGCTGGACATCATGCTCAGCCACAGCCGACCGCGGGTCAGCAACGACAACCCCATCTCGGAGGCGAAGTTCGCGACCCTCAAGGGCCAGCCGGACTACCCGGATCGGTTCGCGAGCGTCGCCCATGCTCGTGCCTGGCACGAGCGCTACTTCCACTGGTACAACCTCGAGCACCATCACTCCGGTCTCGCCGGCTACACACCGGAGCAGGTGTTCACCGGCCGGCATCGCCAAGTGATCCTGACGCGACAGGCGGCACTGGACGAGAACTACCGCCGGCACCCCGAACGGTTCGTCGGCGGTGCACCGCAAGCCAAGGCGCCGCCGGAGCGGGTCGTCATCAATCCCTACACGCCGGAGGAGCTCGCCGACCTGGGCGCCTCGGCGACAGTGAACTTCCCGACGCTGCCGATCGTGCGGGAGAAAAAGAGGTTATCTACGCTGTAGCTGTACCGAACAGGTTGACACCTTCCGGCGCCTCGGATGTTGATGTCGACGAGCAGCGTGCGACCGCTCGGGAGCCGGATCAGCGTCATGTCGCCATTGCCGACGTGGAAGTGAGCCGTGCGAAACATGAACGCGCTCTCATTATTCAGAGAAACACGACATGTGGGGGTTGAGAGCGATTTCAACCACATCATGTAGAGCGCCGATCGGCAGGCTTTCCGCGGACCGCCTATGACCTAGGGCGGTCTCGGCGCTTCGCGTGCGGGTCGGGGGGGCAAGGCGAGCATCGACTGCTGCTCGGCAGACGGCAGAGCGGGTATCGGTTCGATCTCCTGTACCTCAGGTGCTCGCCCCCGGTGTTGACAGTGCGAACACTTTTTACTGGCGGGTTGGCAATCGTTGCCTGTCGATGGGGCCCGCGACGCATCGACTGCTCTTACCCATTCTGCTAAAACGTTACAAAGTTGACAGCATTTCGGGAGTTTCGCCGCCGCTTCATCTGCGACTAAGAACAGGTCGATAAAACCTTGTGGATTGCTGCCACGTGCCGAGTGCAGCCCAAACGAGCAATTTGTTTCTCCCGCGGAACAACAAGACAAAGGTTGATGTCGTTTCGCCGAGCTGATGTGCGCTTCGAAAAGACGCCGCCCATCAATAGCTAAGGACGCAGCGCAAGCCGCCGTTGGCGTCGGCGCCATCGCCGTTCGCGAGCGAGAAGGGAAAACGATGCTGTTACGCGGTCGAGCGTGGCATTACTCCACAACGTAGCTGCGCGACCGTGCGGTAAACGTTCATCGCGCCACACACGACGACTTTCACGACGAATGTAGAACTACTTACCGCAGAGTGCGACTCCGTACAATGATCACCTCGACGTGCGAAGAGGGAGCGCAGGCGGTGAGCATCCTGACCAATGCGGCGGAGGATATCGACAATGTCGCCGGTGAACTGATCGCTCGCGCTAAACGGCAGCTTGACTCTGCAGTAGCGGAACTCCCACCTGAGCAACGCGAAGAGGTGGAAGTCGCGGTTGATCAGCTACGCAAAGCCGACCGCCTGAAGATGCGATCACGCCTGAGTAACTCCTTTGATCAATTGCTGTACGAGCGCGATGGCGCTCACCCGATGTCGTACACAGGCATGCCGCCATCCGCAACTACCTCGGATATGCGGACTTACCTTCCGCTCGAGGATGGTTGGAAACAGGTGGCGAGGATGATCGGTATCGAGCCCGTCACCGCCGCCCGCTTAAAGGAGCTGTCCATGCAGGCCGGGAGGCCGATCAGCATCACGCAAGCCGCTCGCAAACTGCACAGCTGGTTCCAGTCGGAGCAAATGGTTCGCACTGAACGCGGCGTATACGAGTTCAGCGAGCAGGGCAGAAGGCGGTATGGAATTGCCAGTTCAGAGGAGGATTGAAATGGTCACGCCGTAGCGGCTCGGCCGCGTAAAGTTCTGCTCCGGGGGCACTAGCACACCCCCTTCGCAGCGGAATCCAACTCAACAGAGCGGAGGTCGAGACGACCGCGTCCCGTGGATCTGGCACCGTGCCCTGGCAGGCAGTGCACAGAGTACCACAAGGACGCTCGTCATCCTGTCGTTTCGGCACCCGCTCGCCTACCTGAGAGTAGCGAGCAATGAGAGTCTGTCAGCGAACGAAACCAAACAGAACCATATCGTGTCTTCGGCGTGGCATGTCGCGATGTCGCACCCGAATCGGCCGCTACCTACCTCCTGTCGGGTGCCGGGGTCGCCAGACACGGCATCAGCGAACCTGTGGGCTCGGGCGCAGGAGAAGCGACCGACTCCGACGGCCGGATCCGTCGACTCTCGGACGTGGATGCGTGAGGATCGCAGTACGACCGCCGACACGCCTATGGAGCTCGACAGCCGATAGAGCGTCGGGCTCGCTCGCCGTCCACGGAAACAGCCTCTCCTTCACGCCCGATTCAGGCGTCGCCGCGGATTGGCCATCGCTCCGATCGGTGCGCGGGAGGCGCTCGTGAGCCCGCGATCGCTGGGCACGCGAACCAACCAGCAGCTCAGATCTTCGCCTGTCGTTTGTGAAGAAGGGCCCGTGCCTGTCTCCCGTGCCCATCAAAGGCAACGCGAGTTCCACCGTTTGACAAGCGCGAAGGCCGGCCCACGGGTCGTGATGTGCGTCGGCCCTCTCGCCGCCGACGCCGTGATGATGGCGGAGGGCGATCCGGACATCGTCGCCCTGTGCGATCGACCGTTGCGAGTGCATGGCTCGATCGGTACGCGTCCGCACTTCACCTTCGATCTGGCCGTGACAGCCCGATCGGGCATACGACGTCTCTACGCCGTCTTTCGGGAGTCGACGCTCCGACCAGCGGAGGACGGTCGTCTTTTGCCCAAGCACTGGGCGATCGTGGAGCGCCTTGCCACCGATCACGGTCACGACGTCCACGTGCTTACCGATACCGAGCTGGAGCAGCATCGTCAGAGAATCACCAACTGGCGGCGACTGCTGCCGTTCGTTCTCGAAGCGCACCATCGGCCGAATCCGGCCGTGGTCAAGGATCTCCTCGAAATCCTTCGAGATCGAGCGGGCGTTCCGTTGCTCGCACTGCCGGAGTTGCTCGTCGCGAAAGCGGTGCCGGACATCGTCCCTTCCATCGCACGACTGTTGCACGAGGGCGTCTGCGAGGCACAACTCGACGTCAAGGAGTTTACCGGAGCAACGCCTATCACCGTGCGAGGAGAGGACGATGCGTAAGCTCGGAGGCGTGGAACTCGATTGGCCTGAGGAGGCGCGCGATCCGAGAAATTGGCCGCTACCAGACTTGTCATATTTGGGCGACGAACAGGACAAGCGGAACTTTCACGAACGCCGAAACGTGCTGGATCTCTACCTGACCACCGACACCTTGGTGGCCGACATCTCGGACCGATACAGCATGACCCGAGGCGAGATCTGGCGGATGGCTCGACGGGCCTTCCTCGCTCTGGACGACGGACGGCCAGTCGGCTACCTCGCTTGTCTGCGACATAGACGTTTCAAGGCGTACCGGCGCAAGAAAGCGCCGACGAGCGGGAAGGGTTCTGCAGGGAGTTTCGAGGCGTTTCTATGTGGTGCACCCGCTCTCCGACAGTGGCTCGATGATCGAATTCTAGGCAGACGTCCGGTCGGCGGCACTGTCGTGCGCGGATCCGCCTCCAGTCCGCTCTGGAAAGCGTTTCGCCTAGCCTGCGAGGAGCATGGCATTGATGTGGAGAACGATTACCCGTTCACCAACGCGGACAAGGGCATGGAAGCGATACGACGGTACGCGACACAGCTAGCGAATCGGAACTTCGTCGCCGGCGCGAAGGTGAAATTCGGCGAAAAGAGCGAGAGGATGGCCAAGCTGTCGGGGACTGCTGGCAGCCGCAAGCGCGCCGGCGTGCCGTACGCGTGCGTGGAGTTTGACGGACACTGCATGGACACGAGCCTCGTCGTCGCTGTGACGGACGCGGCGGGCGACCAGCAGTACCTGACGATCACCCGGATATGGTTGCTGATCGTCATCGATCAGCGCAGCCGCGCCGTGCTTGGGTACTCGCTCAGCCTGACTCACAAGTCGTACACGATGGACGATGTGCTCGAGTGCTTCGCTCGCGCCTTCGAGCCTTGGAAGCCGAAACCGGTGCCGGAAGGAACAAACCCCTACCTCCCAGGCGCCGGGCTTCCCTCTGGAGTCATCGAGCGGTGCGCTTGGCGCGCTTTTGATGCCGTCAGAATGGACAACGCGTGGGCGCATCACAGTGAGTGGCTTCAAAGCCGCCTTCTTCAGTGCGGCGTGCTGGAAGTCATCACCAATATCCCCGCTTCGTCGCGCTCCAACGCGGACGTCGAACGCGTCTTCGGGACGATCGAGGCGGAGCTGGGGCATCGACTGCCCAGTACAACCGGTACCGGTCCGACGGACCCGCGTCGAACGGACCCGGAGGCGAAGGCGAAGGCACTGGAACTAACGTTCGAGGACCTCGAACTTCTCGTCGATGTCACCATCGCGAACTACAACGCGACGACCCACACGGCGCTCGGCCAACGATCGCCGCTGGCGTACCTCCAGTATCGCCTCGACAAGCACCCCGATCTCATACGCCACACTCCCGATCGCACGATCGAGGGACTGGCGCTTTTCGAGCGTGACTACCAAGTAACCGTCCGTGGAAGCAGGAAGATCGGACACCGTCCTTACGTCAACTTCCAGGGCGCCAGATACGCCGTCCCGATGCCAACCGGGGACGCTTCGTGCATCGGGCGCGCGGCGACACTCCGTGTAGACACAAACGACATCAGGTTCGGAAAGCTATTCATTGACGGGAAGCATGTCGGCGAGGTGGAAGTCGAGCCGAGGTTCATGGGGCACAAGCACGGCATAAAAGTGCGCCGTGAGATCAACAGGCTGATCAAGAAGGGAAAGATCGGCGCGAAGAGCCATCGCGGAGTCGAGGAACTGATCGCCCACATCCTCAAGCGCGAAGGTCATACAGCGAAGGGAAGAGGTCGGGCGCTGAAAATAACGACCGCCGCCATCACCACGGACACGCCTAAAGAACCGCTAATCAGGCCGAAGAAAAGAGCCGGAATTGGCCCAGGCCAACCAGGCTGGATCACTCTCGATCCAGGCGCCAAGCGATGAACAGCAAAGAAAATTCGTCCAACTCGTGCTGCACGCCCCGGCTCTCGCCGAACCAAGCGGCTCACCTTTCTCGAGGAGAATCATCGTGAGCGATACCAAAAGCCCCTCTGACAGCGAGATGATCGATAGCATCCGTGACCTGCACAAGGAGGGAGGACACCCTCTGCAGACGGATGACGCCGCTCTGGCCACTCGGGCGGTGGAGGAGTTCATCAACGTCGTGCTTAGCTGGCTGGACAACCTGATACCGGGGGGCGTCGTGTGGGCTGCCCCGCGTACTGGCAAAACGTATGGGTTGAAATACTTCATGAGGCACATGCCGCGTCTCACCAACCTTAGCATCCCCATGACCTTCTTCAGCATGCCGGACGAGGTGTTGACACGGAACATGCTGCTCGCATCCATCCTAGAGTCGCTTGGGTATGCGACCCCTCATTCGGGCAACTCCGCTATAAAGAGAAAACGTATCATCGACAAAATGGTCGAAAGCGTTCGAGAGATGAGGGAACACCGGTACCTGTTTTTTGTAGATGAAGCACAGTGGCTGCGCACCGAGCACTACCACACGCTGATGGATTTGCACAATCAACTGAAGAGCCAGCGCGTTCGATTGATCGTCATCCTCGTCGGTCAACCCGAACTTCTCGAGCGCAAACGCGAACTGCGGCGTAACGGACTTCGGCAGATACTTGGTCGGTTCATGGCGGCGTCCTATCAGTTCGAGGGAATCGCTGATCGAACCGACTTCGTTCGACTTTGTCGCGCGCTCGATGAGCAGTCCGAGTGGCCGGAAGGCAGCAACATTCCGTTCGTTCAATATTTCGTTCCGGTAGCGTGGGCGGCCGGATGGCGCCTGCAGGATAGCGCCGCGAAGATATGGGATGTCATGTCCGCGAAGCGCAGGCAGGCGAACCTGCCGACAACGGGAGAGCTCCCGATGCAGGCGATCATTGCGCTACTTCGTTGGCTGCTGCAAACGCTACACGGCCGCGACAGCGAAACGCTCGTTCTAGATGACGACACCGTGGCGATCGCCTACGACCGCGTCGTGGCCGAGCAGCTGGAGAACCATTTCTCCACGGAAACGGGTGATGAGGAGTGACTCCGCTTCCTCGCGGCCGGCAGACGGGGCGAATAGACGGCGCCGAAAATCGACGGCCGGTCACCGACTACGTCATCGATCGTCGTGACACCCCATCGAATACGAGCGCACTGATCGGAACCACGATGTGGGATCCCGTCGGGGAATCCATGATGAGCGTGCATCGGAAGCTCACGCACTACAATCAGTTCAGCAAGGTCGAGTTTCTGGACCAGTTCGGCGTCTTAGGTCGCCACACTTTGAATTCGGGATTCAGACGCAATCCCGACAAACATGCCGCCTTCCATACTGACAGGATCGAGCGGCTCGCCGGCTGGAAGCCCGGTGCTCTGGACGCGGCGTTTTCGTCCTTCTATGTCGTGCCCGGCTCTTACAGCTCTTCGATCGATCACAACGAGTACTTCGACTTCCACCGGGGCGTGCGGCTTTGTCCTCGTTGTGCGCGCATGAACGCCCATCTTCTGCTCCATCAGTTCGGTGCTATCGATCGCTGCCCAATCCATCGGTGCCGGCTTATAAAGGCGTGTCCGAAGTGTGACAGGCCTCTTGCGCCGTATTCCTTCCCCGAAGGCCTACCGGGCAAGTCCGATTGCGGCAGGTGCGGTTGGGTTGCCTGCGACAAGCCTCCGGCAGGTGCCAAGGCCTTCTACGCCGAGAAGCGCCGGATTGTTTCCAGTCTTGTAAGCTGGTTCGCTGAGATCGCCGGGGCAGTCAGTGGAGACTCCGCGGAAATTTCCCTGCTGTCGCCGATATTCACGTTCAGATCGCTTGCGAACGTCCACCATGTGATTCCGGGGCCAGACTGGATCGGCTGCTGCATGGCGGGGGCGACCCGCGTACGGCGTCTGTCGCGAGTGAGTCCACTGACCGAAAAGCGCGCGCACCGAGTGTTGGCGGCCTACTCCGAGGCTCAGCAGTGTCCGCCAGGCGGTCTCGTCGCGAGGGCATCCGTGAGGCAACGACGCGCGTTCGCGAAGTGCTACGAGGGAGCGATGGAGCTCGGAAAGCGGTACTCCCATCAGTTCAACCCTGACGGCCTTGAGGAAGGATGGGAAGAGTGCTCTTGGGGCTTCACCCGGCGCATGAACGAATGCACCAGTGCGGCGGCTTTGGCGTTCAACTGGTGGCGGCAGCAGATATCGGCGGACAGCGGGCCATATGGCAAACCGAGCTCGGCTTCTTTGACCGCGACATTGATGGAGTCCAGCTTCCACGAGCTGTGGGAGAACGGGCCTGGCAGAGTCTATCGTCTACCGCTCCGTTCGCCTCGTGACACTTTGCTCGACGATGTGAGCAGCATCGATCAGTGGTGGACAAGCTCGTTTCTCGAGGGTCTGTATCTGTCGATGCTCGGATTGACATCGTTCGAAGAGCGGCCCTGGGGAGCCGGCTACCCCACCGCCACCTACGCGGCAGCGATGGGCGATATTCCGTTGATTTTGGTGAAGCGACGCAAATCCCAGCTGGTGTTCAGCTCGCTGACTCGTCTTGCACCCTATTCGGACTTCCGGGCTTTGTTCGGTCGCGGATACGATGATCTGCAGCTGTTCGGCCCACGTGGGAGGGTTCGGCTGAGAAAGCTCCACGATCGGATCGATGCGCCGGAGAGAGCCCGTGTGGCGGCGGCGACTCGCTTCGGCGTGCGTCGTCGCATACGGAGCTAGAGCATCTTGATCGTCAGTTGCAGCCGTAGCCGCTGCTGCGCAGGTTGTTCGCGCACTCACCCGGCTCGAAGCGTGTGGCGCGACAATCAGGATGAACCGCGCGCGACAATCAAGGTGGGACGGTCGGTGTCGCGGCGCGCCGAGCATGAATGCCGCCGGGTCGTCGGCGATCAGCGTGTTTCTTTGTGCCTGAACCTGTGCCGGCGCAGCCAAGACCACAGCTGCGTCGTCTTGTGCACCTCGAGACCGCGCTCCTCGGCCAAACGTTCCACGATCGCTCGGCAGCTGACTGCCGGGTCGGCCGCTCGGAGCTCGGCGAGCCACCTGGCGTGCTCGTCGAGTACCGAGCCGCGCGGCACTCGAGGGCTCGGTTCGAGCTCGCCGCGCGCCTTGAGCCGTTCGAGCCAACGCCCGGCGGCGGTAGGGTGATCTGAAATACACCGTCTGTCGCTGTTAGGAGCTCATTTTCTCGGGAGACTGACCTCGCTCAAGGTGCTCAGTAGAGCGCCTTCAAACGTCGCCGGCTTAGTCCACCTTCGTTTCGCACGGTGGGCGATCTCGAGTGTGAGCGCATAGCGGTACCGCTCGATGCCCTCAGCCACTTCGTCGTCGGTGAATACCGTATCGCCGACGATGACCCCATCGTGGTGCTCGAGCACCAGAGTTACCACGCCGACCAGCTCCGTCAGTCGAGCGTGGTAGGCGTGGTTGATGGCGTCAGTGGATTGACCGAAAAGCACTTCAAGCCACTCGTCGTTGAGGCTGTCGGGACAACAAGCTTGGGCACCGAGCGCGTACACCTCACGTAAAAAGCGGCCTAGAAGAACATCGTCGTTCACCTTTGCTGATGGCCCGCCGATAGGTTCGTTTCAGGGGACTTCGACCTCTCGGTCAAACCGCGAAAGCGGTGCGCCCGGCTGAGTCGTCTGCGAAGTGTCGTCCAGGTTGTCCGTCGAGGTTCGCGCTCCGCGACGGTACATGTACTCCGCTTCGGATCGATTGAAGTCATCGAGAGCTGAGACGTTGGACGACGGTCGCTGTATCGCCGAAAATCGCCGCACACTTGTTGACGTCGAGCCTGCCTGTGTCGAACAAGAACGGATCGAAATTGACGGTACATTGTTCGGTTTCGCCGATGAAGCCGCCCGGTACCGACAGCACTGCCGTGACACGCGTCGGCTCGTTCTCTTTCGGGTCATCCGATAGATACCGTCCATGTGTCCGAATCTCGAGCGTCCGTACCGAAGTCGCGCGGATGTCTCCGCTGTGGATTTCCACATCCGTTCGACCAGTAGTTCCTGTCGCCAGGGCGTAAGCGTCGATACGTAGGATGATGCCGCCGAAGGTTGGATGCCGGAACGCGAGCTCGTCCGGCCCGCAGTCAATGAGCTCGACGATCTGGCCGGTTCCGTCGAATATGGCACCGCAGCCGCCACTCACTATTTCAGAGTAGAGCCGCGCATCGCGTGCAAGAGTCGAAGGGTCGTCGGAGGAGTCGACGCCGCTTTGGATGGTACGGACGATCTCGTTGATCTGGCGAAACGCTTCGTTCATCAGCGCTTCGTACCCTTCCACCGTGAGCCCGACATACCGCTCAACATCCGCGATGTCGGCATCGGGATCGACAACCGGACGAGCCGGCGGGAAGACACTACGAACATTCTGCTCTGACGTGCCCTGGGAAGGAGCGTCGGCCGAGGGGCCGATAGCTGCGTCGGGCGCTGGCGATGTGCCGCCTCCGCCCCCACACGAGACGACCGCAAGGAGTGAAAGTAGCCTCCAAGATCCGAACCGCTCGAGTCGCTGTGTGAGTCCCAGTGCGGTTTCCTTCCTCAGCCGTACGCCCATCCGCTGACACGCTCAGAAAGTCTTAGTATCCGGAAGCTAGCACATCTCAGAACATCTGAGTGGTGCTGCAACCCTGTCCACCACTTTCGTGAGCGCCGCGCCGCCTGCGCGATCGCCACTCGCACGCCGGCTGCGGGAGGCGCGAACCGCTGCGGGGATCTCGCAACGGACACTGGGGATCGAGATCGGAATCGATCCGTCGTCGGCGAGCCCTCGGATCAACCAGTACGAGACAGACAAGCACCGTCCGAACTTCGAGGTCGCTCGCCGACTCGCCGAACGTCTCGCCGTCCCCGTCACTTACCTTTACGCCGAAGATGACCGGCTCGCGGCGATGATCCTGGCGTTCAGCGCTCTGACATCGTCTCAACAGTCGAGGGCACTCAAAGCAGTACAGGAGCGAGAGCTTCCATGGTGAACCGCGTCGTCCCGGCAGGTGACGCCGGCCCTGCGTGTCGTTCGCTTGCCGCTCAGCGACCGGCTTGAGCTCGGAACTGTTCGACGTCGAAGATTCCATGCTGCGACAGCACAGCCAAGTAGTCTGCGAGATCGTGTAGCGGCGCAACCTCTTGCGAGTGTGCGATCGATGCGGCGGCCTCCTCAACCGACAGGCCGCTCGTGTCGGCAACAAGCTCGGCGCGATAGGAGGCGTTTTCGAGTACTCCCCGTCGATCAAGTGTCTGCATTAGGTCCTGAACTTCGGTTTCGCGCGGCGGCCGGGCCATGTTGACCATCGAGTCGTCGACGACGAAGACGCGCTCCGCCGTGCTGATGGTCATCACGAGCACGGCCGCGTTCATCGCATCCGCCTTAGCCGCGAGAACAACGTGGTCGACCTCGGTCGCTTGCACGATGCTGCAGATACGACGCACGTCCGCGAGGGTGTTCGAAGAGGGCAACCGTACGAAACGAGGCAGTCGGCAAGCCGTCATCAACTCTTCAAATGCAGATCCCGAGACCGATTCGTCAAGCCGTGCGGTGATCTCGCCACTCAGCGATCGGTGGTTCTCGACGGCACTCAACTCGAGACGCCTGCGCATTTGGTCGGACATTCGAACGCTGACCGTGCTTGCCATGCCTTGCCTCCTCTCCGCTAAACGATGATAGAGTGTAGCTTCATGAAATTGGCCTCGTATGAAAAATTATGAACAAACGCGTGAGTAGTGCTGATGGAGATCTGCGCGGACGACTGCAGCGGTTCGCTCGGTCGCCAATGTTTCTGTTGCCGACTGGGCTCGCGTCGGCGCTCTCCTTGGCGATAGCCTTCCCGACGTCCGCCGATTCCTTGCGCCAGGAGTCGCACGGTCCTCAGAGCCCATCGATCGCCAGCGGCGGAGGGGACGTGTCGATCGATTTCTCGACGATGCACGTCACGCCCGTCGCAAGGAGCTATGAGATCCGGCACCCGACAGGAGTTGCCGGTTTGGCGGCAGACCCCACGTCTCTCGCGAGTATAGACATGACCGGGCAGTTCACTGTCGTGTCCGGTACGCCCGTCGAGATCCTCGCAGGAACCGAACGCCTGCCCAACGGCTTGGAGATCCAAGAGGTGCTCATCACTGAAGGGCGCCGACGGGGGCAGGTTGGCTGGGTATGGGTCGGCCTTCTCGCGTACGACTGAACCATCTGCCTCCGGCTAGGACGTGGCGTCGCCGCCATCTAACGGCGTAACGAGAGTGTCCTTACACATGGTCTGTTCATGTGACGGGTCACTCGTACCAGACAGTCGTGGGCCGCTTCTTGGCTGCTTCTCCGTACCAGCAGCGTCCTTAAGCGATGCGATCGCTGGCCGAAGATCGCGCGATCTGGTGCGACCATCCACGTCGATGGAGTACACCCCGAATGCGAAGCGGGTGAGCGGCGCGTCTCGCCTGATACCGCCGCGTCGCGAACTTTGGTCCTGCTTGTCGCGTTGTTCGTACTTTTACTCCCGTTGGCCGTTCCCAACTTTGATCTCTTTTGCTCTCACGTTTATAAGGATCAATGCCTTACGTCGTCCGGCCGTCTTGTGCTTTGTGGGGAAGGACATCAATCGCTACCAGTCGATGTCAGTCCCCGCAATACCATGGAACTCACACGCACGAAACTGCGGACCGGCAACGCGATACTGCGGAACTCTCGGAGATTCAGTAGCAATACACGGGAAGTCTCGGAGAACGACTCAGCAAGACACGGGAAGTCTCGGAGGTCGCCGTTGCAGCCAAGCGTCGGCGACCGTTACTAGCGCTGCCTGTCGCCGCCGCTCCAAGCTTGTGTCCTTGCCCAACAAAACCTTGGCAGCGCGCACACGATGGCCAACTACGAGAGCGCCTACTTCGACGCGGCGCTGTCGGACTCGGAAAGCTTCGAGAGCTGGACCGAAGGTGGCGCGAAGGACGCGACGGTGCGGGCCAACGAGCGCTGGAAGGCACTGCTCGCGGCGCATGAGCCACCGCCGCTCGATCCGGGCATCGCCGAGGCGCTCGACGACTTCGTCGCGCGCCGGCGAGCCGCCCTCCCCGATGCCTGGCACTGACGTGCGACGACCCGCGGAGAGCCCGCCGTGAGCACCACCGATCCGCTGCTCCAGCCGTGGAACCTGACGCATCTGACGCTCCGCAACCGCCTGATGACGACCGCGCACGAGCCGTCGTACTCGGAGGACGGCATGCCGAAGGCGCGCTATCGTGCCTACCACGCCGAGCGGGCGAAGGGCGGCATCGCGCTGACGATGACGGCGGGCTCGGCGCTCGTCTCGCGCGACTCGCCGGCCGCCTTCAACCTTCATGCCTACGACGATCGCATCGTGCCCTGGCTCGCCGAGCTCACCGACGAATGCCACGGGCATGGCGCCGCGGTCATGATCCAGCTCACCCACCTCGGGCGCCGAACGCGCTGGAACACCGATGACTGGCTCCCCGTGCTCGCGCCGTCGCGGGTGCGCGAGCCCGCGCACCGCTCGTTCCCGAAGGCTGCCGAGGCGTGGGACCTCGAGCGCGTCGTCGCCGACTACGCGAGCGCCGCCGGACGCATGCAGGCCGCCGGGCTCGACGGCATCGAGCTCGAGGCCTACGGGCACCTCCTCGACAGCTTCTGGTCGCCCGCGACCAACCGTCACGACGACGAGCACGGGGGCTCGCTCGACAACCGCCTGCGCTTCACCGAACGGGTGCTCGCCGCGAGCCATGCCGCGCACTCGGTATCGAGAGCGGCCGCCACCCCGCACCCTCGTGCGGCCACGAGCCCGTCCGCGAACCTGGCCGACGCCTCCCCCGAAGTACGCCGCTCGGCGACCGATCTTCACCACCTGAACATCGGTCCGGGCGACGCGCTCGCCGCCGAGTGGCGAGAGGCCGGCCTCGAGCTGCCGGACCTCGCGGCGATGCGCCGCTACCGTCTCGAGCGGGTGCGTGCGCAGATGGGAGCGATGGGCTACGCCGGTGCGCTGCTGATGGACCCGATGAACATCCGCTACGCGACCGACAGCACCAACACGCAGGTCTGGGTCATGCACAACGCCGCCCGCTACTGCTGGGTGGGCATGGACGACTCGTGCATCGTCTGGGAGTTCAACGAGTGCGAGTTCCTCGACGCTCACAACCCCGCCGTCACCGAGATCCGTCCGGCGAAGGGCTCGACGTATTTCCTGGCCGGCCCCGCCGGGCCGAACAGGCGAACCGCTTCGCCGACGAGCTCATCGACGTCATCGCCGAGCACGCCGGGGGGCGCCCGGATCGCGATCGATCAGTGCTACCCGATCGGCTACCGGCGCTTCCCCGAGGCCGGCATCGAGGTCGGCAACGGCGTCGAATTGATGGAGCTCGCGCGGGTCATCAAGGGACCGGACGAGATCCGCGCGATGCGCTGCGCCGTGCACGCCTGCCAGGTGTCGATGGCGGAGATGCGCGACGCGCTCGCCCCCGGCATGACCGAGCGCGAGGTCTGGTCGATCCTGCACGCGGGCAACCTCCGTCGCGCCGGCGAATGGATCGAGACGCAGATCCTCGCCTCCGGCCCGCGCATCAACCCGTGGATGCAGGAGGCGATCTCGTCGGCGCCCACGGCCTGATGGTGGACATCTCGCGCACCTGGCTCGCCGGCGACGGAACGCCGAGCCCCGCGCAGGCGTCCACCCATGCCCTCGCGCTCGAACGGCTCGACAGGAACGTCGAGCTCCTGCGCCCGGGCACCCGCCTCCGCTCGCCCACCTTCGACGCGAGGTCACCGCCGCACGAGACGT
>ENA-ORXU01001828-ORXU01001828.1-marine-metagenome-genome-assembly--contig:-NODE-1828-length-16002-cov-3.986939_pt1 | contig 16002 bp, 7 predicted proteins | sample MGYA00237869_ERZ511484 | MGnify/ENA metagenome assembly ERZ511484
CCGCTTTGAATAAAAAATTTTATTACCCACCCTCCGATTTTTGGCGTCTCGCCAATAACACCATGAGAATTTGGTATAGCAATATTCTAGAGGGTTAATTCTCATTGAGAAATTAAATCCTGCTCTTGATTTTCAACTATTTCTATAAGATCCAGCTCCGAGGTCTACATGACTTCGTCATACAGCTCTCGGGTCTGGTATAAGCGTTTTTAAATTAATTTTTACAAAACAATATCATTCCGCCAGACATAGGGCTCCGGTATGTCTTGATCATCGATTAATTGGCGGATGTCAATTTCAATTCCACGACTCAAGTCTGTGATGGGCACATCATTCGCACTTCCCTCAAATGGGTTTTCGGTATTTTCACCGATCATTTCCAGTGTGTAAAATACCCATGAAATAAGTGCACTAAACGGAATAGATAACCATACAAATCGCCGACCCAACATATCAAAAAGATGATGCCAGAATCCCGCTTCATGTTCATGGTCCAACATGTCCGCTAAAAAAGTAGAGCCAATGGATTCAAATGCATTCATCACACCGAATGGCAAGAGAATAACAAATATCCAAACAAAATAATGATTTAAGGATGCGAATTGTCTAGGGTATGGGAAATTTTTTATGCGTTCTGATTTTCCTTGTAGCGTATAAAATTCCACGAGCATATTACTCAACTCCATATGCCGGAAATCCTCGATTAAACCTTGATCTTTTATTTCTTTTAGTCGCTTGGATTGCAAGCCGAGAATTTGAGATGGCTTATTCCCTTTGGATAATATGATGGCCATTTCTTCTGGGCTCAGGTAATCTTTTAGTGCATCTTCCAAGGGGATTTCATCTTCGTAAACATTATAATTTTTTCGGAATTCAATGTTGTTTTTTGCCGTCTTTAAGTGCGTTTCCCACGGTTTGTCTTGTCGCATGAGATATCGCAATGCAGTCAGCCAGGCGACATGTCTATGCACTAATTCGCGATGAATCGCATGAAGCGCAGCATCAGACTGCTGACTCAATGCATGATTATTATTTATGAAGTCTTTGACCATGATGGTCCAAGATCGAGAAGCGTTTACAATGCCTCCCCAAATCTTTCGCGCTTCCCACAATCGATCATACGATGCATTGTTCTTAAATCCTTGAATAAATGCAACGGCAGTACCCAACAAGCCTATCGGCAACCATGGGAGATGCAACCACTTCCATTCTAACACATCAAATAATAAGACGGGAAATAAGGAAATCGCGATGAAAATGGCAATATATCGTCGAGTCCATCGAAGCATGCCAGAGAGTGGAAATACGCGTTTAGTATACATGGCTGGTTTTTGAGTATGTCGCGAAGATATAAATTGAAATTAAAATTACCTTCAGTCCCGAATTTCAGAATATCAATGTCCTTCGCTGAGATGTAACATATTACCGATCAAAAGGAATAACCATATCGACAAGTGTGCCACTACCTTGCTTAGATTTAATATCTATTTTTCCATTAATGATGTCCAGTCGTTCATTTATAGTTCGCAGTCCAAGACGATTCGAGGCGCCATCTACTTTTTTAAATCCGACACCGTTGTCTTTTATCATAATTTGCAAATTGGAATCATCAAGATATAATTCGATTTTTGCAGATTCAGCCTTAGAGTGTTTGATTAGATTGTTGAGACATTCCTGCACAATTCGATAAATATGGAGTTCGGTCGATTTTGAAAACTTGCCATCGACCGTATCAATACGGTTGCTCACAAATATTTCTGTTTCGTCGTCCATCATTTGTATGAGTCGTTGAATGGCTGCGGTCAATCCAAGTTTTTCGAGAACGAACGGGTGCAGGTTATGAGAGATTTCTCGAATTTCATTCAAAGTGTTTTCCGCTAAATGTTGGATATCGTTGTATCCGGCATTTTTTGCTTTTAGCTTTAAGAGAATCAAATTTTGACCGGCTGAATCATGGATTTCTCGGGAGATTTTCTTGAGTTGAAATTCTCGATTGTCAATAAGCTGTTGAGAGAATAGTTTTTGAATGCGTTGTTGCTTTCGCGCGTCGTATATGAGGTAAGATGCGATAAGAAATAATGAAAGAACAAACAATAATATGAACCACCATTGCCGATAAAAGAAGTCTTCAACTTTTATTTCGTATAATAATGTGCTACTAATGGAGGTTCCAAGCGAATTTACAATCCGCACTTGTAAGCTATAATCGCCTGGTGATAAACTTGGGAATTGAAGTTTATTTCGATCGCCGATAAGTCGCCATTCATCCGATTGATTCAATTTATACTCGAACTTGTAATCATCATTTTCAACGTATTTCGTCAAACCAAATTCAAATGATAAAAATCTATTCGTTGGCGGTAGAGTTATTTCATTGTTCAAATTCAAAAGAGCAACCGGGCTATTTATTTTAACCAAACTGTCGAGCTCTGCTTCATAATATTGGGTGGATACAAGAATCGGTTTTAAGGGATTCGTCGTAAGCTTATCTGTAGGAGTAATAATACTTAGTCCGTTTAATCCACCCACTAATATTTTTCCATTAGGCATTTTCATTTTGCTGTATCGATTACATTCGTTGTGTGCCAAACCATCTTGGGTCGAGTAACGTTTTATTACCCCTTTTGACATATCAAATTTTACAATTCCTTGAAAAGTGTTTATCCATATTATTTGTTCACTATCAATCAATATACTCGCGATTATGGACTCCAATGGATCTATGTAATATTCAGTCAATTCTCCTGATGTCTCATCAAACATGTGCATCCGTCCTGCATGCGTTCCGATAAGAATTGTGCTTTTATTTAGACGCGCTAAACACATTGGAAAGTCACTCACTGGTGCATTGGGCAACTTATATTTTATCAATTGTTTATCTTCTAAATTAAATTGCTGCAATCCTCGATTTGTAGCCATGAGTATATTTGTGGTGTCGCTCATGTGTATGATATCATGTATTGTGTGATCTTTAGTTTCGATCAATTGAGTTTGTTGACCAGTGCGTTTATTGAATTCCATTAATGCATAGTCCGTCGTGCCATATAAAATGGTAGAACCGTGATCGATCAAGCAATTAACTGGATAATGTCTGAAAATATCCACATTATTTGAATTTTTATCAATCTTAAAGAGCCCTTCGCTGTATGTGCCCCAAATCGTATTTGAATCTTGCAAAATACCACTGGACAGACTTTTCGGTAAAAATAACTTTTGATTGTAGCGCAAAGTAATAGGTCTAAACTCACCTGAATTAATATTGACTTTATACCATCCAGAATTTTGGGTTGAAGCGATCACATAATTTTTGTCTATCGGGTGAATCGCTCGTAAACTTTTACCGATCATCGTTGCTTTAGCGCCAAAGGGAAGGAGATTGATAGTATATAACTTGTTGTAATCAGCAACCCACACGGAGGATTCATCGCTCTTTAGAAAAACGTCAGATAAGGATTTGAATGTTGGACTGGAAATGTCATGTAAAAGTCGATCTTCCTTATAAATTTGAATGGCACCGCTATCAATGCCATTTATTAGCACGAGATTGAAAGAATTTATGGATTCAGTTACATTGCTGGTTTGTGGATGCGGCGCATATTTAATAAAATTATCTCCATCAGGGACTGAATTAAATTGCTTGTCAATAGAATCGTATGTGAAATATTTATAATCCGTTAATGTACCTCTAATTCCGAGTATGGTCTGGCTGTGGTCAATGTATTTTTGATCAATATATACCACTCCAACATCGATCTTATCAGCGAATCCGAAATTATAATTTTCATGCTTTTTTATCAAGTTTCCGTCCCAGTCAATCGATTGTACGCCAAGTCCTGGTTCATTCCAAATAAAATGATCTTGGAAAGGGATCAGGGTATTATATCGGGCGAGAGTTCCTTCCGGGTCTGAAGATAAGAAGATTTTATGCGTCAAGTTTAATTGCTTGTCCAATGTGACTAAGAAAATTGAATCACCATGTTTTGTTAACAATAGCAGCTTGTTGTCGTAGGGAACAAGTTCTGAAATTAATGTTTTCTCTTCATGGTTCAGTCCAACATCTATTTCTTTTATAGAATAATTGTAGGGATTGAATTTGATGAGTTTGTAGGCATTTAGAGCGTGATTTTTAAGATGACATAAAAAATCTCCGCTATCCTCTAAATACATCATCGATTCGACATGGCCTTCAAATGGGAATTGGTACGTAAAAAACGATAGTCCATTGTAGCGTTGAATTACTGCTTTTTTTAATTTTTCATAACGGGGAATGCCAGTTCTATTATATCCTGAAATCCAAATTAAGTTGGAGCTGTCATTGGTTATTGAAGTGATATATTCAATGTCTAATCCATCTTTGGAGCCGAGGGTAGTGAATTGATTGGAAAGAAGCTGAGCATTTGACAATTTAGTCATGACGATCCACAATATGATCAAGGTCGAGTATTTGATGAATTTGAAGCGTCGATCGATTTTGATCATGAGTGAAGTAATTGAGATCTAGAAGTCAAGATATGGGTAATTTGTAAGAAGTGAAGTTGTGACCTAGCGGCTAGATGTTGTCTTCTCTTGGTCAAAAGCCAATTTATACTTCAAATGATTAAATTTGAACTAAAGAAGTACAACCGCCAAGGATTGAGATGGCTTCGAATTCAATATGTTTCATGTTAAAAATGATTTCATGAGTCAAGATGACAATGATACCAAACTGCTTTTGGCTGACGACCATCCATTGCTATTGAAGGGATTGGCTGAGTATTTACAAGAACATGGTTTTCATCACGTCGCTCTCGCCAAAGACGGGCGTGACGCTAAGCAAAAGATTCTTGATTTTCAGCCAGATGCCGCAATTTTAGACATCGATATGCCATATATGACCGGTATTGAATTGGCAAAATGGTGTCAATCTCAGCAACTTTCGACGAAAATCATCTTATTAACATATCTAAAGGATCCTGCTTTTATACTTGAGGCTAAAGAGAATAATATCTCGGGATACGTTATTAAAGACGATGCTATGACAGAGTTGATCAGATGTATTCGGGTAGTCTTAAAAGGAGACCGCTATTTTAGTTTGAAATTGAAAGCCATCGATATTAATGACTTTAGTGATATGCGAACACTCTTGAAGAGTCTTACCAGATCTGAGATGAAGATTTTGAAGTTGATCGATCAAGGACTTTCATCCAGAGATATTTCGGAGCGTCTTGATGTGGCTACCCGCACAGTAGAAAAGCATCGGAGCAATATTATTTTCAAATTAGGCATACAAGGCCAATCCAATGCACTTAATCAATGGTTGCTAGAGCATAAATCTCTAATACGGTAAGAATCGGGTTTTCATTGAAGTAACCTAAATCGGTTATATAATTACAGCTGAATAAATTGGAACAATTGAAAAAAACTACGCTCCCTTAAATCTTATCAAGAAGCGGGTAGTTTGTTTAATAGTTTAATTACAACTGTCTAGAAAAGCTTTAAAATTTGAACCAGTAATCGAATGAAAGCCCGGAAGTAAACTTAAGGAAGTACCGGAAACCGCTGGCAAAGCCGCTTGTTCCTATCGCCATGTTTCCGTTATCTCGATTTATCAGCATATGTGGTCTATTCAGTGTACTTGCAGTTTTTCCATAGATTCCCAGTTGATTGTCAGATCCATCGTAAAGAAATTTCATTCCTAAAGTGGCATCATGATCCTCGGCTAAAAATATTTCAGCGTTGTCCCCATTTCCTAGTTCATTAGGCGCGACGATGATGCTACCCAATGTGGAGTTATCTACTAAATGCAAATTAGCTGCTGGTGACTCAATACCAATTCCGACATCGCCGGCAAAATAACCGATGGATGGCGTCGCAGCCAGCAGGTCACGATTTTTTATCGAAAAGTCGACATTAAAATATTCATCAATGGCATAAATCGGATATACCACTTCACTATTGTCATTATTATAATTTGATATTCGGAGTTTGTAGGTGCCAGTAAAAGATCCTTGATTGACTCCCGCATTAAAGTTTCCTCCAATGTTGAGTTGGCTAATTCCATCACCCGAATTTCCGCCTAATTCTAAACTCGATTGGATCAAGGCTAAAGTATCATTAATAGTGACTTTTTCATTTCCACCAACTTGGATATGGATAATGTCCTCATCTGCTGTTCGTTCGACTTCGACCTTCGTATCGTTGTCGGCGTCGGAAAGTTCAGTTCCAGACATTTGTTGCCAGTCGCTCCCTTGATACACCCAGAATGTTTTGGTGTTTGTACCATAAACTAACAACCCTTCGGCCGGAGTCATGATGGCATCACGTTCAAGACTAGTCATGCGTGGGGCGAGTAAACCTTGCGTGGTGCTTTCTAAATCTATGATGGCACTTGGATCCTGCGCTACAATTTGGGTAGAAAGTGTGAAAAGTAAACTAAAAGTTTGAAAGTAGTCATGGTTATAAAATTTAAAATTTAACGATGGTTGATTTCGTAAAACTATAGATCGTCTCGACTTAAACTATACGTAGTGTTACGTAGAGTACTTGATACCTGCCACACCAATAAAATCATCCAACCCAAGAAGTGTTCACCTAAAATTTGAACGCGCAAGGTCATTGTCGAATAGCATATTCAGTTCGTCGTGTTTGTTCATTTGGTGTAGACTAATTAAATACTCCATTGACGAGAAACGAGATCAATATTCGAATTGAATTACTTGCTATCTTCATGATGAAATAGAAGTCGATGAAAGTTGTTTTTATGTTTTTCTACGTAGTGCTACGTATTTACGATGTAAAATGACTGCTTAATTTAGGGTTTTCAAATATAACTAAAGCCCCCACATTATTAAATAATCACTTAAAAGTTACAAGCATGAAAAATCTTTTTACACTTCTTTTCTTAACTTTTTTCACTACCACGATATTCGCACAAGACCCCTCAGCCGTGGTCGAATTTGAAAGCCAAACGCAAGGAATGCTCATTCCGAGAATGTTAGAAAGTGAGCGTACAGCGATCAATCTTCCTGCTAATGGCTTGTTGGTATATCAAACGGATTTAGCCGCTGGATTTTACTTCAATAAGGGGACTACAACGTCACCTGATTGGGTATTAATAGGCCAATCATCGGAGCCCAATCGTGTCATCGATGCTGATATGAATACGAGAGTAGAAGTGGAAAATACTACAGACGAAAATATTATTCGGTTTTCAACATCTGGAAGTCAACGTGGACAGATAGGTGCTGACGGACGATGGGGAATTAATACGACAAACCCGCAAGGCCTCCTTTCTCTCGGTGGAAATGCTAGTGGTTATTCTGGAGACTCCATTCAATTGCATTTATTTGGGCAATTTAACACAGGTGTAAATCAGGGAAGCGTCGATGGAACATATAAACTATTAATAGAAGGCTATAATAATGACGGACCGGTTGTCTATCCATTATTTATCAAAGACGAAAATGATTTGACAGACTTTTATGTGAAGGGTCGAGCAACTGCCACATCTTTGCCACATATTTATTTGGCGGGGAATACGACGATCGGAACGGAAACGATGGCGAGCGGCTATCGACTTTCTGTAGGCGGCAAAATTGCATGTGAGGAAGTATTCGTCGACTTTATGGCAGATTGGCCTGATTATGTCTTCGAGGCCAACTATCCGCTCATGGATTTGGCTGATGTGAAAGCGCATATTCAATCCAAAGGCCATTTGCCCGGAATTCCTTCAGCCAAAGAGGTCAAAACCACAGGTGGATTAAAGCTAGGCGAGATGAATGCCAAGTTATTAGAAAAAATAGAAGAGTTAACGCTCTATATTCTTGAACAAGAAGAACGCTTGAACGAACAAGAGGCAGCTATAAAAGAATTATCGCAACGATAATTTCATGATTATTCTATTTTTTCATTTAAAATTAAAATCATGAATATTTATCGATATATTACTTTTTCAATAATAATTTTATTATTCTCATTAAAATTTATTAGTGCTCAGACTTTGTCTGATAGAGATCGCCTTGACGCGTTAAGTGCTCAGTTTAAAATTCAAGAGGATTTAGATCTACTCGAGGCAATTAATGCCGCAGAATTAAATAATTGGCCACTTCGTGGTCTTATCGGTCTCAAAGAAGATGGTTCGCCATTGTATTTTGAAAGCCATAATGATCCCGCTGCAATTGCTACCAACACACGATTGACAACGACCAATTATGGTGTCGATGGAGATGGTATGAAAATGGGTATTTGGGAATGCTGCAATGACGGAACTGTCGATGGCGTTATACCACGGCTGACTCATCAGGATTTATCAGGTAGGGTAACTGTCGTAGATGGTACGACTACGATCAATTCGCATGCTACGCATGTCGCTGGAACGATGATTGGAAATCACCCAAGTTCACCAGCTACTAAAGGAATGGCTTTTGAAGCGACGTTGGACGCATACGGCATATTGAATTCGCATAGTGAAATGGCAGCTGCGGCAGCCAATACCATCGCCGACGTCGATGATGGAAAATTGCTAATCTCAAATCACTCTTATGGTTTTCTTGCCGGATGGGAAGTGGCGGGTGCCTCACAATCCACATGGTACGGTGGAACGGCCAGCTTTGTAAATGGAGGTATCGATCCAAATTTTGGAGCATATACGACTGAGTCATTAATGGATGATCAAGTGATGCATGCCGCCCCATATTATCTGATTTGCAAATCGGCAGGAAATGACGCCAGTGATTCGCCCAGGAGTCAGGTGCAAGATGGGCCTGGTGGTGCATTTGTGCCCTATGATTCAACGATACATCCTGATCCTGACGGATTAACAGGATTTAATTGTTTGCCGGGTAGCGGAACTGGTAAAAATATCATGACAATCGGTAGTGTGAACGGATCAAAAGTCGTTAGTTCGTTTTCAAGTCGAGGACCGACGCTTGATGGAAGAGTTAAGCCAGAAATATGTGGTATTGGTGAATTTTTGCGAAGTGCGAGTAGTGCATCTAATACTTCATATCAAAATCGGGCAGGAACTTCAATGTCGTCTCCTCAAGTATCTGGTTCATTATTGCTCTTGCAAGAACTTTATAATGACAAAATGGGATTCGGTTCTGACAATAATTTTATGAAAGCGAGTACCTTGAAAGCACTAGCACTACATACTGCCACAGATCGTGGAAATTCTGGACCAGATTACACATACGGATATGGCGTATTAAATACATCAGCCGCGGCAGATGTCATTGATGAAATAACAAATCCAACGAGTATCCAAAAAAGTGCTATAATCGAATCGGAGATTACCGGCGGCTTTTTAACTTATAAATTTTACTTGGATTCGCTCAGTGATCTGAGAGTCACAATGGCTTATAACGATGTACCTGGGACTTCCTTGGTGAATGATCTTGATATTCAAATCTTGCATCCAGGACCTAGTATAAGACCCTTCGTTTTGGACCCGACAAATCCTTCTAGTCTTGCTGTGCGTGGAGATAATGATATCGACAATGTGGAATATTTTGGTTCGATAAATGCCTCGGACTCGGCATTAATTGTTGTTTTTGTCGATGGATCGTTACATATGGGTGAACCGCAGTCATTTTCTTTGATTATATCAGGTTTCAGCAATCAAGATTGCCAATCGACAATTTGGCATACCACACATGATATACTCAGTGATACCTACACAGCAGCAGATCAAATTAATTCGAGTGGAAAGGTACAGGCTGGTCGGGAAGTGGAATATAAAACCAATGGTGCGGTATTTTTGACTCCGGGATTTCATGCCAAGGCAAATACGAGTGCAGGTGCTGGATTTTTTAAAACGTCGCGCGGGAATTGTAATTAATATTATGATATGATAAAATGATCATGATCGTTTGAATGGCGATAGAGTATATATGTGGATTTATTTAAATTTCATAACAAAATAATATGCGAACTACATAACAACTCATCGATGAAATGTATTTTCACGACGGAATTAGATGTCATTGTCAAAATTCAATTCGCGTATCTGCACTGAAATAATCGTTCGATTATAAAAGTATGATTGAAATTAAACTGTATTGAATTAATTATTCATGCTCTGCGAATGATGGTCTACGGGCCTCAGGATGCAAGTATGTCCCACGTTCATCACCTGTTTTAGGAACCTCTACTTGAATCCGATTCTCATTCGCATACGGGTCTTGTCGTATTCCGGTGATTTGCCAAGAGACTTTTGTGTGTGGTGCACTCGATTGAATGGAAAATTGATTATTATTTAATTCTTCTTTGATCATGACTTGAGCAAAACTTCCAATAGTCGTCAATTGATATCGGAAATCCCGATTGAGTGCATCAAACCAATCAGGTAAAACAATGATGGAAATTCCGTTTTCATCCGTCGTTGTATTGCCGTTGTATACATTCATCATATCAGGACTTTCAACAAATGAATGATATAGAAATTTATTTTCTGGATCAAGTGGGTGATCGATTTTAAATGAACCACCACCTTTTGATAAATTTCCATTGACAGATCCATTGCCGGCAATTAAGAGATCAGCATTGCTAGTGATGTCCCCAACGGCAGATAGTTTTCCCCGCGAGACGCACTCAACAGGTTGTTCATAGGCTAGAAAAATTGGAACACCATTACTATTACGAATGGTGAACACGTCGTTTGAATTGTTGTTGGCGTCCAAAGTTATGTCGACGTCGCCATTGGAAGTCATAAGTGCATGTCCGCCAAAAGAAATATCTGGTTTTGAATCATCACCGTGCGCTACATACAATGGAGCTATGTTTGAACTTGCAGCATTATCAAAATGACCTGCTCTAGACGACACGTCATGAACGTAAATGCCATTGACTCCACCTGACACCTCCACACCGTCCTGACCTGGAGATAAAATATTAATTCCATCAGTAGCTGAATTTTCTAATCGAATGGCATTCGTATTTGAATTTAATATCCTGAGCTGATTTTTAATATATGCGTTTCCTGATTCGTAAACCTGAAAAAGAGTAGATATATCGGAATCTACAACCTCGAATTGATTATTCGAATTGTCGTTGTCATCAAGGTATATGACGTAAGCACCGTTACTGGTGATGCGGGCATGCCCGGAGAACTCTAAATCCATTTTTGAATCGTCACCGCGTTGAAGATATAACGGTGCAGTGGTTGCCGAAGCACTATTCTGAAAATAACCGGCATGAGTCATTACTTCATGAACATAAACGCCTCTTTGACCCCCAGAAACCTCTAATCCATCTCCCAACGAACCCGTTACGAAAAACCCATCTGAACCGGGGTTGGAGACATGATAACCGATGAGATTAGGGTCAGCAATGGTGACTCCATTCAACCCGGCATTATTAATATTTATACCATGATTTTCAGGATTAAAAATGACTATTCCGTCGTTATCATTATCACTGAGGATAATTCCGGCTCCTGTGGTTCCATTCACCGACAAACCGTTTGTTGCATTGTCGATTTGAATCCCAGCATTGCCTGCATTCGTCACATAAATACCATTATTGTTAGGGCTACTGACGCGCAAACCATTATCACCGGCATTATTTACGCGAAGCCCATCGAAACCTGATCCATCTACAAGCATTCCGATGAAATTCGGACTATTTAAACTAATACCGTGCAGCCCAGGGTTATTGATCTGAATACCAAAGGAACCCGGATTAAATATCGTTATGCCATTTGTTTCTGCGGAATCAATGAGAATCGCATCGTTACCGGCGTCTGATATGACGAGGCTGTGATCTCCAGGTTTTCCTTCTATAGTGGTTTGTTGGCTCAGCGTTAATATTGGGATGCAGCATAGTAGAGCGCTTATGAGGAATAAATTAGTTTTCATCTGAAAGTATTTAATTTTAAGTAACTGCATTAAAATTACGACTTTTTATTTGTCATCTTGGGATTCATATGATTACTGACCTAGTTTTAACAATTTATACGAGAGATGTAAATCTTGATTGTCTAAGTCACTTTACTCGACGCATTATAAGCGACGAATGATAATCAGCATAAGTGACTGTAGAAATTTTAAAGCTCATGAGGTAGTTGATTTTTTGTTTAGACAATTCTAATTAACAAATAGGTAGCTCTGTTTACAGGATTCTTAATAAATTTTTTCGGCGCGAGTATGCCAATTAATTGCATCAAACATAATATCAAAAAAAAGACGCAAGTTTTCGCAATTTGACTTTTTATTTTCATGCAAAACCACCAATCATCAAGCATTATCAAGTCCGTTTTTTCGCTGGCTCATAATTAAAAAATCGATATAGAATTATTCTAGGGCTAGGGTAGAATACCGATTGTTCGATTTGATTAATACATTATTAGAAAGAATTGGATTTGTTATGGAATATTTGGCTTGTGTGCGGGATTTTGGCTGTGGGTGTACACTTCTTATTATGCACCTAAAGAATAATATTATAGAGATATAGGGAAGCGATTCCAATTCGAAATTGAACAACTGGTGTAATAATTTTTTTTCATATTTGGATAGTTCGTCGATAGAATTCACCATATAATCATATTAAAATGATGTTTCGAATGACAAGCTGGTCGTATGATAGGTAATAATTGTCAATTCCAATAAGGTTTTTATAATGTTGAGAAAGATATGGAGCGTTGCGTTAGACTTAGGTCGTAAATAGTTATGTGTTTGAGACGATTGCAGATCAATTTCTTTTCAGCAACTAGCAGTCCAATAATTGGTCAACCAAAATACTCACGCTTTTCATTAATATTATTAAATCGACTTAGTATATCCCATTCCCATCCATTACAATGATCGAAATGCATCATTGGATTCCGCTCATCAAAATTTTTTTCAGATAAAATTTCTTTCTGAATGAAGACCGTAAACACATATGCATTTTGCTGATTGTCATATGCTTGAACAACCCCCTATCTTCTCACATATGATTCTTTGGGTGTTCAGTTCAATGCGAAGTGTAATATTTCTTTATCGATAATAAATCCAAATATTATGTTTTAATCGTATGAATTGTTAGAAGATAAAATTGAGTAACAGTTAGGTGAATCGGGTTGTGCTTTCCCCTTTACTCATTGTTTTTTAAAAACCATCAAAACCATATAAAACGAATATGAAATTAGCGCTACAATTTCTCTTAGTTATTCCATTGATTCTATCGGTTATTACACTTTCAGGGCAAACGGATTGCCCTATGGTGGCCACCCCTAATAATGGCACGTTAGATGCAGCGATCGCAGCAGCAGTTGCCGATCCATGCGGCTATTCGTGCATCATGATCAACAGTGCTACATATACGGCCACTAATGTGGCTTCAACACCTGCAGCCTTCTGTAGTGGTGGATCGGTTGAAACAGATACCGATTTTTGGGTGTCTTTTACTGCGGGCGAAGACATCAACGTCGTACAATTTGATGACAGTGGATGGATGGCTTTGTATAGTGGAACTCCCGCAGGGACTTGTCCTATACCGGGGCCAATTACCGGGTTGACATATATTGACTGTGCAGACGGTGGTTGCGAATTCGGAGGAGATCGCGATGCAGGTGCTTGTACATATTCTGTTTTTTCTCGTATAGATCTTAGTCCCAATGGTATTATGGGAGTTAATCCCTTAACGCCAGGTCAGGTCTATTATCTCAGAGTTGGAACCGGGACCACTACACCGGGATACGAACTTTGTGTCGAAACAAAAGCGCTAAATTTTCCAGCGTCGGAAGACTGCACCACTATGGAATTAATTGCAGGTTGCCCAGAGTTAGATCAATTTAATGTCCCTGATACGCAGTCCTATTTCAATCAATCAAATGCAGGTGCATTTGGAAATGTTGGAGGATCTGTTTGCGTGCCACCCGTTATTTGTACAAATGGCGGAGGCCCTAGCAATGGTGTTGCCGCAGTAGCCGGCGCGGGAAGTTTTATTTCAAATTACTGTGTCAATCCTGCTGGAAACGCTGTTACATGCGTCGGACCTTGCTACGTCAATAATGTTGTCAATAATAATGTTATGTATCAATTCAACGTGGCCGCAGGACCTGGTTGTCCTGGTGCCGATGTGGTGGTTGCATTTACAAATATCACAAGTACCAACGGAGGAGCGATACAAGTACACGTCAATGGACCATCTACTTCTGCAGGTACAAATCAGTCTGTTTGCGAAAGCTCAGCACTTGGAACAACTGTGATGGCCTCGAGTTGGATTCCATCCACTGACCCATGTAGAGCGTTAACAAATTTAGCTGGTTCTCCATTACCAACCGGTTCTTATTTTATCGTAGTTGACGGCCAAGATGGTGCACATTTATGCTACGATCTAGAGGTGCAAATAACTTATCCGACATGCACATTATCGCCATGTTGCGACGCACCTGTGGCGACGACTGCAGGACCACTCGAGGAATGTGAGGATCCATCTGGAAGCGGCACAGCCGTATTTGATTTGACATCTTTGGACGCTACAATTGTAGGCGCAGAACCTGGTGCCACAGTGAATTGGTATGAGGATATGAGCGCGACCATCTCGATTGGAAATCCAGCAAGTTATAGCAGTATGTCAGGTACTGTGTACGCCACACTCGTCAATGCTTTTTGCGAAGGATTGCCAATTCCTATTCAACTCGATGTTCTTCCTTCTCCTGATGGTACAGCCATGACGGTCAATGCTGACTGTGGACAGGACATTGGTGAAGTCAATATTACAGCTTCAGGCGGAACACCTAATTATACGTTTGACCTTGGGTCGACGCCGCCCATGTCGAACAGTTCTGGTGACTTTACAGGCCTTGCTGCTGGTAGTTATGACTATACAATTACTGATGCAAACATGTGTACATTTTTTGGATCAGCTACCGTCATGGGGACTCCACCGATCATTGCCAACACACCTACTGTAGTCGGTTGTGATAATCCCAATAATTTTGATTTAACGACATATGACGATTCAGTTAGTGTGGGTAACACCATTTCTTGGTATGAGGGTGATCCTGCAGCTGGAGGAACACTTATCTCGCCTGCAACAAATGTTGATTTAACATCGCTAACTAGTCTTTTCGCAATAGCGACCAATGGTCCATGCGCAGATACCGTGATGCTTACATTTGGTTATATCGATGGAATCACCTTTACAAATGTAACGTGCAATGACAATGGGACTCCAGGCGATCCTACAGATGACTTTATAGAATTTGATTTGAATGTTTCATCTACAGGACTCGGCGCGTCATACAGCATTATGCCAAATATGGGCAGTATTACACCCATGGGTGCAGCTTATGGTGTTACTACTTCTTATGATTTAAATAATGGAAGTGCAGGAGCCGGTGATGTAACACTGACGATCACGGATGATATGTTCCCAAACTGCATGATAGATGTCATATTGCTAGATACCGCTATGTGCGCCGCACCATGCGACATCACAGCGACGACGGCCAACATACTGTGTGATGACAACGGTACGCCTTCTGACCCAAGCGATGATACGTTTACATTTGAAGTGACGGTAACAGGAAGTAATACAGGAGCGAGTTGGACAGCCAATGATCCGAATGGTACGACAGGAACTTATGGTGGCGCGGTCACCTTCGGGCCTTACCCAGTTAGTGGTGGAAATTTAAACTTTACGATAACCGACATCGCGGACCCTGGATGTACAGATGCGGTGAACGTTGTTGCTCCGGCGCCCTGTTCGAATACGTGTGATATCACAGCGACGACCGCCAACATTTTATGTAATGACAACGGCACACCATCAGATCCAACCGATGACACCTTCACATTTGAAGTGACAGTGACGGGAAGTAATACGGGTGCAAGCTGGACAGCCAATGATCCAAACAGTACGACTGGAAATTATAACGTGACGGTGACATTTGGCCCATATCCAGTTAGTGGTGGCAATCTAAACTTTACGATAACCGACATCGCGGACCCTGGATGTACAGATGCGGTGAACGTTGTTGCTCCGGCGCCCTGTTCGAATACGTGTGATATCACAGCGACGACCGCCAACATTTTATGT
>ENA-ORXU01001829-ORXU01001829.1-marine-metagenome-genome-assembly--contig:-NODE-1829-length-15977-cov-2.847170_pt1 | contig 15977 bp, 23 predicted proteins | sample MGYA00237869_ERZ511484 | MGnify/ENA metagenome assembly ERZ511484
CGTCGACGGGCCGAAGCCCTGCGCGCCCGGCAGCTCCTCGCCGCGCCGGCGAACGTGACATCGGGCACCGATCCGCTGGCCTCCCTCCGGCGCTACCTCTCCGAGGAGCAGATCGCCGAGCTCGAGGCGGGGGAGGGGGAGGGGGACCGCCCGGATTGAACGGCGCGCGTACCCGTCGCGCCGCGCTGCCGCTCGCCCTGTTCGCGGCGAGCTGCAGCGTCGACTTCGAGCACGACGGCGCCCCGCGCGAGCGCGTCCAGTCCGGCACGATCGCGACGCACTGCCACCGCGGCGTCGAGTACCTGGTGTTCGACGGCTTCGGTGCCGGTGGGCTCGCCCTTGCACGGGATCGCAATGATCAGCCGATCCCGTGCGATGCGATGACCCGAGACGAGAAGAGCGCCGTGAGCGACCCGCGCACCGACCCTCCGAGGGACGCCGAGGCCGACCAGCAGGCCCGCCTCGAGCTCGCCGCCGCGCTGATCGATCCGGCGATCCGCGCGCGGATGCCCGAGGACGTCGCCGCCGTGCCGCTCGCCGCGCTCACCTTCGCCTCGGGCTACTACGCCGGGGTCCGCCACCTGGTGGAGATCCTCGAGCCGAAGGACACGATCGGGCGCGAGTTCACCATCGACGAGCTCGTCGCGCGCTACCGGACGCGGGAGGCGAGCGAGGCGGCGATCCGGGCGGCGCGCGGTACGCCGCCGAGCGCTCAGGCGACCAGCGAGTAGCGCGAGTCGATCACATCCCAGGGCGCCTCGATCAGCCCCGCCTCGGTGCGCAGGATCAGGTCCGCCGCCTCGAGCTCGGCGACATCGGTGTGCACGTTCTTGTAGTCGCGCTCGAGGTGGCTCGCGAGCGTGCGAACGCTCTGCGGGCCCGCCTGTCGGAGCGCGCGCAACAGCGCCATCCGCCGCGGGGTCAGCACGCGATGAAGCGTCTCGAAATCGGGGTAGCTCAGGCGCACCTCGGGCTCGATTTCCTCGCCGCGCTCGGCGCGTTTCCACGTCTGCACGAACCGCTCGAGCGCCTCCGGCGCACTCCCGACACCCACGTGCACCGTCGCTTGCTTGCTCATAGACTCTCTCCTCGTTCGCGCTCGACGTCGGCGAGAAAGTCCGCTCGAAGCGTCTCGACCGACTCGAACACGTAGGGCTCCTCGTGGTCGCGGTAGTGGCGGTGATCGCCCTTGCCGCGCTCGTTGTCGTAGCCGACGAGCCGCACGCCCGCCTTGCCGTAGTAGAGGCTGTACTTCAGCCCGTGCGCTCGCTCGGCATCGGGTTGGGGCAGACGCCAGATCACCACCTCGAGAATCGCCCCGTCGGGGAGCACCACTTTCTCGCCGATGAGCAGCGTCGCTTTCATGTGGCCAATATAACCATACACGGTTCCGACGTCGTTGACGCGCGTCGCGTTCCAGTCCACCCGCCCGGGCGGTGCAATTCGACAGCGCCGCCGATCGGTGCCGATACGCCCGGTCAGGGCGCGGCGGAGCGCGGGCGGCGCTGATGTCCGCCGCGTCCGTCTCGCGCCCTCTCGCTTCCCTGCAACCGCGGCACACTCCATGCTGGCAGCCCGACCAGGCCGAACGGAATTCGCCCCGTGTCCTCGCTACATGATGGCGTCCAGCGTCAGCGCCGTCGTGCAGCGGTTCCGCCCCTCGTCTTGCCATGCTCGAGGGAACGCCCGTTGCGGTGTCGAGCCGTGCTGCAACCGGTGCGCTCCGTGGTGGAGATAACGGCTTCCTTTCGCGCCTTGGCGCTGTGCCTGCTCGCCGCCCTCGTACTGTGCGCCGGCTGCACGAGCACCGTGCCGCGCGAGGCGCCGACGCCCGCCTGCACCGTCACCTACGTGCCCGATCAACACGCCGTGCCGGTCCCCATCGTCAACGGCGTGCCCTACCCGATGAGCGACGCCGAGCGACAGCGCATCGGCCAAGCATTCGTCGACGCGTACTGCCCGGCGGCGCTCGACTGATGGGCGTCATCGTCGATGCGATCACCGCACCGCTTCGCCCGCTCGCCGACGCCGCGTCCCGCTACGGCGAGGCGCGCGAGCGCACGGCACAGACGGGACACGATGCCTGGGCACGGATCCAGGAGGCGGCCGCGTCGTGGCGACCGTGGCTCGCGCGCCTCCTCGGGTGCTCCATCGCCGTGCACGTCGCGGGCTCCGCGCTCCTCCTCGCCGCCGGCGTCTACGCACGGATCTCGAGCGCGACCTGGTCGGTCGTCGCCGAGTGGGCGCTGTGGATGGCCTACGGGCGCGATCTGTTCGATCTGACGGTGACGCTCCTCGGGCTCTACATCGGCTCGCGCGGCGTCGAGAAGATTGCGCCGGCGATCGGCGGGACGCTCGGGAAGGCCGCCGCCTCGGTAGCGAGCCTCGTCACCGGCCGCCGGGCAGAGCCTATCCCCGCGCCCGAGCCGCTCGTGCGCCGCGAGCCGATGGCGCGCGTGCCGAGCAACATCGTGCGCCTCGACGGCATCACCGTGCCCGGCCGCGCCGCGCACGTCGCCCCGACGAGCGACAGCGGGTTCGTCTTCGGGCCGCGCTCACTCGCCAACCGAGCCGAACTCGACGAGCCGATGCAGCGCGTCGCCGACAAGGGCCTGGCCTACTCGCCCTACGACTGGGTGATGACCGACGCGGGGCGAACGTTCGCCGAGCAGCGCGGCTACGTCGAGAGCGGCGCGAGCCGGACGATGGACAGCCGTCACTGCGAGATCCCCGCCCAGGCGTTCGACATCATGGTTCTCGACGAGAACGGCAACGGCACGTGGGATCTCGACTACTACCGCCCCGTGGCCGACGCGATCAAGCGCGCCGCGGCCGAGGAGGGCGTCGGCATCACCGCCGGGATCGACTGGGGCTGGGATGCGGTGCACTTCGAGCGCTCGCGCGAGGAGCTTCCGTTCCGCCGCCCCGTGCAGGAGGCCGCTTGAGCGACGCCGGCGACGAGGACGAGCGCACCACCTGGCTCGGGCTCGCCCAGAGCCTCCTCGGCGGGGTTCTCCTGATCGCCCACGGCGCCCTCGGCGGGCTCCTCGCGCTCGATCTCCCGGAGTGGCCGTGTCTGGCCTACGTCTACCTCGTCATCGGCCCCCACGCGGCCCGATTCGAGCGTGTCGGGGGCGCCGTCGAGCGCGTGCTCGAGCGCCTCGAGAAACTGATCAAGGCCGCGCGGGGCTTCGACCCACGTGACCACGGACCCCGCTCCCGATGACCCCTGACACCCGTTCCCTCGCCGGCCGCGCCGCCACCGTCGCCGCCGTGCTCCTCGCCGCCGTGCTCCTCCTCGGCGTCGGGATCTTCGCCAAGCGCGAGATCACCCGCGCGCTGCACGAGCGCCTGCCCGCCTCGACCTTTCTCGTGATCGAGTCGCTCGAGCCGGTGGAGGGGTGGACGGGCGCGGGGGAGCTGCTCGTCTGGCGCATCCGCGGGCAGCGCCATCGGGCGCACGAGGCGGCGCGCACCGTCGTGCTCTCCTGCCGCACCCTCGACAGCGCCCGCCCGCTTCTCTCGGACGTGTGGCGACAGATCGGTCCCGCCCAGCGCACCCCCGAGCGCTCGCTCGTCCCGGCCCTGATCGGCTACGCCGAGGAGGAGCCCGCGCCGCGCACCCTCGAGGGCGCCGAGCGCCTCGACGGGATCGAGGTGTGGGCGGGCCCTCTCCCGGCCACGCCGCACGAGTGCGTGTTCGCCGCGCGCTGGACGATCGTCACCGCCGCCGGCGCCGAGCACATCGTCGAGGCCCGCTCGATCACCCCGTTCGAGGTCGGTCGGCGGGCGGACACGCTGTTCGGCCCCGCCGAGCCCGACGCGCCGCCGCTCCCGGCGCCGCCGGCCGCCGAGATCGTCGACGAGGCCGAGTCCGCCGCGGCCGACCCCGTCCCGCCGCTCGCCCCGGCCGAGGCGGTGACAGACGAGCCGCCGCACGCGGACGAGGCGGTGCCCGGGGGGAGCCGCTCGTGAGCACGCACGACGTCGACGGCGCGCACGATCTCATCGCCGAGCTCGTCGATCCCGCCCCCGCCGTGCTCGCCCGCGCGCTCGAGCACGGCGCGATCGTCCCCTGGTACCAGCCGCAGCTCGATCTCGAGTCGGGCACGGTGCGCGGCGCCGAGGCGCTCGCGCGCTGGGTCGACGAGTCCCCGCGCGGACCGGCCCGCGCGAGACCGTCGGACGCGACGTTCGTGCTCCTGTTCGAGCGCTACGGCATGATCCCCACCCTCACCGATGCGATGCTCGCGCACGCCTGCCGCGCCGCGGCGAGCGGGGATGTGGCGGGGAGCGTCGCGGTCAACATCGGCGCGGCCGACCTCGCCGACCCCGCCTTTCCCGCGCGCCTCGAGCGGGTGCTCGCGCGCACCGCGCTCGATCCCGCCCGCCTCGAGCTCGAGCTCACCGAGCGTGTCCCGCTCGAGCGATCCGGCGCCGTCGAGGCCTCGCTCGCGGCGATCCGTGACGCCGGCGCCCATCTGGTGATTGACGACTTCGGCACGGGGGCGGCCTCGATCGAGTACCTGCGCTGGATGCGACCGCGCGCGGTGAAGCTCCCGCGCGAGTACGCCGCCTCCCTCGGCGACGAGGCCTCGCGCGACGGGGCGATCGGGCGCGCCGTGATCGCCTTCGCCCGCGAGCTCGGCGTCGAGCTCGTGGTCGAGGGGATCGAGGACGAGCCCTGCCTCGCGCTCTGCACGGCGCTCGGCGCCCACCGCGCGCAGGGGTACCACATCGGGCGGCCGGTGAGCCTCAAGCGCTACCGCCGGGGGCCGTTCGCGCTCGAGCGCAAGGGGGCGCGGCGGGGGCGGAAGAGGCGCGCCGGGGAGAGCGTCCTGTGACGGTCATCGCCTGGGACGGGCACCGCTTCGCGGTGGATTCGGCCTGCACCGACGGCGTCGTCTTGCAGCGCGTGCCGAAGCTCTCGCTCTTCGAGCGCCACGGGCGCCTGCACGCGTGCGCCGCTACCGGCACCGCCCGCGCTGCCGCGGCGATGAGCGAGTGGCTCGCGCGCGGCGCCGAGCCCGAGAATTTCCCGAGCATCGCCGAGAAGGACGACACGACGCTGATCGTGCTCGATCTCGAGGCGACGCGGGTGCATGAGTTCAACGGCGCGCGCTGGGGCTACGAGGTTGAGTCGGTGCCGTTCGCCTGGGGCTCGGGCGGGGCTCTCGCGCTCGGGGCGATGCTCGCCGGCGCCGACGCGCTCGAGGCGCTCGGGCACGCCTGCGCGCACGTCACCGACTGCGCCGGGCCGATCCGCTACGTGACGCGCGGGACGGTGGGTGATATCCGAACGCTCGAGGCGTAGGCGTGGCGCGCGAGGACGAGGCGCCGGAGAGCGCCAACCTCAACGAGCGTCAGGTCGCCTTCTGCCGCGAGTACCTGCTCGATCTGAACGCGACGCAGGCCTACATCCGCGCCGGCTACGCCCGCGACGGGGCCGCCTCGAGCGCCTCGAAGCTGCTGAGAAATCCCAAGGTCGCCGCCCTGATCGCGAGGATGCAGGCGGACCGGGCCGAGCGGGTCCAGATCGACGCCGATCGGGTGCTCGCCGAGGTCGCCCGGCTCGCGTTCTCCGACGTCCGCGGGATCTTCGCCGGCCGCGGCGCGCTGCGCCCGGTGGTGGACCTTGACGACGACATCGCCGCGGCCGTCCAGTCGGTGAAGGTCGTCACCCGTGCCGGCGCCGTCGATGACGAGGGGAACCTCGTCGCCGAGGACGTCCTCGAGTACAAGCTCGCCGACAAGCGCGGCTCGCTCAAGCTCCTGATGGACCATCTCGGGATCGCCAACGGAAGCGACAGCGAGAACGACTCGATCGTGGACGCGCTTCGCGAGATCGCCGAGCGGTTGCCCGACTGATGGGCGTCGCGCTCGGGCGGGAGGAGTCCCGCTGGTACCCACTGAAAGCGCACCCGGTGCAGCTCGCGCTCGTCGACGCGGTGCCCTCCGGCATCCGCTTTCCGGTCGTGCCCGCCGGGCGCCGCTCGGGCAAGACCGAGCGCTTCAAGCGCTTTCTCGCCAAGCAGGCGATGACGCACTCGAACGAGAAGTACTTCGCCGCCGCGCCAACTTACGGGCAGGCGAAGCGCGTGTTCTGGGACGATCTGAAGCTGCTGACGTTTGCGTGCCTTCACGAGAAAAGCCCGAGCGAGTCGGAGCTGATCCTCTTTCTGCCCAACGGCTCGGAGATCCACGTCCTCGGGCTCGACAAGGCGCAGCGGATCGAGGGCATCAACTGGACGGGGGGCGGAATCGACGAGGTCGCAGACGTGAAGGAGCACGCGTTCGGCGCGCACATCATGCCCGCGCTGAACACCGTCGATCCGCGCCGCCCCGCCTACCGCCCCTGGTGCTGGTTCCTCGGCGTCCCCGACGGGCTCGGCCACTACTACGACATGGCGCAGGCCGCCGAGCTCGACACCAATCCCGAGTACGCGCTCTTTCACTGGAAAAGCGCCGAGATCCTGCCCGCCGACGTCATCGCCACCGCCCGCCGGACGATGTCGGCCAAGCAGTTCCGCCAGGAGTACGAGGCGAGCTTCGAGGGGGCGACAGGAAGAATCTACGAGGACTACGGCGTCGCCAACACCACGAGCGAGACGATCGAGGCGCACGAGCAGCTGCACTGGTCGCACGATCAGAACTTCACCCCGCTCTCGAGTTGCATTTCGGTGATCCGCGGCGAGCGCCTCCTCCTGCTCGACGAGATCGTGTTGAGCTCGGCCGTATCGCGCCAGTCGGCGATCGAGTTCGTCGAGAAGTACGAGCGCCACAAGAACCGCCACCTCTACCTCTACGGTGACCCGGCTGGGAAGGCGGGGGAGAAGCACGGCCACGCCTCCGACTACACCGAGATCGAGGGCGTGCTGCGCGCGGCGGGCTGGAAGGTGACGCGCCGCGTCGCCACCGCAGCTCCTGCGATCAAGGACCGTCAGAACGCGGTGCGGGCACGCATCCTGAACGCCTCGGGCGAGGTGCGGCTTCAGGTGAACCCCGAGCGCGCGCCGTGGTGTCACCGGGGGCTCTCGACGGTGCAGCTGCAGCAAGGGTCGACCTTTCAGGAAGACCAGACGAACGACTACCAGCACATCACCACCGCGATCGGCTACCAGATCGCCAAGCTCTGGCCCGTTGCCCGCCCCCCCGTTACGCCGCGCGCACTCCCCGGACTGCACCGCTGAGGACTCTCCCCCGATGCCCATCGACACCCATCACCCCGACTACGCGCATTTTTCCAAGCGCTGGCGCAAGGTCAGCGACGCGCTCGGCGACGAGGACCAGATCAAGGCGCGCGGCGAGGCCTACCTCGACAAGCCGCAGGGGATGGCCAAGAACGACCCGGACGGGACGGCCTACGACGCCTACAAGGGCCGCGCGCGCTTCCCCGAGGTCACCCAGCAGGCGTTGACCGGCATCGTCGGGCTCGTCTTCGAGCAGGACCCGATCGGGGCGTCGGACGCCGTCATCACCAACGGGGGGCAAACGAACCTCGAGCTCTCGCGCGACATGATCCGCGCCTGCGCGGCGAAGGGGCGCGACATCCTCGTCGTCGACGCCCCGCCGAAACGCAAGGGCGGCGGGGGCGGCGGGCGCCCGTTCATCACCCGCTACGCGGCCGAGGCCCTGATCAACTGGAAGACGTCCCCGACGAACCCGCGCGAGCTGACCTTGGCCGTCTTCGAGGAGGCCGAGGACGCCGCCGACGACATGTACGGGCACGAGACGACGACGACGTACCGGCGCTATTTCCGGGAAGGGGCGGGACCTGTCGAGGTCACGCGCTGGAAGCGGGAGAACGAGCGCGACATCCGCCTCGGGGCGCCGGTGCTCCTGCCCGTGCCGTTCATGCCGATCGTGATCGCCGGCTCGATCGACACGAGCCCCGCGTGCGACCCGGTGCCGCTGATGCCGGTCGTTTTCTCCGCGCTCGCCTACTACCGAAAGAGCGCGAGCTACGAGCAGGCGCTGTATCTCACCGCGCAGCCGACGCCGTGGGTGAGCGGGGCGGACGAGACGCTCTACCAGGCGATCCTCGAGCAGGGGATCGGCTCGAGCGTGCTCTGGCCGGTGCCCGAGGGCGGGCAGGTGGGCTTTCTCGAGATCTCCGCCGAGGGCATCAGCGAATTGCAGCAGGCGCTCGCCGAGGAGATGCGCCAGGCCGAGTCCCACGCGGTGCGCCTCACCCAGCAGTCGGACGGGGTGGAGTCCGCCGCCTCGATCGGGATGCGCGCGGCGACGCAGCACGCGAGCGTCTACTCGGTCGCCGACGCGGTCTCGATCGCGATCACCCGGGCGCAGCGGATGCGGGCGGAGTGGGCGGCGGAGACGGCGCCGGCGGAGGACTTCGCGCTTCGAACGGACTTCACCGAGGCGTATGCGGGAGAGAAGATGATCGCGGTGCTGAACCAGGCGATCAACGCGGGCAACGCGCCGCGCTCGCCGATGTTCGAGGCGATCCGTCGCTCGGGGCTCAGCGAGAAGACGGACGCGGAGATGGAGGAGGAGATCGCCGCGACCGGGGCTCTGTTCCTCGGCGAGGAGCGTCCGCCGCTGCAGCTCGCCGCCTGATGGTCCGCGCGGTCATCACCGAGGAGCGCGATCAGGCGCTGCGCGTGGCGAGCGACGCGGCGCTCCTTCGCGAGCTCATCCGCCGCCACGGCGTCCGGCAGCGGGACGTTCACCAGGTTCCCGGGATGGCGCGCTGCGAGACGACCGTGCTGATCGGGGCCGACCGCACCGCCGAGCTTCACCTGTGCCTGGACGATCTCGAGGCGCTCGGCATCGTGCTCGTCGAGGAGGGCCTCTGAGCGGTGGCCACGGTCGACGTCGATCGGTTGCTGCGCGACCGGCTCTACCTGCAGCGCTACGTGACGAGCCTGCTCGGCGACGTCGAGGACACGCTCGCCCCCCAGGACCGGGCGCTCCTCGACGCGCTCGCGCGCTTCGTCGAGGACGCCGACGACAGGGCGCTCGGGATGCTCGCCCGCCAGCGTGCCTCGCACCCGGCGGTGCGAGATCTCCTCGCGAGGATTCGCGAGACGCTCGCCGCGCAGCGCGCCGCCGCGCTCGAGCTCGTCGCGGCCGAGAGCGAGCGCCTCGCCGAGCGCTCGGTGCGGGTGACGGCCGGGGCGATCGCGCTCGAGGGCGTCCCTTCCTCGCGCGGCGTGGCCACGCTTCCGATCGGCGGTGCCCTCATCGGCGCGATCGTCGGCGCGGCGCTCGGGCGCTACGGGCAGCGCCTCCTCTCCGAGGTGACCGAGGGCGCACGGGTCGACCCGCGCTCGATCGTCGCCCGGGTGCGCGGCACGCCCGCCGAGCGCCGCCGCGACGGGCTCCTCTGGTGGCGGCGCGAGCGGGCGCTGCGCCCCGCCGTCGACACCGTGGTCAACGGGGTCGCGAGCAACGCGCGGGTGCACGCCTACACCGCCGGCGGCGTCGAGATGCTCGACTGGCTCGCGACACTCGATTTCAAAACATGTCCGACGTGCCTCGCGAGAGAGGTTGAGGGGCCGTACCCGATCGCCACCGCCCCGCGCCCGCAGGCGCACCCGAATTGCCGCTGCGAGATCATACCGGCGCAGCCCGACGGCGCGATCCTCCGCCCCTTCGTGCGCGATCACCGCTCGGTCAAGGACATCCCGAAGAGCGAACGCACCGGCGGGAAGATCGGGCAGACGCGCGAGCCGATCGAAGCCTTTTTCAGGCGGATGACGAGCGAGCAGCGGCGGCGCTACATGGGCGCCGGGCCCTTCGCGCTCTGGGAGGCGGGGAAGGTCACCGACCTTCGCCAGCTCGTCGCCGAGCGGAGCCTTCGACCGCTCCGGCTCGACGAGCTGCCCGACTGACCCCGCCCCCGGCGCGCTTCCTGCCCGCCAAGGCGCACACCGACCCGGGGCCGCGCGCTCCGCACCCCCACCGAGAGGACCACCATGCCGTTCAAGTTCAGCGCAGTAGAAGGGTTCGACCCCGAGCTCGCCGCCAAGCTCGACGCCGACGAGACGCTGCAGGGCGCGATCAGCACCCACATCGACGACAGCGTGACCAACCGCGTCGACGTCAAGGCCGACGAGTTCAAGCAACGCATGGAGGCGCTCGACGCGAAGCGAAAGGCGGCCGAGGCGCGCGCGTCGAGCGCCCCGGACATCGACCCCGAGGAGCTCAAGGCGCTGAAGCTCGCCGCGGAGAAGTCCCCCGAGCTCCAGGCGCAGCTCGACGCGATGAAAAAAGCGCGCGAGGAGGAGAGTGCGGCGCTGCAGAAGAAAACCGAGGAGGTGAACCGCATGCAGCTCGATCACACCACCTCGCTCGCGATCGACGAGTACGGCCGGGCGCACCCGACCGTCGCGGTCCTCCCCGAGGCGCGAGACCTCGTCGCCGGTCTCATGCGCGACGCGCTGCACTTCGATGAGGGCGCGAACGCCTACCGGGTGCGCGACAAGCAAGGGAACATCGTCGCGACCGACGAGGGGGCGGCCACGCCGATCGATCTCCTCCAGACGCTTCGCAAGGAGCGCCCGATCCTCTTCGCCCAACCCGGCGGCTCCGGCGCGCCGGGGACGGGCACGACGACGGGGAGCGGGGAGAAGACGATCACGCGGGCGGACTTCGCGAAGCTTGCGCCGCCGAAGCAGTCCGAGGTCGCCCGCTCGCACACGATCACCGACGGCTGATGAGCATCTGCCGCATCCAATGCATCCAGGAGGGCCGCCCGAACCCGCGCACGTGTCCGACGTGTGGGGTCAGCGGTCGGTGCGCGTTCGGGCTGACGCTCGACGATGAGCAGGAGACGAGGGCGGTCGATGCCACCAGGCCGCTCGAGGTAGCGTCGCTCGGATTCGCGGTGGACACGGCCGGCATCACGGCCGCGACCGCAGCCCTCGAGGAGCTCGCCGCGAAGCTCGAGGCGGTGAAGGTGCTGGCGGCGCAGATCGGGCTCGAGTTCGTCGTGAGCGAGAGCGGCGCGGAGTAACGCGCTCGACCCCGACCGACGGGCGCCGCTGAGCTCTCGCGGCGCCCGTCCTCGTTCCGCCGTACCCGAAACCCGACCCGCACCCCGTGCCCTCGGCACGGCTCTCGCTTCAGTCACCCCCACCCCGTGCCGTTACACCAACGGTTCGGAGAGCTACCCCGCCCACCCGGCCGTGCCGGCGGCGGTGAGGACGCCCCAAGTGTTGTAGGCCGGACGCCCCGCGCGTCCCGCCCCGGTGAGCCGTGCTCCCGGACCCCGCAGTGCCCTGGCCGTGCCAGCGATAGCCGACGTGTGCGCTCACCTTCCCGAGCCCGCGTCCTCTTCCCGCACGCACAGCCGAGGAGCACACGCGTGAACACACTGACCGGCCTGATCCCGACCATCTACACCGCCCTCGACGTCGTCCGACGCGAGCTGATCGGCTTCACCCCGAACATCGCCGTGGACGCTGCGGCCTCCGGGGCGGCGATCGGCCAGACGGTGACCGCGCACGTCGTCCCGCAGGGCGAGCTCGAGGACATCGTCCCCGGTCCGATCCCCGCGAACACGGGGGACCAGGAGATCGGCACCGTCGGGGTGAAGATCACGCAGTCGAAGGCGTACCCCGTGCGCTGGACCGGCGAGGAGCAGCTCGCGCTCTCGGCCAACGGGCAGTACAACGCCGTGCTCGCCGATCAGTTCGCGCAGGGCTTTCGCACGCTCTCGAACGCGGTCGAATCCGACATCGCCGCTCTCTACCGACAGGTCGCCCGAGGCATCGGCGCCGACGGCGCGACGCTCTTCGGGACGAAGGACAACCACAAGGACTGGGCGAACGCGAACAAGGTCCTCGACAAGCTCGGCTGCCCGCAGTCGGGGCGCGTGATGATCGTCGACTCCGAGGCGCGCGCGAACATCGAGGGGATCCAGTCGGGGCTCTTCCACGTCAACGAGGCGGGGGACGCGGGCGCGATGCTCCGCGATCGGCAGATGCGGACGATCCATGGCTTCACCATGGGCTACTCCGCCGGGATCACCTCGCACGCCGCGAGCGCCGCGACGGGCTACCTCGTGAACAACGCCGGCGGCTACGCGGCGGGCGCACGCGTCATCGCGCTCGACGGCGGCACCGGCACCCTCGTCGCAGGCGATGTCGTCACCTTCGAGGGCGACCCGACCGAGTACGTCGTCGAGAGCCTCGCCGGGGGGGACCTGACGCTCAACGCGCCGGGCCTCGCCCGCGCGGTTGCGGACAACGCCGCGGTCACGGTCCTCGGCGACTTCACCGCCAACGCGTTCTTCCACCGCAACGCCTTCCTCCTCGCCGCGCGGGCCCCGGCGATGCCCGCCGGCGGCGACGAGGCGGACGACGTGATGACGGTGACCGATCCGGTCTCCGGCATCTCCTTCCAGATCGCGATGTATCGCCAGTACCGTCAGATCAAGTACGAGATCGGTCTCGCCTGGGGTGTGGACGCGCCGAACCCCGCGCTCGCCGGCGTGCTGCGCGGCTGATCGACATGACGAAGTCGATCAGTACGCTCAAGCACGGCGAGCACGGCGCGGCGCGCCCGACGAACGCCCCCCCCGAGCAGCTGCTCGGGGGGCGCCCGGCCGAGGAGAAGCCCGCCGGATCCCCGGTGCGGATGCTCCGCGGCGGGCGGGTGGCGAACGTCCATCCCGACGAGGTCGCCCGCTACGCCGATCACGGCTACGTGCGCGATGCGCCCTCGGCGGCGGACGCGGCCGGGCGGCCCGAGTCGGACCCCGCGCCGGAGGCGCCTCCCGCGCCGCCGCCGCCTGTTGCCGAGATGGCCGGCGGTGCGGACGAGACGGAGGAGACGGACGAGACGCCGGAGAGCGTGTCCGTGTTCCGGCTCGTCGACGGGGAGCAGAACGCGCGTGCCTCGCGGGCGAACCTCACCCGGAGCGAGGCCGAGGCGTACGTCGCCGAGCGCCCTGACGCGGTGTACGCGATCGTCGTCGACGAGGACTGAGCGGGCCGGTGTCCTCGGGGATTCGCCAGCCGATCGCGGGGACGGGGAGCGGCGTTGCCGTCCCCCCGATCGTCGTCGTGCCGCCCCCGGCGGGCGGGAGCGTCAGCGCGAGCGAGGTCAAGACCCTGCTCGGGCTCGCGGCCAACGACACGGCGGCGAGCACCATCTACGTCGACGGCATCGCCCGACGCTCCTCGCTTCGCTGGGCGGCGGGCTTCAGCGGCCCTGTCTGCTGGCAGCTCGACGAGACGGGGCGCCCGGTGGACTACCACGCGAGTCCCTCGGCGACGGAGAGCGATCGCGCCGCGACCGTGCCCGGCACGAACGGGACGGTCTGGATCGTCACGCAGCCGCCGGGGAACCCGGTGAGCGCCTACACCGCAGCCCGAGACGCCTGAACCGATGACCCTCGCCACACAAGCCGATGCGCTCGCCACCGCGATCGGTGCCGACATCAAGTCGCTCCTCGCCAAGCTCGGCGACCTCGCCGCGCTCAACACCACCGAGAAGGCAAGCCTGGTCGGTGCGCTCAACGAGGTGCTCGGGCAGATCGCGAACGCCTCGGGCATCGACGACAACTCGACGGGCACCGCGGCCTCCTGGTCGGCGGCGAAGGTCCAGGCCGAGCTCGACGCGCTCAAGGCGGCGCTCGAGGACGGTACGCCGCTGACCCTCGACACGTTCAACGAGCTCGCGGCGGCGATCAACGACGACCCGGACTTCTACAACTCGATCCTCGCGATCACGAACGCCAACGGCACGGCGATCTCGACGCTCTCGGCGAACGTCGGCGACACCACCACCGACTTCGCCGCGACCTACGTCGCCGCGCGCGACGCCTGATCGGGGCCGCGCTGATTCGGCATGCCGGACCTCTCCGCCAGCACTGACGCCCTCGCGGGCGCCCTCGGCACGGACGTGCGCGCGCTGCGCGCCGACCTCGCCGCCCTCGGGCGCGCCGTCGATCGCACCGGCGCGCCCTACACCGTGCTCGCCGAGGACATCGGGCGCCGGGTGCTCGTCGACGATGTGGTGACGCTTCCCGTGCTCACGGCGGATGAGGCGCTCGGGTGCGTGGACATCGTCAGCGCCGCAGGCGCGGACCTCACCCCGGTACTCGACAACGGTGTGGCGCCGCTCGTCGGCGCGTCCCTGATCGAGCCCACCGCGGCCGCGTCCTTGATCTTGCGTGCGAGCGACGGGACGAGCGCGACGTGGCACCTGATCGGGGGGCGCGCCTGATGATGCCGCTCGGGGCACTGCAGCCCCCGCCCGCGCCCGTCGTGGGCGGCGGCGCCTGGTCGCCGATCGGCCAGGCGTGGCTCGTCGCGCTCTACGACGCGGCCGAGATCGGTCCGTCCGATCTCGTCGGCGGCGAGCTCGCGCGCTGGCCCGACACGTCCGGTCGGGGCAATCACGCGCTGGAGACGGCGGAGGCGAGCCGCCCCGATTACACCGCGAGCGCGCCGCTCGCAAACAGCGGGCCGGTGGTCAGCTACAGCGACGCCGACCTCGGGAAGCGTGGCGTCCTGACGCCCCAGATCAGCACCTCGCGTGTCTACGTCTGTGCCTACTACCAGGACGGCATCGACGCGTCGTTCGACGGCTTTCCGACGCTGTTCAGCGCCGACGGCGATCAGTTCGGCGCGCCCCGGTTGTCGGGCAACCGATTCAAAAGCGAGTTCGACACCTTTCAGGACGGGCAATTCGCCGACGCCTACCGCATCAACGGCGGCACCGAGAGCGAGGACATTCTGCCGATGCCGCTCTCGCTCCTCGTCGGCGACGCCCGCCTGAGTTCGTTCACCTACGCCTTCGCCATCGGCTACCGCCGCACCGAGGACGATCGGATGTGGGACGGCGGCATCCGCTTCATCGCCTTCACCGACGGCACCGAGAACACGGCCGATCGCGAGCGCCTCGAAGGATGGATCGCGCACGAGGCGGGCATCGCCGCCTCGCTCGCCGTGGGGCACCCCTACCGGGACGCCCCGCCGTGACGCTCATCGTCGAAAATGGAAGCGGCGTTTCGGATGCGAACACGTACGCGAGCGAGGCGACGGCGGCGGCGTTCTTCACCGCGCGCGGAATCGCCGCGCCCGCGGGCGGGTGGGGCGTGCTGCTGCTGCGCGCGATGGACGTGATCGAGGCGCTCGCCTTCAAGGGCACCAAGGCCTCCGGGGCGAACGGCCTCGCCTTCCCCCGCCACGGCCTCTCGGACATCGAGGGCGTCCCCTACGCCGCCTCGCTCGTCCCGTACGGGCTCGTCGAGGCCGAGCTGTGGCTCGCGCACTACATCGGAGGCGGCTTCGATCCGGGCGCGGCGCGCGAGCCTGCGATCTATGGTCGCGCTCTTGTAATGATTGAAATCGGCGGCGTAGCGATCCCGCAGGATGCGGAAGATGCGGTCGCGGGGCTCCTGGTCTTCGGGCATGTCCTCGGTCCGCAGGGTGTCGCCCTTCGCGAGGCGCGAGACGAGCAGGGCGAGCTGCTTGGGCGCGGCGACGGCATCGGCATTCATGCTGTCGAGCACCGAGGTCGGCATCCCGTCGAACTTGCTGCTCTGCGGGTCCTGGATCAGCACCAGCCCCCCCGCCGCGCGCACCGCCTCGGCCCCCAGCGTCCCGTCGGAGCCGGTACCGGACAGGACGATGGCCACCGCGTCGTTCAGCACAGACTCGCCAAAGACGAGCGCGTTGAGGTTGACGTTGGCCTGCAGGCGGCCAAAGACGGCGAGGACGGTGACGGGGTCGGTGGCGGAGATGATGGCGCCGAAGAGCGAGGCGTGGTAGAAGGGGATCCGGTACGAGAGGCGCATGACGCCCAGCAGCCACATCATGCTGCTTATACGCCCAATGCGCGGCCAGGCCGAACTCGTTACGCTCGTGCATATCTTTGGTCCGGATTTGCACCTCAACTCGCATCGAGTTTTCATAAATCAGTGACGTATGCAGCGAACGGTAGCCGTTGTTTTTCGGGGTCGAGATATAGTCTTTGAATTTGCCCGGAATGAACTGCCACAC
>ENA-ORXU01001831-ORXU01001831.1-marine-metagenome-genome-assembly--contig:-NODE-1831-length-15968-cov-3.499088_pt1 | contig 15968 bp, 22 predicted proteins | sample MGYA00237869_ERZ511484 | MGnify/ENA metagenome assembly ERZ511484
ATCAATTTGCAGCAATCAGCGGAGCAAATCTTCGGTCTGGACCAAGTACCGCCTATGATGTAATAGGTGGAGTTGGCGCTGGTCAAGTTCTAAGTGTGTCAGGAAAAAATGCTGATTCAACTTGGTTGCAATTAAATACAGGCGAATGGATATCGGCAAGTCTAGTGAGTGGACAATTGCAGTCGCTACCCGTGGTCGCAGCTCCAGCACCACCCACACTAGTTCCGGCAGTAGCAGTCCCTCCTACGCCACCACCACCCGTTCAGGCTGTGCAGCCCAACAATAGCGCATCGTTGGTGCAACCTGCTGCAACACCTATTTGGAGCAGAACAATTCGAGGCACTACGTTTACTTCTGATTGCCCGTGCAACCAAGGTAATGTGCTTAATTGTAGTGACTTTCCAAGAGGGCGAGAAATAGACGCTCAAGCCTGCTTTGAACGATGCATGGAATTAACAGGCAGAGATATACATGGTCTTGATCGCGATAAGGATGGTGGTGCATGTGAGTGGAGCTGGTAAGTAACCCATGAGAAAAATAATGAAAAACTATAAGATTGTTATTCTGTTTGTAGTTGCGATCTTGACTGCGGCTTGTGCGCCAACACCCCAGCAGGAAAAAGAAATCGCAGAAGATGTATCTGTATCTTATTGCACGTGGTTTTTTTATAAACTAACATCAGAGATGAAAGATGGCTTTGGTGAAAGCTATGTAGAGCAAGAGATGGCGAGCGAACTGCTTAAATTTTGCACGGAATTAAAAGAAGATAACATAGAGGAAATTGTCAAAGGTGCAGCCATAATACGATCCGGCACCGACGAAGAGATGATTCAGCACATAATCGATGCACAAGAAAGAACGAAAGAAATGCAATGGTGACGCGGTAAAATAATTATGCTAGCCTAATGAATGTATCAATGCGGGTTTAACCATAGTCGAATGCACCAAAATAGCCGCGTCGAGCCGCGCCGCTGACGCTGGTTGGATTGTGCCAATGGTGCTATTGCTGTGCGTGTTTGTGGCATCGCTGCAAAAATCGGAGTAAACAAAAAAACCCGATCCACATTTGGATCGGGTTTGCTATTTATGGAATACCTGACCGTCAACCTCATTCTCTCTTCGGCGTCGCCTGTATGCTTTCTGTCGGCACAGATTGTCACAGTATGACGATCCCGTCGCTGGTCGCGTTCTGGCGACAGTCTCACCACACTCCGCGCAATTGTCGAAGTAGCACGCCTCATTTCCAACGTTGGCACCCTCTCTATATCTGTACTCCGCTTGGCGGCACACGTTGCCACAATAGCGCGCCGCTTTCGAGTAGGATCCAAACATCGTTGTACAGTGCTTGCAATTGCGTACATGCGGATACGATGCCCACATTGCAATGTGGTGCGGTCGCTGGTCTCGCATTGCATCAACCGATTGCTCCGCGTCCGCTTGGCGTATGTCTCTGAGTTGCTCAAATGTTGATTTCATGTGGTTTAGCTCCTCGCTCGGCTGGCTCGCGTTATGGTGGCCGTTACACTCCGTAACGCGAGAATCAATGGATCCTATGCTGCAACCTTTGGTCCCTTGCGAGCGGTCAACAGTAGCGCGTGCGCCTGCTCGTATGTTTCCTTGGAGATAATAGCAGGATGAGCGCCGTCAACCTCTTTGTCATCGTATTGAGCAATACCGGCGTAAAATCCATTAGACAAAATGTATTTGACTGTAGCAGGATACCATTTGCCACCCTTCGCCGTGGTTGCACCGCTGGCGTCAAGCTGTCGAGCTATGGCGTTGAGATTCTGATCTTCGATGTAAGCAGCAAAGATGCTTTGCACAGTATCCGCATTATCATCTGTAGAGAATTCCCCACTGTCTACATCATAGATATAACCTAGTGGGCAGTATGCGCCATTGTAGCCACCCTGTGAGGCTTTCTGTCGCTTGCCAGACATAACCCGCTCTGTGATGGTAGAGGCTTCTAATTCTGCAATCGCTGCGAACATGGTTAAAGCAAATTTTCCATTAGGTGTTGACGTGTCGAAGGACTCTTTAATTAGAACCATATCACAATCCCACGCTTCTAATTTCTCTACCAGTGCGAGAAAGTTTTTTGTATTGCGTGCTAGTCTATCCAACTTAATGGCAACTACACGACCAACGACGCCACTTTCGGCATCTGCCATCATGCGTTGAAATTCTGGTCGAGCGGACGACTTACCAGATACGCCAGCATCTATGTAAATGTGATCTTCGTTCACTGACCAGCCTTGCGCGACGCAATGCGCACGTAAGCGCTCTTGCTGCTCATCAAGACTAAAACCATGCTCCGCTTGGTTATCAGTGCTAACACGCACGTAGAGCGCTGTGGCTGCCTGTAGGCTTAACTGTTGCGCTGCTGCTGCTGCTTTAGTTGTAGTTGTTTTACGTGCCATGTTGCTCTATTCCTTATATGTATTGTATAAATCGTTTCAACGTTTTATATAATAGAGTATATAAAGGGTGTTTTATGTAATCGGGATCGCGGTTGTGTAATGAATCTCTTTTAACAATAGAAAAGACCCGCGAAGCGAAACGCGGGCCTTTTCCGAAGGAGAATATATGTTTACTGGTGATATCGATTAATTTACAGCCCAGCCGCCGCACGCCGTGAACCTAACTGCAAACTGCGTGCAAACCGTTTGTCATTGCTGGCATCAGGATTGACACCCCAACTGGAGCGTGCCCGCTGGCGTGCCTGTTTGCGTTCTGCGTCCGCGTCCCGTTGTCGTAAGATGACGTGGCGTTCATTCTGCAACCAGCGTAGTCTCCGATGCTTCTGATTGATTGCGCCAAACTTGCCTTCGTGGATTGCCAATGCAGTCAATGCTTGGCGGTCGAGAAAGCGCGCCGCCTCAGTCGGCATCTTGGCAATGCGCTGCGTTAGTTCGTGACTGTCGTCCTGCTGTGCTGGCTGTGATGTTTTCCACGCTTGCCGCTTGCCTTTGGCGACTTGCCGACGTTGTGCCATTTTGCTAATTGCACGTGCATTCGCGCGCTGTGTTGCTCTGTTCATTGTGTTGTCCTTATTGTGTTTGAATAAAATTATTTTCGATAATCGAGAACTAGATTTTTTGGTTTTCCGTGGTTCAGGAAATGGCTTGCGCCAACTTTCTGCAGAAAGGTCTTCGCGTCATCGTGGCCGCATCTCGCATCTTTGACGGCGAGTGTCATGATCGCGCGCAACAGATCCAGAAAATTATCACGTGTTACATTCTCGCCCACGACGTTCGCTTTCCTTTTCTCATCAGTGGACCAGCACCGGCGTTTGGACCGTATGCCAGCAGTAGCGCAATCACGACATCATCATGCGCGCCCGCCGGAGCAGTGTACCGCGTCAGTCCCGACTTGGTTTTTTCGGCTTCGAACGCTAAGAGTTCCGCTTTCATAACCGAATCGTTTAGTAGTTCGATTGTGCGTTGCTCAAGTGCCAAAGATAGTCCATCCACCAATTCAGATTTGCCGATATTTGTCATGGTGAACCCTACCAATTTAGTTGGTAGTTTCATCTTCTGCATTTGTTCGAAAAGTGGCGTGCCGATAGAGTTTAGTTCGACCGTTGTCGTGCTTGGCTTGAACCGTTCTATAACAGTCTTAACCCGTTCCAACTGCTGGCTAAACTCAATACCGCTAAACCTGTCATAGAATGCAACACAGCCCTTGGTAACGTCATAGATAACAATCACAGTGTAGTCATTCGAACGCCCCCAATCTATCCCTGCCGTGTACGTGTGGCCGTGTACAGGTTCATCTTGTTTTTTTGCCGTGGCTAGTTCGTTGACGTTGCGAAAAACAGATTCCCCGTCGATGAACTCGGCAAGAATCTCTTGCCGAAATTTGACATCCGGCATCGTTGCGCGCATTGCGTCAACTTCGCTATTGTCGATGTGTGGGTTGTCGTAAGTCGAGTATGTGAACGATTGCCAATCGTGGCGTTCGGTGTCGAGTCCATTTTGATACAGTTGCCAGAAAAAATTTCTACCGTTGGGTGTCGAGATAAAGATCGCTTTGCCTTTTCTGTCAGCAAGCGCCGGACGTAAAACGTCTGTCCAAATTTCTTCGAGCCGTGGCGTATGCGCTGCTTCATCCACGATAACCAGATCCAACGAATCCCCGCGTAGCATTGCCGGATCGTCTGCTGTCTTTACCTGTGCCGAACCATTGCCGGAATACGAGATCAACCGTTCGCTACGATTTATCGACGTGCCTTGCAATTGTGCAGCTAGGCCAGATAGATCGCGGAACCCTACGCCGCCAACTGAGTAGATCGGAGCAAGCCACCACACGCGCCCGCCTTGCAATGCTTCGGCTGTAGCGAGTGCTGACGCAAGTCTTGACTTACCCCAACGTCTACCACAGCAAAGCGTTTTGAACCGCGCCGGACTATCTCGAACAACCTGCTGATTCTTGTGTAATGGTGGTAATTTAACTCTCTGTCGCGTCTTCATTGTCGCCCCAAGAGAGTACTACTTCTGTGTTGTCTGTCGTGTCGAGCGTTACAGTGCTTTGTGTACTCCAACCGTCCCGCTGTGGCCTGTGGCGTGCGCTGCCCTTCAGCAGCCAAACTTCGGGCTTGTCGAGTAGGATAGATTTCTCTGCCGTGGCTCTAGCTTTTGCTTTTGCTTGCGTAACCGACTCTAAAAATTCTAATTTCAATTTATCGGTGCAATCTTCATTACGTGCATCTGCCAGCCAACTATAAAATGTAGCCTGCGATATGCCGACACATTCAGCCGCGATATAATCCCAAACCCCTAGAGCTATTTCTTTCGAAATAGACTCTATCAGTTCGGACGTAAGTTTTGTTTTTCGTCCTGCCATGAGTATTTAATTTTCCTTCGAGGTGTATTGCGAGGTAATAAAACGTGGGATACTGCGAGGTGTGATAAAACGTGGTTGCTCCGATCAACTGTTGCTCGTGCTGTCTACTGCAAACGTATCTTGGTAAAAATCAGGCATGGTTACTTTTAGATATTCAATGTCCTGATACGCCGCGATCAACTTCTCAAAGTCCAGCAGCCGCACCACTACAAAATCATTGTCTGAACGCTGCCCAAGTTCGTGTAAGACTGCAACGCCGATCTTGTCAGGATGTGCGGCCACAGCCTGCCCAACCGCCTTGTGTAGCCAGTTGGGTATCTTCTTCCTGTGCTTGCATTCGATGCTTAAATGTTCGTGTAGAACGTCTGCATCTGAGCGTCGATCTGCTACAGGAACACGTTCACCGCCCAACCGTCTAGCTGTGCGCCGTTCGTGTTCTTTCCAAGTTTGTTTCATGCTGCTTTTAACCCCTTTATGTAATCATTAATCACCTGTTGCCGCGTGCCGATATAGAAGAGGTAGAACCCGCCGCCCATACCGTGAACCGCTACCACGCTGCCCAAATGTTTGTTAATGTCAATCACCATTTCAGCCGTTTTTTTGTCGAGCATTACCATCATGTAAGGGTGTAGTTCAACGGGTACGCCGGACAAGTCGAGAACTTGCGCGAGTAGCGCCGCCCGCTTTTTGATTTCGTCTTTAACGTGTGGATTATCTTTTAACGCCGGATTGTTAATCTTAACTTTCAGCCGTTCGCCATCGTGTGAAATATCTACGCCGTCTCGTTTCATATTGTGGTAAAACATGACGATTGGGCGCAAAGGGTTTGTATCCATTACGCCACCGCCTTTGCTGCTGCGTTCCACGCTGCCAACTTTGCCTTATCTTTGGCGTGCCGTTTCTGCTCTGCCGTTAGTTCATCTGTTGCAGGTAGGTTTAATGGGATACGCACGATTGCAGGTTTGCTTTCGTAGCTGTCGAGCATGGGTACAGGTTCACCGCGCTTGATGTCTAGCCACCGATCCAACCATTCGATAACATCGGGTTGTAACGTCTCGCGCTGCGTGTCCAGTGCAGTCAGAACACCATTGGTTGGGGCTGTCCAATGGAGTATTTCATATAGTTGAGATAGGCCCGTTGGTACTCTGATATCAGTTAGGAACTTAAGCACCTGTTGCTTATCCGCTTTGATAGCCGCTATCAATTCTTTGGCTGCTGCCGAACTCAGATCACCGTCAAGGTGTATGTTCTGCGCATCGTCCGAAACGTCAATAGTTACGCCGGACTCCATCGCTTGTTCTATTAATTTCTTCATATTTAGTTCACCCTGTTGTGTAGAGAGTGTAGGGAGTTAAAGCCCCCCACCGCTATATAGAATAGATTTTTTTTCGTATATAATGATTAAGAAAAAAAACAGTTCTCTTGGCATTAGGGGGTCTACACTCTCTCCACTCTCTACACTCTCTACCCAATTTATAGAATCAATGTTCTACTTTCGCTCTGATTTACAGGTTCTAGCCGCCACTGCGGTGAACCCTTGATGGTTGGTCCGCGCTCGATGCGATGTCCGGCAATAACTCGCCCACGCATCTCTTTCAGTTTGCGCCCCAGCTTAATCTTTCTCGATTGCTCTTTTCCGGCCCCAAGTTCATCAGCGAGGATGTCCAGATACTCATGCGTATCAACCGCCGAATCATCTGAGTGACTCGCAATTTTGAACAGGTCTTTTGTAGATGTGTTTGATTCACTGTGCCGTTCAATCCATACGTTTACAAACTCGTTCCATGTTTCAACCTCATCAACTGCATTCTCGATTAGCTGTTGCTCATTCTCTAAGAACCCATCAATTCCAGCAGCTTGCAAAATGCCGCCCATGATTTCGGACCATTCCTCATACGAACCTTTTGCCCTGTCGGTAAATCTTGGCATCCCCTCATCAATCCAGTGCTGAATAATTGAAAGACAAGCCGTTACCAGTTCGGCCCGATTCTCCAATGCCCACTTGGTCAGGTTTGGGTGTCTAAACTGAGATATATCTCGTTCGTGTGGCTTTTCATGTTCTGATTCGATTCGGATCCAAAGAGAACGCCGTGCGATCTCATAGTCCAAATGCAGGTTGTTGCCTGTCATTATCCACACTTGACGAATGCTATAGCGCAATGCCTCATCATTTGTCCCGAACCGCCGATCCTCTCGCTCTGTTTCAGTTAGGCAACTAGCTAGCGCCCCACTGTCAACATTACGTTTGATGTTGTCGAGAAAAACATAGGGCTTACCCTTCACCAATGTGGTGGTCAATTCTTTGCCCCAATCCTCATTTCGCGCTGGCTCATTCTCCGCTGCTGGAATCCTACCCAACGCCGGGATCATGCAAACTTTGGCAAGCTTACTTTTGCCCGTTCCGGCCACAGGTGAATCAAATGTATGTAATGGCGTTGGTCCCTTGATTGCTTCTCGAACAAAAGGCAGTAGCATACACTCAAAGGTATGGGCCTTGGATGCAGATTCCTTGAACGGGAAATTAGAAAAACACTCAGCATCAATGTAATCAACAGCATCCTTGACGGGCATCAGTTCCCCGATTTCTACAGGTTGCGAATAGTACAATTTTGTGACGGGGTTGTATGCTGGCTGTGTATGGATTGTTCCATCTTCTGTCACAGTTGGCGCGTATGTGGTTCCCTGTAATTCGGGCAATTCTGGGTGATCACCTCTACCCAAGTACGCTTTAGTGATTCGCTGTGGCAGTGAGGCATCAACCTCTTGGGGATTGCCATCCGCGTCACTGGTAACACTTACATAGTCAGCAACATCAAAAAGAATGCTGTCTAACTGATTTGACTTACCGATACCGCCGATCTGATCTTCATCTTTAACCGTAACGACACGCGATAACCTGCCGCCGCTCGTATATAGAATCGGATGGTTAGGTGATTGCTTGTTGATGGCAACCACAGCGCTCTTAACATCCGATAGAATGTCTCGATCCTGAACATTATTGATCTGAATTGCTGGCCGTGCGCCTCGGTCGGTTACTCTGCGCTCTGCGATTTCTTCGCGCCGCTGTTGTGCCGCCGCTCGTTTGCGTTCTTTGGTATCCCGTCTACATGCACGGGTGAACTCTTTGGCTTCGGTCTTAGATAGCTTGCAATGCTCCACCAATGCCGCTTCAATTTCAACGTGAGCCGAACTGGGGACCGTCCCAACCGCAGCCGCTAACCGTTCACGAACCTGCCCAACATCATCACCGATCTGCTCGATTTCTTGAGTGATATTTTCGGGTGTGATCACCTTCTCGGTAACCTCGCCTGTTGATGTATCAATCGATTTGAAAGACTCTAACAACTGCCTTTCACGTGATTGGTAGTCTAGGCCAAATTCAGGTGCTAGGGCGCGTACGGCGGCTTTATAATCGCCGTGATGCTCATACTCTAAGTAGAAGTCAAAAGCCGATCTAGGCTGGCTTTTTCCGCCGTAGTCACTATCAAGATCATCATTGCTACTGTAGTGAAAGGTCTTGCCATCGGGCATCACAGACACGCCCATGCTCTCTGGTTGATCGGGACGGCTCCATCGGTCGCCGCCGTTGTGTGTAAACCCATATTTAAGCATCACGTCAACAGGTTTGTACTTTTCGTTGAATGCATCAATCACATGTGGATTATCTGTGCTCGGCTGCAATGTTGCTGTGGTGGGCTGTGGCTGTGCCATGGGTTTCTTGCACAAGGATTTTGCAGCGTCAATCAATGCGTTACGTTGCGCCATCGTGATTGTAGGGATAGCAGCAAACGAACCTTGAATCATTTCGTATCGATTGCCGGACGGGTGCAAGCTGGGTGCAATCACAGCGTAGCCACCTTCTCCGCGCGTCTCGATTGCAATCTCTTTTTTGCCATCTTCGCCAATGTGCCATGCTAATTTCTGATTGCCGTCTGGCTTCGGGCAACGATACGCAACCTGAAAGCCACCGCCGCCAGTGCGTTGAATTACCAACCCATCAACAGCACCGTTGACAGATTCTTTCCAATCCTCGTAGTATCCGGCTACATCAAAATCTAGGATCTCAACACCATCCGATACGCTACCGCAAACAACCGCGAACGCTTCGCTATCCGTTGCCCACCGCTGAACTGTTTCAGGGTCGGCTATGCAATTCTGAAACGGTTTCCAAGTTCGCTTAGGGTTGCCGCTGTCACTATATATAGCATCGCCGCTATCGTCCGTCTTGACGGGTAACAGCTTGCTATAGGGGCGTTTTATAGACGTGTCAATAGGAACAACAGACACGCCGCCGCCAACCGTTGCAATCATTGCATCGGCTACGCTATTCTTTATTGTAATATTCATATTTTTTCTGTAGGGTACAACGAGGCGCAACCTGTGGTAAAATGAGGATGGTTGCGCCTCGCTTCGGTGGGGTCTACCTCTTAATCAATGCGTAGCGTTCGGGTCGCCAAACTAGAATCGCTGCGCATTTTTTATTGGGTAAACTATTCATTAGGGATTATGCTCCGCTGCACGCTCGATAAGGTCATCCATGCTGTAATGCGGATGTAGCCATGCTGACACCATTTTAGGGTGCGGGTAGTCCATTCCAATGAACGCACCGACCACAGATTCGTTATCACCTAACCCAACGACCTCAGATAGCAGGTGCTTTTCGCCCGTGTCATCTATTAGCATCACGTTGTCAGTCGGCCCATTCAGCAGACCGTACAATTGGCTAGCGTTCTCAATTGGCAACGTTTCACCCCATGCATTACTGAAGTTTTGCGCCGCCATCCGTTTTGCTTCACCTGTCGTTTCACGTGTTAACAACATCAACACAAACGCCTGCTCGCGTGCCATATGCTCTAATTTGGAAACCCGCTGTTCTGTTATATCCATTAAGCAAACTCCACTTCTGTTTCAACGCTTTCACCTTCGGCTGATTTGATGACGATTGTATCGCCCATCGATGTAGGTGCGGTTGATAGCTTAACGCGCTTACCTGCCCACTTTGTGCCATCGGCCCCGAATGCGTTAACCAACGCCGTGATGCGTGTCTTGTTGCATACCACCGCTTGATCGCTTTCGAGGAATTCGATAACAGGTTTCTTGCTGTTGTCTCGTTCGAACTCATGTTCGTACGCTTTCTGAATCGTTAGAATTTGATTCGGATTGACATCATCGGCTTTCATCCATTTTGACTGAGTATACTTACCCATGTCTAACATATTGTTTTGTTCCTTTGCCATGTGGATTCATCCAACACGGCGATAGATAAAACTTGAATTACATTGGTGTTCAACTTACTGAACCGCCACTACCATTTCGTGGTGTCCGCAACGCTGGCCTAAATACTTTGTGTGTCTCTATCGTCGCAATTTCGACTAACGAACGAAGTACATCAGATACACTTAGACCAGTTTTGACAGACAAGTATTCTAATTTTTGTTGTTGTTGCTCTGTGGCTCGAAAGCCCACGTTCTTTTCCATCAGAATTCACCTAAATGTTGGTAGCCGTTCAACTTGCTGAACTAGCTATTAGTATACCCGCTGCGGTGGGCGTTGTGGTCCCGCTATCGTCCCATTTTTAGCCCGTTTTTGGCCCGCTTTTTTTGAACTTCTTTTCCCATCTACTAAGGGTGCTACTTGTTGGCCCTTGCTCTGCGTATCTGTCTGGATTAGATGAACACGTGGGACATGGGGTTTTCCCACTAAACACATCCGCACTTAATCCTGATTTGCGCCATGCTTTCACGTACTCGTATTGGGCACGCTCAACATCTGTCAGTTTATCGTCTACCGTCTCCGGCTCCGCTGCTGACTCAGCTTGTTTATCTGTAATGGGCGCATCGAGATCGAGTAATTTTAGAATCTCGTTGTGTTTAAGTACATCCTTTTGCAACTTTCTAGTAGCACGTCCATAGTTTAACTCTAACCAATCTACAATGGCATCAAATAGTGATTCGCTTTTTTCTTGCGCTAGGTAATCACCCAAGGAATCAGATTCAAGATCGGGAGCCATGATGCTTTGCCTATCCTCTGATGCTTTGCGTTTGTCAATATACACGGCACAATTATCCGCCAATCTTCTAAGACGCACTGTTAATACATGCATCTGACTAAATAACCCTTGTCGGTACTCTAGCGTAATTAAATCCCCGCGCGCTTGGGTTTCAAGTTTATTGAATAGACTATCCTCCCCAGTGGGCTGAAACCGTCTGAGGATTTCACTTTTTAAATCGTCGGCTGTTGCATCTGTTACAGAGGTTTCGTAATCGTGCATTCTCATACTCCATAGCGTGTCACCATGTGGTATAATATCCACACAGCAAAGATTTAAAATAGCCCTAGCCTACAGGTTCCCGCCATCGGCTAGGGCTATTTTTATTATCACGCTAATTATACCGCTAATGCATCCTGCCGAACGATTACTCCGTTTGCCACAACTAAACCATCAGATTCTAATTGTTGTATGTCCCGCTGTATTGTTCGTGTCGAGACGTCGAACAGTTGCGCCATTGACTTTGTGAACGTCGCGACATCTTGACTGTCTATATATGTCAGTATCTCGGCTCTGCGTGTCGCTGCTTTGTCCTGACGTGCCTTTGTTAGTTCATCCGGCTGAACTATGCGCTGTGACATTTCGGTGCTTTGACGCGGTTCTGTGTCGCGTTGTGGCTGGGCTGTGTCAACCTGTGAGACATTGCGCCCCATCATTTCGTTGGCGATTTGTCCAACTTGATATTTTACAATTGATTTGACCTGTCGCTGCACATCGTTCTTAACTTCGCTTACGTCTATGTCGCTTAGTGCTTGGGCTATTGCTTCAGCTATCTTTTCCTTACTGCCGTCTGTTGCATTACGGATACGCTTTCGACGGTAAGCAGCAGAGTATTCAGCCGCCGCAAATGCTAACAACGCTTCACCGCAAACAGGCAACCCGAAGCCCAACATCACAGACCACATAATGGGTAGGTGCAAACTATATGCTCGGCTCTGAATTGCGCCGGATAGCATCGCCAACATCAGCACAGCAAATGCAACTATCTTGAATGTTTCCGGCTCTGCGCGGCGGTCGATCTTGGTTGCCATGATAGAGACCGCAACCAATGCGGATCCAAGCGCTGAACCTAAAGCCCAACCAACTGTTGCATGTCCGGCATCTGCAAAGAACGTTGCAACGTTGGCAAGTGACGCCGCCGCAAAGAGTATCATTACCAAATGAACAAGATGCTCGATTGTGAACAGGTTTTTCAGAAATTGATTTATCGTTTTCATGTGTTAGAATTCCTTTGAATCGCTGTATTGATTTGCTGTGATTCGTTTGGGCGTGCTGCCTGTCGAAAGTTGGCACGCCCTTTCTATTTGTATTAGCTTCATCTGTTGCCTCTGTGGTGTCTTGCGAGAATGCCGGAACCAATAAAGAGAATGAACAGAATGATAACCAATGCAAGCAAACAACTAACCGCCATCTGCAAACCATCCGCCCCTCTATGAGCTAAACCCCATCCGCTAGTACGCTCATCTGCTCCGGCCTCTATCTCTGCAATTCGAACCCTGCCATCCCATTCTATATATGTCCGTTCGGTGTACTCCGTTTCGTGGGTCTCTATCTGCTGTGTTACCTGTCGAGCTATTCCATACTTGCTTACTGATTCTGTAGCGAGTGCGAAGCTATGAGAGATTAGCCCGATCCCGATACTGCCCAACGTTGCTACTGTTACGAGCAACAATAAAAATGTCTTCATTTTCTACCCCTATCATTAATGTTTTGATATGCCCACTGTGGGCTAAATTCCGTTACCGTGTGTACCCGTGTGCAGTTCGTGGTGTAGTTTCAGGTGCAGTTACTGGTAGCGGTTAGCGGTTGCGGTTATGGGTGTCAGTTAGCGGTTGCGGTATATCGGCTATTCGCAACCTGTTTCCATGCGCCCACAAAACGATTATCAATACTGATTTTGTCCAGATAGCTTTGGGCCTGTAATGGGTTGCGATAATCAGCGAGGTTGACAAACCAGCGTGTAATATCGGCATCGTACATTAACCACCATCTGGGCTGTTCCAACTTTGATACTGCCATCATTATTTTTTGTAGCGCCAACCCTTCAGCCTTTCGGATCCCATAATCCTTATAGCCTCTACAGGAAAATGGGGCTGTGATTAATAGCTGCCCCGTCTCGTTATCCACATTGATTAAATGCCCGTTTTGACGTTCGTACACAAACCCCACAAACGCCAACAGAGCAGCGTTACAACGGTTTATTCTTACTTGGTAGTAGTTGGCCCTTGAGACGTTTTTAACCGCCCCTGCTGCTACACGTTCGCCCAAGCTGCGCGGCTGGGCATTAGCTAGAATGTCTAATGCATTGTCTGTTATCTTATTGCTCATTTCGGTATCGTTCCTTAAATTGTTGACGCATAAATTTGTCGTTTGCAACTAGCCGATTATGCCTTAATGTTTCACTGAATATCTGTACCCCGTAGTGAGTGAAGATGTTACTCAAAAGCCATGTTCCAAAGTACGTCAAGGTAAAGATTGAGAACATGATAGCCAACGTTGCAATGCTGAATACAGGTATCCCCAGCCCCAGCCATGAGACGCACACGAACGCTATAGCTGAACAGACTGATATAGGAATAGACACACGAACGAAGGCATTAGCCCGATCCATATGTTCCCCGCGTTGCGCCCTGTATGGGGCATCGGTTTTAGGCTTGTCCAGTTGGGTTGTTCTCACATTGTCTATAGCCGTTATGGTGGCTACGCTGGTTTCTTGCTTGCGTTCCGGCATGTCGATATATTCGATCTTGCCTTTGCGCCGGATAGGTATTGCTTTGTTTGGCATAGTTAACTTTTCCCCCTCAACATGTCTACAACATCATTCCAATCGTTACTGGCTTGCTCTAATAGTTCTTTCTGCTGGGTCTCACGTTTAGCGGCTGCATTCCATAGCCCATCATCTCGATACTGCTTTACAGTGCTTTCTATCAACTGTGAGATAGTAGCCGGATCCAATGCGTCTAACTCCCAACTTGAATGTCCGTGTAGCTCGATATAATCGGCTGCTCTTGTGTCGGTTGTCTTGGCTGGATTTGGTGGTGGGCTGTACTGTTCAACCTGATCGTAGTTCAACGCTATACGCTGAACTTTAGTACCGCCCATGAATAGCGCCAACCTGTCTGTAACATCTCTTGTCATGTCGATCCCGCTTGGATCGTGGTCGCCAAGATGCAAGATGATCGGGCGTTGCCCGGCGTCGATATATCCATCTAGCCGTTGCCCCGCTGTCCACATTTCAGATTGTGACGTGTAGCCACGGCATGAGAAGTAATCAATATCAAGCTGCTGACAGACGCCGGATATCACGCCAACCAATGCATCCTTCTCGATCCAAATCTCTACGCGGTTAGGCTGATCTCTCCATTTGTCGATTCGATAGCCACGCGCTACAGAATCCATAATTGATTGTGGGCTAGTCCAATGGCTGTTACCCTTCAATCCTCTTGTACGGTCTACAATGGCATCCCAATCAATCAGTCCGGCCATGCGCGCGTCTGAGATAGTCCGGCCCAGCTTGTCATACTCTTTTTGGCTGTTAGGAATAATGTCTCTTGATACCATTTGATAGTACAGTTGGCGCAAGGTTAGATCGTAACCTTGCTCTGAATATTCTGTGATGATACCGTTGGCTGTGTCGATAACTTCGAGCGTGGCTGATCTGAATCGCTTATCAATATATGCTATCTTGGGCATGGTTCACTTTCCCGCTTTGCTATACTGATAGTCCCGTCCGGCTCGTACGTGGTTGCGATACCATCATCACTAATAACAGTCACAGCAACGCCAAACAGTCCATCCTGTTGGAATGGCGCTGGTAGTTGGTGACGCGGCATCTGAAATAAATGTAGCTGTTTGTATTCGGTTGTTTCTTGCATGGTAAATGGTTCCTGTTGTCTAGTGGCTGGGCTTAGACTAGAAACCTTATAGCGAGGGTGCTATAATTAAGGTAGCCTAAACCGTTGGCCTTTGTCGGTACGGTTTATGGTTAGTTGGTGGCAAGTGCTTGCAACACTTGCCACCAACGAAACAACTATTTGATTGTCATGTGGTCAACTGGTCCGGCTCGTTCGTGTGCTGCTTCTAGATCATCGGCGACAAAATCAAGATACGATTTCAATACGGTTATATCTTCATGCCCCATTAGCTTGGCTAGAACGTAGATGTTCATCTCATTACGCAAGCAGTTAACCGCGAACGTCCGTCTAAAGGTGTGCGCTCGACAACTTTCTACACCTGCGCGCTTTTTAATTCTCTGCATCAAATTCATGAATATTTGAATTTTGAATCTGTTGCCCTTCAATGTGATGAACAACGGGTCGCCTCTTTTCTGGCTGTGCTTCTCTCTCATCATGTACAGCTTCAGTTGCTTGCGAGTCTTTGCGCCCATGTATACAACCCTATCTTTGCCGCCCTTGCCGTTGAGTACATTGACGGAACCATCCTTCAGGTTGATATCCTCGTAGTTCAATGCAATCAGTTCAGCAGTACGAACGCCTGTGTCTAACAACATCAGGCATATTGCATGGTCTCGATAGCTTTTACAGCCGTTGAGAACTTGCTTCACTTCGTCATTAGTAAAAATAATGGGTACGTGCTTTGGTAACTTAGGCATCGAGAATTTAGGGCAAGAGTCAATCAATTCGTCACTCTCGCAATATTTTAAGAATGCGCGAATAGCCCTAGCTATCCCATGCTGATAGTGTGGGGAGTAATGGTGTAAGGTGACTTGGTATTTCTTTATGAGGGTGGCATTAACATTACCAACCATATCTATCTGGTTAGCTTCGCAGTGCGCGAAAAATGCCTTTAGTTTGGCGCGGTAGAACTTGATAGTTAATTCACTAAGCCGCCTTGCCTGCATGTCGAGTACAAACAGTTCGAACGCTTCAGCGATACTATAACTATCTTGAGAGGTACTATCTTCAGACATAAAAAAAGCCCCATTTTTGACTAAGCAAAAATGAGGCTTTTTCCCCTAAATACAACAAGGGAGTCAGGAGGCGACGGCGAGGATCGAACTCGCGATAAAGGTTTTGCAAACCTCTGCCTTACCACTTGGCGACGTCGCCACGTC
>ENA-ORXU01001833-ORXU01001833.1-marine-metagenome-genome-assembly--contig:-NODE-1833-length-15955-cov-2.870702_pt1 | contig 15955 bp, 15 predicted proteins | sample MGYA00237869_ERZ511484 | MGnify/ENA metagenome assembly ERZ511484
CGCTCCACCCATCGCCCAAGCAGCGATTTTCCAAAGCCAGAGAAACGAAGGTAAATTCAAGTTTGCTAACCTAGTATTGTTTGATACAAAATATATTCTAAAGCGATTAATTTGCAAAAAGCAATGGGGTCATTAGATTTAACAACCCCATACAATTACCTTCAATATTTTTAAAAAAGCTTATAGTCAATTTGACATCTAAACTGCTATGTTTAGCGGCGATTTTGTCTCGCTGCGATTAAAATAAAGCTTTTTTACATTTGTTTTTACATTTGCTTTTGCTTTTACTTCCTTAAGCGGCTTTGGCTCTCTCTCCTCAGGGGTCTTACCTACAGTTAGCTTAATGCAGGGAATAGAATCAGATAGAATTGCGCTAGCCATCATGCCACTGTGAATCTCCAGGATACCTTTAGAGGGGGATTCAAATACTAATCTTTGACCAGGAAAAACAACCCTTTCAAAATACCAGTTAGAGATGTTAGTGATACGGGCTATTTGAATCTGGCTAGTGGCGTTTACATAACAACAAAGGATCTTACTGTTTTCGTCATTGGGAAGACTATCTAATGTTTGAGACATAGCTATTGAAGAGTTAAGGGGTAAATGTTTTTTCCTGATACATGTAATCTAACATTGACCGATCCTTAGTATTTGTAAAACTAGCTACAGATAGATATTTAGATAATCTTTCGTTATGTGTTTCTCGAACCACCCTTTCCTTAATAAAGATTTAAGATTTACTAAAAAGAGATATTGTAATTGATGCTAGCCAAATAGGTAAGAAGAAAAGGCTACAAATGAAGTTTTTAAGCTGCATAAAATGAAATTGGCGATCCCCGGCTGCGCTCGAGATCGACATTAATGTTTATCTTTAGTCGATCTCAGCAGATAATCTTGCTAAAGTTAAGTTATATGAAATTTATTATTATCCACGCCAGAAAATATTCCGATCTGGCTCGGCAAACTCATAATAATTGCAAAATTTAACAGTACATCTCTCCTATGACTCAGCGAATTCTCTATGTTCGTCTACCGTGCAATCCTATTTTTCCGATTGGGGTAGTATATCTTTGCGATCATGTACACAAGCTGTTTCCTGAAGTCGAGCAGAAAATATTCGATTTAGGAACAGTTCCACCTTTAGATTTCGATCGCGCTCTAGATCGTTGTGTAGACGAGTTTAAACCCTCCCTGTTGGTATTTTCCTGGCGAGATATTCAGATTTACGCACCCGTGGGCGGAAGAGGCGGAAATCCCCTGCAAAATGCTTTCGAGTTTTACTATGCCAAAAATCCTTTGGTAAGACTTAGAGGGGCGTTAGGAGGATTAAAAGTAGCTACTGCCTACTATGGAGAACTGTGGCGTAATAACGGCTTAGTCAAGCGAGGTTTGCAGCGAGCCAAGCGATATCACCCTGAGGCTCGCGCTATTGTCGGTGGCGGTGCAGTCAGCGTATTTTACGAACAGCTTAAAGAGTCTTTACCCAAAGGAACGATTGTCTCGGTGGGAGAAGGAGAACAGTTATTAACCAAGATTTTGGGGAACCAGGAGTTTCGCGACGAACGCTGTTATGTGGTCGGCGAAAATCAAATTCGCGATCGCCTGATCCATGAATGGCCGACTCCGATCGAGAAAAGCGCCTGTGACTATGACTACATCGAGACAGCCTGGCCAGAATTCAATTACTATCTTCAGGACAACGACTTTTATATTGGCGTTCAAACCAAGAGAGGTTGCCCTCACAACTGCTGCTACTGCGTCTATACCGTAGTTGAAGGTAAGCAGGTGCGGATTAATCCTGCCGATGAGGTGGTCAAGGAAATGCGCCAGCTATACGATCGCGGGATTCGCAATTTCTGGTTTACCGATGCCCAATTTATTCCCGCCAAAAAATATATTCCCGATGCGATCGAGCTACTTCAAAAGATTGTCGATTCGGGTATGGAAGATATTCACTGGGCTGCCTATATTCGTGCGGATAACGTTACTCCCGAACTAGCGGAGCTAATGGTTAAGACAGGCATGAACTATTTTGAAATTGGGATCACTAGCGGTTCTCAAGAACTAGTTCGGAAAATGAGAATGGGCTACAATCTGCGTACCGTATTGCAAAACTGCCGAGATTTAAAATCAGCAGGCTTTAATGATGTGGTATCTGTTAACTATTCTTTTAACGTCATCGATGAAACTGAAGCGACAATTCGACAAACTATTGCTTATCATCGAGAGCTAGAGGCGATCTTTGGCAGAGATAAAGTCGAGCCAGCAATTTTCTTTATTGGTTTGCAGCCTCATACTCACTTAGAAGAATATGCCTTCAAGCAGAAAGTCCTAAAACCTGGATATAATCCGATGAGCCTTATGCCCTGGACGGCGAAAAAGCTGCTTTGGAATCCCGAACCGTTTGGCTCTTTCTTTGGCGAGGTATGTCTCCAGGCTTGGAAGCAGAATCCTAACGATTTTGGTCGCGAGGTAATGCAAATTCTAGAAGATAAGTTAGGTAAAGCATCTCTAGAGGAAGCGTTGACTGCTCCTGTAAAATCAGAACAGCAGAAAATCAAGACTGCCGTTTGAAAATCCATATAAATTAACCTCAGGTGCGTTAAAAATACGCCAAAAAATTTAATAAACTAACTATTTACTATGCTGAAAGGCTCGATATTACAGAAATTAGATGAAGCTCATAGTCATGGCAAACAACCGCTAAATTTAGGTGTTTACTATAAAAACACCTTGGTTGCTTTGTGTCACGCTCTAGAAGACTTTATCTTGGATTCCCACAGTGCGCCCTTAATGGTGACGGCTTTTCAGCGTGGCAAATGGTATTTGGAAGAAGCAGACCGCTATCAGTATTTGGCAGAGAAGTCCGAACACGTTGTTCTGATGGCAACTCCCGATTCGGGATTCGAAAGCCATCCAACGAGTAAGAGAGAGAATGTGTCTCTGGTTCATTTGAAGCCAGAAGATCCCGTAGCCGAAGAATGGCACTTAATGATTCTCTCGCCTACCTATACAGCGATGGTTTTATGCCAAGAACTGTCTGACGAAGATTATGGCGATAATAAGCCGACAGAAGACCTCGAACGCAAATTTTATGGCTTTTGGACATTTGAACCCGAATTAGTTAGAGAAACAGTCGAGCTAGCGATCGAGCATATGGCAGACTACAATCGAGATCTGGCAGCATCAATGAAAGCTAAAGTAGAGCGGATGACCGCCGAATCTGCTACCAGACAGAGAGATGACCTAGATGCGGTGGTTTCTCAGGTTGTTAAATATCTTCAGGACTCACGCAAAACTCTAAATGAACCAGAGCAGGCGAGCAACTTCAAAGGCTTCAAAGATTTAAGCGAAAACATCGTCTCTAACGAGATGCAGGCATTTTTACGCATGGCACAACTTCTGGATGCGACGGACGTTAGCAATCCCATGGCGGCAGCGGAGGTGGCATCAATGGCAGAAGCAATGTCGCAACTGCTAGATTTACCAGCTTGGCAGGCAAAACGGCTATATTTATCTGGTCTGCTACACCGAGTTGGTTTACCAGACGTAACCAGAGAAAGAAACAAAGCGTCAGAGGCTCAGAAGCAGGCTTTAGAAAGCAAGTCTACTTCTAAAGCCTCTGTTTTGCGCGTTATGCCCCAGCTAGAAGCAGTATCAAAAATTCTCATTCATCAGCGAGAAGCCTGGGACGGGTCGGGCATTCCTGCCGGTTTAGCTTATGATTCTATTCCTCTGGAGTCGCGGATCATTTGCCTCCTAGCTGATTTTCAGCAGAAACTGAAGGCTTACAAGCAATATTCTAAAGACGATAATAGTCCTTTGGGAAAGGCTTTAGAAGACTGTCAGGCATTGGCGGGTAAGCGATACGATCCAAAATTGCTCGATGCTCTGGCTCTATTAGTTATGGGCATGCAGCAGGGTATGACCTTACAAGCTTATCAACCTAAAATTGCTACGGGCATGTGGTTGGTGAATACTAGCAAAACCAATAGTCGCAGTCAAACTGTACCTCCCAAATCATAGGCGATGTTCCCCGTCTTGCCATCAATCCAGGCAGCTATAAATTTTCTCATCTAAATTCATTAAATAAATACATGACCGTAGATACAGTTCGTGCAGGACAAGAAAAGCATTTTCCTGGAATAGACCTCGAAGACGAAGATTTAGCTAATTGCCAGCTAGAAAAGATTAATCTTGCAGGGGCTAATTTGGTCGGTGCAGATTTTTCTGGCTCAAATCTTAAAGGGGCAAGATTGGATGGGGCAAACCTGTTGGGGGCAAATCTGAAGCTAACGGATCTGCGGGCAAACCTATTGGGGGCGAATTTAATGCAGGCAGATCTGAGTAATGCCGATCTGCGAGGCAGCAACCTTCGAGGCGCAAATTTAATGGGGGCGAAACTGGCTCAGGCATCTTTGTCTGGAGCATTTTTGAGTGGTGCAAATCTAACAGGAGTTAACCTGAAGGGGGTAGACTTACGCGGGACAGATTTACGCGGTGTCAATCTTAATAGTGCCAATCTCAAGGGCGCAAATTTATCTCAGGCAGATCTTCAGGGGGCAAACCTGAGCGAGACTAATTTAGAAGAAGCAGATCTAAGAGGAGCAAATTTGGCAGGAGCAAACTTAGCTGGGGCAAACCTGCTAGTTGCCGAGCTGGAAGGCAGCAACCTCGACGGCGCAAACATGGAGCGTGCCTGCGTTCTGGGAACGGCGATCGCTAAATAGTTAGGTTTGTTACAGCAAATTTATCGACAGGCGATCGCACCCACGTCATAAGTAGTACTGATTCGATTATTAAAAAATGATAAAGTATTATTAGCGGTTAACAAGAAAAGACGCAGCATTGCAACCAAATCTATAGTCGAGCTTTAGAACATATTCAACCAGCAATTTATAGATATGTAAGCTCGGTTAAAAATTTAATTCCAACAGACCAGCCAAAAGCGATGGTTTAGCTTGCTACGTCTAGAAAACGGTTAACAGCATAAAGTATTTGGATTTAATAGTTAGCAATCAAGCATGAATCACTACGACGTAATTATTATTGGTGCGGGTGCAGGTGGTGGAACAGTCGCTTATTCCCTCGCCCCTACAGGCAAAAAGATCTTAATTATCGAGCGAGGAGGATACTTACCAAAAGAAGACGATAATTGGAATCCCGATGCTATCTTTCAAGAGCGGAAATATCAGGTAGAGGAAGAGTGGCTCGATCGCGATGACAATAGTTTTCGACCTCAAGCCTTTTATCAGGTTGGCGGTAATACTAAAGTTTACGGCGCAGCTTTACAGAGAATGCGCGAAGAAGATTTTGGCGAACTCAAGCATCTTGATGGGGTTTCTCCTGCTTGGGAATTAAGCTATCAGGATATGGAACCCTACTATACTCGTGCAGAAAGTATTTTTAAGGTTCACGGTAACAAGGGCGAAGACATTACAGAACCACCTATGTCGGCAGAGTATCCTTTTCCTGCTCTACCTCACGAACCGCGAATGCAGGAAGTAGCCGATGAACTGGGCAAGCTAGGCTTGCATCCTCATCATTTAACTATAGCCGTCGATCGCAATGTTGCCGATCCAGAAAATAGTCCCTGTATTCGTTGTGATACCTGCGATCCTTATCCTTGTAAGATAGACGCGAAGTTAGACGCTCAAATTGCCTGTATCGACCCCGCCACGTCCTACGACAATGTCGAGATTAAGATTAATACTTTAGTTACCAAGCTGATTACCGACGACAGCGGTAAGAAAGTGACTACGGTAGAAGTAGAGGTAGATGGTGAACAGTCACAGTACAGCGCCGACATCTTTGTGATTTCCTGCGGTTCGATTAATTCCGCAGCCCTCTTGCTCAAATCTAAGAACGAACATCACCCTAACGGCTTGGGTAACTCTTCAGGAATGCTGGGGCGTAATTTAATGCTCCACAACCATTCTTCCATAGTTGCGATCGCCGAAAAACCAAATCCCGTTAAGTTTCAAAAAACTCTCGGCTTTAACGACTTTTATTTTGGCAGTCCCGATCATAATTATCCTTTAGGACAAATCCAAATGACGGGTAAGTCCAAATGGAATCGTTTGGCGCTCTTTTCTCCCGACAACGTACCTAAAGAGACTCTAGAATACATGGCAGCCCATGCCGTAGATTGGTGGCTGACTAGCGAAGATATTCCCAACCCAGATAACCGCGTTGTGGTTACAGACGAAGGGAAAATTAAGGTGGACTTCAAACGTAATAATCTTAAGGCTCATGAAGATTTTGTCAGCATGTGGCAAAGCTATCTACGTCAGGTAGATTTCTTTATGTTCCATGTCGCAACAGTGCCTTTATCAGCGGTTTGGCATCAGGTTGGTACTTGTAAATTTGGTTCAGACCCTCAAACAACCGTTCTCGACCTCAACTGCCGTACTCACGATGTCGATAACGTTTATGTGGTTGATGGCAGCTTCTTCCCCTCTATGGGCGCGGTAAATCCGACTCTGACCATCGTTGCTAATGCTTTACGTGTCTCAGATCGTCTTAAAGATGCGATTGGCTAAATAATAGGGTAAGGGCGAATAGCCATTCGCCCCTACATAATTTCTATTTTTCAGACACTTTTAATTACTCGACAAGGATTGCCCACCGCGATCGCATTGTCGGGTATATTTTTTGTAACTACACTTCCCGCACCAATGGTTGTATTAGAGCCGATAGTAACTCCAGGACAAACAATCACTCCACCGCCCAGCCAAACAAATCGCCAATAATCCATTTTGTATCTCTTTCTTGGAGATTATTTAAGTTGAGCTGCTGAAGTAATTTGTTTGCTCTCAACTGCATTGCCACGAGTTCTTTATCCGTAGCTAAATACAGTTCGTTACTCAGCATTTTCTCTCTTTCGCTCTTGTCTGGCATAGTTGTTTTAAAATTATTAACGGAGAAACGAGGGTGCAGTGGCTCAACCAACCTTCAAACTGGAAAATTCTCGAAACAGCGATCGCAATTACTTCAGATAGAGATACAGATTTTTGGCGTAAAACCCATTATGAATTTATTGATAGCCCGATCGATCGTTAATGAAATATATTTTGTTCTATAAACCCTATGGGGTGCTGTGTCAGTTTACCGATAATAGCGACAATCCTCGTCCGACTCTTAAAGACTATATTCCCGTCCCCAAAGTTTATTCCGTCGGCAGATTAGATCGAGATAGCGAAGGGTTGCTGCTGCTTACCGATAATGGTCAACTCAAAAATCGTCTTACCGATCCAAAGTTTGCCCATCCCCGTACCTACTATGTTCAAGTAGAAGGTATTCCCGACGAGTCAGCACTAAATAAATTACGCAACGGTGTCACAATCAAAAACTACCGTACTCGTAAAGCCAAGGTGAGCTTATTAGCCGCCGAACCTAATTTACCGCCTCGTACCCCGCCAATCCGCGATCGCAAATCGATTCCGACTAGCTGGATAGAAATAACTCTCACCGAAGGTAAAAATCGTCAGGTAAGAAGAATGACTGCTGCGGTTGGTTTTCCTACCTTGAGATTAGTTAGAATGTCTATAGGTAACGATGCTCATCGGCTCGACCTTTCAGGCTTAAATTCTGGTGAGTGGCGCGAATTATCGGCTAGTGAAACAGAAAAGTTACTTAAGTTCAATTAAGTACATTCAATCTGTTGACTTATATAAAATTGGTGCAATAAAACTTTTAAATATTGTCGTTTGTTTATATACAAATAATTTGCTTAATATAAGGCTGAAAATTTTTACTAAATAATACGTTCAAATCCGAAGAGATGTAAATATACTTAGAAGTGAGACATCTAAGTAATGTCTCAAAATGATGCAAAACATATTCAGCTATACATAATCTATGACAACTACTATTCGTCAAGATGGCAATCATAGTGCTTGGGAACGATTTTGCCGTTGGGTAACTAACACTAACAACCGTATCTATATCGGTTGGTTTGGCGTAGTTATGATTCCCTGTCTGCTTTCTGCGACTATTTGCTTTATCATCGCTTTCGTTGCAGCACCCGCTGTAGATATTGATGGCATTCGCGAGCCTGTTGCTGGTTCATTGATCTACGGAAACAACATTGTTTCTGGAGCAGTCGTTCCTTCTAGCAATGCGATCGGTCTACACTTCTATCCTATCTGGGAAGCAGCTTCCCTAGATGAGTGGCTCTATAATGGAGGTCCTTACCAGCTAATTATTTTTCACTTCCTAATCGGTATTTTCTGCTGGATGGGTCGTCAATGGGAATTAAGCTTCCGCCTCGGTATGCGCCCTTGGATCTGTGTTGCTTACTCTGCACCAGTATCCGCAGCAACAGCCGTATTTTTGATTTATCCTTTGGGACAGGGTTCATTCTCTGACGGTATGCCTTTGGGTATTTCTGGAACATTCAACTTTATGTTGGTATTCCAAGCAGAACACAACATCCTCATGCATCCCTTCCATATGCTAGGTGTAGCAGGTGTGTTTGGTGGTGCTTTATTCTCCGCTATGCACGGCTCGCTTGTAACTTCTTCTTTGGTTAGAGAAACAACTGAGGTTGAATCTCAGAACTATGGCTATAAGTTTGGTCAAGAAGAAGAAACTTATAATATCGTGGCTGCACACGGCTACTTTGGTCGTTTGATTTTCCAATATGCTTCTTTTAACAATTCTCGCTCTTTGCACTTCTTCTTAGGTGCATGGCCTGTAATTGGCATCTGGTTTACGGCGATGGGTATCTCGACCATGGCGTTTAACCTCAACGGTTTTAACTTCAACCAGTCGGTACTCGATTCTCAAGGACACGTAATCAATACTTGGGCTGACGTACTTAACCGCGCCAACCTCGGTTTTGAAGTAATGCACGAACGTAACGCACACAACTTCCCTCTAGATTTAGCTAGTGGCGAGGCTGCACCTGTAGCGATGACTGCACCAGCAATTCACGGTTAAGGATTCTATTCTTTTAACTTTATTAGAATTGACGACGCTCTTCTTCGGAAGGGCGTTTTTTATACGCTCGGGAAAACAATAGCAGAGTCAAGCCAATTTGTTAATCACGTTCCCATATAGCAAAATGCGTCAAGCAAAGATGCTTTCAATTGCTCGTTGTTCACTTTTTCTATAAGTCTTAGCGGTAGCTGTTTCGACTTTTCTGACGTTAATTCGTGTATTAAACACACTAGCTTATCGGTATAGATCTCATTTTCGGCAAAATTTTTCTCGATCCATAAAGCGATCGCATCACTAACTTCGGGAGAAAATCCACAGCCAGAAATTCTATTCTGACCGATGTTATAAAGTGCAACCGCTACATCTAAAACAGATTCTTTTTGTCGTGCTTGTTCGGAATTCATAATTGCCGAGGCTAGATTGTTACCTTCCTCTTCAGTAACATCGGCATTTAAACTTAAAGCAGTTTTCAATGATTCCATTGTTTTCTCCTAGTGGGTTACAGGAGTGAATCCATCTACTAGAACTATGTAGAATTAAATATAAAAAAGCGATCGCTTTTTCTAAAACGATCGCTCTTGATAAAATTAGTACGTTTGTTTGATTATTTAGCTAATTCACCAATTGCCGGTGCTTGAGCGAGAGTAAGTTGCTTCTGTTGGGCAACAATTACCTGAGATTGACGCACGTTAGCATTAATTGCGACTGTCTTCACGTCATACATTTGAGTAAAGAGTCGGGGATAGAGTCCGATGCCGACAATCATTACTAAGAAGCAGGCTGCAATAAAGATTTCTCTAGGATTAGCATCGTCAAAAGGTGCTTCTCCAGGTAAGGCGCAGTTATTACCAAAACATACTGCTGGTTCGTTGGTAGGCTTTTTCAATTTTGCTTGGTCAACGTCACAAGCAAGAGCTTCATTAGAGTTAAAGAATACCAGTCTCAGCATCGATAACAGATAGATAGGAGTCATAATGATTCCTACCGCTGCAAGGAAAATCATTGCCGTTGAGAAGGTTGGACTGTAAACATCATTGGTAGCCATACCTACAAAGATGGCAATTTCACTGGCAAAACCACTCATTCCAGGAAGTGCGAGAGATGCCATTGCCGCAGCGGTAAATAGGGCAAAAGCTTTTGGCATTACCAAAGCTACACCGTCCATGCGATCCATAAACAGGGTGTGAGTGCGGTCGTATGTAACCCCTGTGAGGAAGAACAGTACTGAAGCGATTAAACCGTGAGACAGCATTTGCAGCATTGCGCCGCTAGTACCGATGTCGGTAAAGGAAGCAATCCCGATTAAAACGAAGCCCATGTGCGATACAGAGGAATATGCCAAACGGCGTTTCATGTTTGTCTGGGCAAAGGAGCTAAAGCCACCGTAAACGATGTTAATTACCCCAAGAGTCGCCAGTACAGGAGCGAAGTAGACGTGAGCGTCAGTCAACAATTCCATATTGAAGCGAATTAAACCATAACCACCCATTTTGAGCAGTACGCCAGCCAAAATCATGGAGACGGGTGCAGAAGCTTCACCGTGAGCATCTGGTAACCAGGTATGCATCGGGAAGATCGCTAGTTTGACCCCAAAGGCGATTAATAATCCTGCATAAAGAGGAAGTTCTAAAGCCAGAGGATAATCTTTCGTTGCCAAAGCAGCAATATCAAAGGTTAGGTTGTCGCCATAGAAAGCCATGCCCAAACCTGCAACCAGGATAAAGACGGAAGCAGCGGCGGTGTAAAGTAAAAACTTGGTAGCTGCATAGCGGCGCTTTGAGCCACCCCAAATAGAAACTAATAGATATACAGGAACTAACTCAAGCTCCCACATAACGAAGAATAGCAGCATATCCTGAGCCGCGAAAACCCCAACCTGCGCCGAGTACAACACCAACATTAGGAAGTAGAATAAGCGAGGCTTGCGGTCTACTTGCCATGCCGATAGCATTGCTAGAGTTGTGACAAATCCTGCCAGCAGGACTAGGGGTGCAGATATACCATCTACCGATACCGACCAGCTAACTCCTAACTGAGGAATCCAGCTATAGGTTTCAGTTAACTGAAATTGGGCGCTACTGGCATCGTAGTTATTCCAGAAAGCGTATCCCATCAGGATAAAATCTATAATACCGACACTGAGGGCATACCAACGAACGGTTTTACCATCTTTATCGGGAATAAGGGGAATAGCTAGTGCAGCGAGTAAAGGTAAAAAGATAATCGCGGTAAGCCAGGGAAAATGAGCTACCATTTTTTATATTTTCTTGTAAAGATTTTTGTGTTAGTAAAAGTATAATATATTAACCTTTGTTAAGATAAACTTTTATTTTTAACTGGTGATATTCAATCGAATCTTCATACAGATTGAAATTTAGGATTATTAGAGACTTCAAAGCTCTGCAAAGTTTATTGCGCAGTAGTTGTGGGCGAACATAGGCGTAGCAAAAAAGCCATTTGGAAGAATATAGAGCGATCTATGTCTTAAGATATATTTATTAGGTGACACTGACCTTGTTAAGAGAACTGTTATAGATTAGCTATCGTTATCTGCAAGAATGCTGTAAGCCAGCTCTTCTAAGTACTTTTGCCGATCGATCGCTTTCTGACTTTGCTTTAAATCGAAGGTAGCCAGCATGTCTCGCCAGCGGTAAGACCAGTCGTGCTTTAGTAAGCAGTTAGCCACATTACGACGGCTAATACGTTTTAGTCTTTCTGGTTGAGCATCTAGTTCGGCGATCGCTTCAATCACATCCGTACCTGATAGATCGACCTTGACAATTGGCTCTTCCCAATCAAAATAGCGTGGGAAAGCATCCCCCCCAGGAGGCATCCCGACCATTACCGTACCTGCTGCTGCGCCCTCAAAGAAGCGATAGCCAATTTCTTGAGTCCCGCCAGTTTCTTTTGTGGAGTTGAACTTGGCGTAGTTAGTAATGTTATAGCGGCTGCGCTGAAAAAGATTGGCAAGCAAAATACGGTGTTCTCTAGGATTGCCAATTTCTAATTTGCCTCGCAGAGTATCGTGATAGTAAAAGAAATTATCTTGACTGGCTCTTTTGACTAAAGCAGCATGGATATCTGGCGATCGCCTGCCAACATAAGATACGTCGATTGAGCGTTGGGGCGGATCGGGATAAGGAGAGAAACGCAGGGTATCGACCGCTGGAGGAATATAGCTAACGGGTGGCTCGATTAACTTATCTAGTGCTTCGACGCACTGGGTAACGCCCAAAAAGACACGATCGAAGCTCGACCAGGGTTCTCTAAGCAGTCGCTTGGCTTCTAAATCGGGTAGCCACATCTCTGTAATAAAACAGGCTGTGTTCCTGCATTTTTCCCGCCAGCCCTTAATCGATTCGAGGAAATGAAACTGATATGGATTATCTAAAACTGCAAACAGCAAGTCGTATTCCTGTTCTAAAACCAATTCTTGGGGAAAAGGAGCAACTTTAGCAGCAATGTTATCCGAACCGCCCAAATATTTAACGCCACGATGTACCTTACAGCCTAATTTATAGCCGCGATGAGGAATCGGCGTGTGTAATCTTGCTGATTCCAAATCTATTAATAAATCCTCCAGCTCATAGATACAGCAGTTAGCGGCTTGAAAACGAAATCCACGCACCGAAACAACTAATATACGTGGCGATCGATTCGCATCTGTGGCAGAAGAATTATTAGACATAGGAAAGAAATTCAAAAGTCAATATTTACAGCTTTAAAGGGCTGTACCTAGCTGTCATAAGTATTTTTAACCTACTAAGTTTATTTTTGGCTATTGATTTGAGTTGACTACATCAAAATTTTATCGATCTGCATAACTCTATTTGTATTAGCCAGATAGATTACACCTGGTTTTAAAGCGATCGCCAAACTGACCTATTTACTGTTCTAACCTAGTCAAATTAGCACTTTGATAATAGTGCGCCAAAATTTGATGATAATTAATTCCTTGCTGGGCGAGATAGTAAGCACCCCATTGACTTAAGCCGAGTCCATGTCCAAAACCGCGACCCTTAACATTTAAGTTTTCACCGTCTGTAGAAATCCGAAACAGCGTGCTACGTAGATCGAGTACCTTTCTCAAATCCCTGCCGCTTACAGTAGTGCTACCGAGATCGCCCGTAACGTCCATCGTAATTATTCGACCACGAGGTGTCATCTTTGCAGGCTGCAAACCTTTTATCCTGCCGATACCTGCGACCAAATTTTGAATTCTGCTTACGGGAATTACCTGCTGCCATTCAAATACAGGAGACTCATGGTCATAATCGACAACGGCTCTTAAGTAAGGCAGGGGCGAAGTCCAAATATCTTCGACATTTTCAGTGTATCCGCCAGAGGAAGAATGAAAGGCAGCCAAAATCACCTCGTTGTCGTAGGTCATAACTTGACCCAGGGTACTATTTACCGCTTCGTGGGTAGTGGTATATTCCGTGTCTAAACCCTTATAAACCTGAGTGCCAATGGTGGTATCCACATCATAAATACCGTTAGACTCCCTATTTCGCTTGTATAGAGCATAAGATCGAGCAGCTACCGCCTGAGCCTTTAATGCTTCGATTGGCCAGCTAGAAACCGCCTCTGCACCCACTACACTATATAAATACTGTTCTATATCGACATGATTAATAGCCGTAATACCGTTATCCTGACGAATCAACTGGGTTGTACCTCGATACCAGCGATCGCCAATCCAAACATAACCCCCATCTTCGGGTTCGATAATCAATTCTCCCGCACCAACGCGATCGGCAAGAGTAATTTTGTCACCGTCCAATTCCGCAGCCAAGGCTGACATTGGATTGAGTTTCCCCAACTGCTTACCCGTAGCATCTTTAACGATCGCATTCGTAGAACTGCCAATCTTGACGGTTTCAACTTCCTTTTTAATAGCCACCTTAAGGTCAATTGCCTGGGCGGGCAAAATAATTAATAGCCAGAGTAAACCAGACAGCCAAGCAAGCTTCTTGGAAACTAAAAATTTAAGCACAAAATTAATCAATTTAAAATTCTGCAAAATCATACTATTGATGGTTGCTACTAAAAAAGTTCGCCATCAACATCTTGCGTTATTTTATAGGCGATGACAACAGAAAAATTGCTAGCTATTCTTTTGAAACTATTTAAAATAAGCTGTTCTGTTCGTAGTGGCGCGCCAAGACTAAAATATTGGGTTTAATTCCCCCAAGTTTGAGCTTGAGGGACGGCGAGGTTTCCTCGCCATGTCCAATCATGCTGTTGGGGGTTAGGGGGCTGATATTAATTTGCGCTACCCCATAAATTAAACTAAAGGCTCTAGTATAGCGATCGCTTTTAAAGCAAAAAATCGTATTCTGCACTATCTCTTCTATGATTATTGCCAAATAAAATCTAGTTCGATCTCTAAATTAGGTAACAGATCCTCATCTGTAAGAATGTTAGGCTTGTTTGCGACTTCTACATCCCTATCCAAGCGGTAGACTTCTACCTGCTGCAATTCAGGATTAATCAACCAGCCTAGTTGTACGCCATTGTCTCGATACTCTCTCATCTTTGCCTGAGTATCTTTCAAATTATCGCTGGGAGACATCAACTCTAAAACAAAATCTGGGGTCAGAGGTAGAAATCTCTTCTTCTCTTCCTTACTAAACCTGGCATCTCTTCCTTTAGTAATCCAACTTACGTCAGGCGATCGAATTGCACCATTGGGCAAGATAAAACCCGTAGAAGAATCGCAGACTACTCCTAACTTATACTCTCTGTTCCAAATGCCAAACTGAGCTGTCAATCCCGCATTATTTACTCCTGTTTGAAAACCTGAAAGGGATGTAATAATTAATTCTCCGCGATCGTTAGTTTCAAGTCTCAATTCGGGATTTAGCCGACAAAGCTGTTCAAAGTGTTCGACAGTAATTTTTGGCGCTAGGGGCTTTAAATTTAAGGTATAGGTATTCATCGCTAAAGTTGATAACAGAATACTTATTTAATATAAGAGATGTGGTTAAGGCGATCGCTAATTTGATTATTACCGTTTTAAAATAGTGTGTAGCAACGAAAGCTACTCATGAATAATTCTCCTTCAGAAATTCCCAGAGAACATTTAATCGATTTATTAAAGAGCGATCGCGTTTCTAATTCTTTGCTCGATTGGGCTTCTCGACAATGCGATCGAGAAATTGCTTTGGCAATGTTAATGAACCAGAAAACATCTCAACGTGCTTATTCAGGTAGTTTTAAACCCCAGTACAAATATTGAGATATTAGAAATATTAGCCAAAGATATAAATTGGGACGTTCGCTTGGCTGTTGCTATGAATTATAAAACGCCTCTAAACTCTGGAACGAAAGATTTGCGATCGCAGTTCATCCAAAAACACCAAAACATACCATTGAACAACTTGCTAAAGATGGCAACATCTATGTTCGTACTGTTGCATTAAAACGTAAGTTAGATAGCGAAATGCAAATTTGAAGTTGTTTGACTAATTCTAAATTTGCTCTTTTACCCAACTCCTAAACGCTCTCATGCCTTTATTTCTGCCTTCAGTACGGCACTGATTTAAATACAGAGGAATTACTTCGAGTAAAGAAAAATCAGGAAAATTGGCGCTAGTTTCTGACTCTGTATATTTACCATCAACTAATACCAAAAACTTTAATTCTCCTCGTTTATATTGCCAGAGTTCTGGTACGCCTAAAGCCTGATATATCTCAGGATGGCTTCTATTAGTAATATCTATTTCTATAGCTAAATCTGGTGGTGGATCGATAGTTAAATCCAGACGATACTTGCCTCTGACTGCGGATTCGTTCTCGATATAAAAACAGCTATCTGGTTCGATTCCTTTAAACACTGCCTGATTCTTGAAGGTAGTAGAACCTAAAGGGCAAAATTCAATATCTAATTCTTCGAGTAATATCTCTACAAAATCACTAATATATTCTTTATCTACTTCGTGTTCTAGTAGCGGTGTTAGTATCTCTAACCTGCCATTATCATAGGCAATTCGTGAACCACGACTTTCCC
>ENA-ORXU01001835-ORXU01001835.1-marine-metagenome-genome-assembly--contig:-NODE-1835-length-15945-cov-4.242438_pt1 | contig 15945 bp, 13 predicted proteins | sample MGYA00237869_ERZ511484 | MGnify/ENA metagenome assembly ERZ511484
GAAACAATCGCATGATGAAAATAAGGGCTCTTAAAATAGCGACCATTCACAAACATATATTGGTCATTCCGACGGGACTTTGCTGACTCGGCTGTACCGACAAATCCTTTTATATCCACAATTTCGGTCTCCTCTTCTACGCGTATGAGCTTGTCCTTGTAAGACTTGCCCAATACGGCAGTCATACGTTTGAGTTCGGTTTCGGCCGGTAGTTTGACGATGAGTTTATCATTGTGATGGAGTTCGAGTTGGACATGGGTATTTGACAGTGCTATCCGATTAAATTCGGTCAATATGTGATGAAACTCCGCGGTATCAGATTTGAGAAACTTCCGTCGAGCTGGAATATTGAAAAATAGCTTTTTGATGGAAATGTCCGTGCCGGTAAGCGTGGCCACTGGCTCTTGTACATCCACTTTTGAACCCGTCACGAGCAATCGAGTCCCGAGTTCATCCTCCGCTTGTTTTGTTTTAAGCTCCAGTTGGCTAACAGAAGCAATGGAAGCCAATGCCTCTCCACGAAAGCCTTTGGTTGAAATCGCGAAGAGGTCTTCTGCCTTCTGGATTTTAGAAGTGGCATGTCGTTCTAGACTCAATCTAGCGTCGGTGGATGTCATCCCTGAGCCATTGTCTATGACTTGCATGAGCGATTTACCGGCATCTTTTATGATGACTTTAATCTTTGTGGCACCTGCATCGAGTGCGTTCTCAAGTAATTCTTTCACGACGGAGGCTGGTCGTTGAATGACTTCTCCGGCCGCGATTTGGTTGGCTATGTGGTCTGGTAATAACCTAATTATGTCTGGCATCTCAATTCCTTTGTCACAAAGACTCTAAGATACGTGGAAGGTAGTAATTGATGAAAAGAACAGATAGGGCAATCAATATAAATACGATACCAAGTACGAGGACATTGGATCTTAGAATAGTTTTTTTACGATAAGACGAATCGCCATAGCCCGACTTTAACCCTGAGGCGATACGCCGCTTCATCCCGTCAGCAGTGTCTTCTGACTGACGTTCGATGTCTTTGAGTCGCTCTTGTAACGCCTCTTTGTCGGGGTCGTAGTATTGCGGTATGTAGTTGTACCGGGTGTGTTTAGGAACTCGAAATACTCGTAGAAATCGCATATCTAAAAATTTAAGTCAGTGAATATACACAATGTAAACACGCGTGAGCGCGCTATGTTGGATCAAATATCAGTGTCATTACCATGCTTACTCATCAAATACGGTTATGTCTGCTAGTCTATCAAATAAATGATGCGAAAACATGTCGTTTGGTTGTGTTATGTACTATAGACTGTATATCTTCGCCCTGCTTTTTGAAAAAGCGTCTTTTTTCACTGACGTGTGGAAAAAATGAAAGATGATCTGATTGAATCAGCGTCGATCAAAATTGATATACTTAGTAATACCTAGTCCCGTAGCTCAGCTGGTCCCGACTTTTCCCAAATCTCTGATTTGGCTAAAAAGTCGAGAATCCACGACAAAAAGAAAAATCGAAGATTTTGACTTTGTCGGGATTAGAGCGCTACACACGCTTATGAATACTAAATTCGAAAGAGTGTGAGTGCATTTTTTGGTTGAATAAAGATTCAGCTTTATGTTTTTTTGATATACTTAGTCCCGTAGCTCAGCTGGTTAGAGCGCTACACTGATAATGTAGAGGTCGGCAGTTCAAGTCTGCCCGGGACTACTTACTGATGTGAGTGGGAATGTAGGTTTGAGTGCGAAATTCCGTGAGGTAGGTCAAGCTCAATGAGCAACGAAATCTTTGATTTCGTCTTGCGAATTAGTCCCGCCTTCAGCGGGATCTGCCCGGGACTACTTTTATGCAATTGAGTTATCAAAAAACTAAATATATTTGCCTAACGGTAAAATTAGAGTCAGGCGATGCTAGATTTGCATTCTAGAGGTCATCGGTTCGACTCTTGATGTGACTTGAGAACTGACTTTAAAACAAACACCCAAATGGGGGATTAGCTCAGCTGGCTAGAGCGCTAGATTTGCATTCTAGAGGTCATCGGTTCGACTCCGATATCCTCCACAAAAAAGCCTCTCAGAAAATTCTGAGAGGCTTTCTTTTTATATGTATTATCTCTACATCATACAATCTCCTTCCTCCGGCCAATTCTACATTGGTCAAACTCAATCTATACACAAACGTGTTCTTGAACATCGCTCAGGTCAAAACAAATACACATCGTTTTGCAACGATTGGATTGTATGCTATTTTGAAGAATACGAAACTAGAAGCATGGCATTCAAAAGAGAAAAACAAATTAAATCGTGGAAGAAAAGGGCGAGAATTCAATCGCTTATCGAGAGAAATCTGATCTCATCTAGCCCAATTTATTAAATACTATCATAAAATTCTAGAGGTCAACGGTTCGATCCCGACAAAATCGAAATCTCTGATTTCGCTCTTTGTCGTGGACTCTCGACAATGTTCAAAATCAAAGATTTTGGCATTGTCGGAGCTCCGATATCCTCCACTTTTAAAAACCCTTGCGAGTTTCGCAAGGGTTTTTTTGTTACAATAGATGTATTACCTCTACATCATACAATCTCCTTCCACAGACCGATTGTACATCGGTCAAACTCAATCTATACACAAACGTGTTCTTGAACATCGCTCAGGCGAATGTAAATACACGTCATTTCAATTCACTACTAAATTGATCAAAAACATAAATGATCATGTGGAATCAATTAAAATTTATTTTGACTTTCGCCAAAAATATACTTCAGTTAAAACAGTTTAGTGTGAAGACGTAATTGCATAGCATGAAATTAAAACGAACGCTTACTACTATATTGATTTGTCAAGTATTTCTGTTTTGCTCTAGTCAGTCCATTTCGAAGTCAAAATCACTAAAGTTCAAACACCGGGCCGAAGCTGCGCTTGTTGAATCAGAATTCGATCTTGCACTTCAAAACTATGTCAAATCATTTAGAGCTACAGATTTGCCATCCATAGAAGATCTTCATAATGCAATGCTTGCAGGTCACAAGTCAGGAAATTTTAAGAGGAGTAAAAAACTTAGGAAATACGGTAAAAAATTCAATTTCAATTCAACCTATTTGGAGGAATTAAAAGCGTTAACATCTGACCAATATTTAAACGCCATAGTCGATATTGACAACAAGAATAGAGGACTATGCAACTACAACGACGTATTATTTCGGGAGATGCTGGAAAATGACCAAATTATAAGAATGAAAGCAGGAATTTCCAAGAATCATAGTTACCAAGTTCATGATACAGTATTAGCAAAAATAAAGGCAGTAGATTCTATTAATTTGAAGTTACTCAAGAACTTTATATCGAATCATGGTTTTCCAAATAAAAATTGCAGAAATTCAATAATCCCGTTTCAAAAAAACGATATAGAAATTATTTTAAGACACAATCTCATGTGGGGTCGACGAATAGCAAGTCAAACGCTATTGAAAGCAGCTAACGAGAATAAAATTTCTGGCGACTTTGTAGCCCACTACGAAGACTACTACCAAACTAATTTAGTCGACAGTGAACAACAGGTTAATTATGGAGTCTCAAGTGTGATTATTCTAAATCAAACTTTATATATTTTTCCTTTGGACACAGAAATAGATGCCATAAACAAAAACAGAGCTAAAATTTTACTTGAAGACATAGGGTTATTTCACGCCAAGGTAAAATTTCAGTTGGAACACGAAGAATTTCGATTGGTTTATCCTTTGCTATTACCAAATTTAAAAATGAGAGGAAATCAACTTAAGCAATACGAGAAAGAATGGAGTGACTATAAAATCATGTCAATTCAACGCTAAGTAGGACAATTTAATTAAAATTTAAGACCACGAAAAATATGGATAACGGGCAGATAATGAAATTGAGAATTGAAGAACTCGAATATCGGATTTCCATTTTAGAATCTTTCATCGATAAATCAGGAGTTTTGCTTGGACGACATGATATGAGTGACAATGATGCTATGAGGATTGCCATTAAAAAAGACTTGAAATCAAGAGGGTACGATGTTGGTAAGTTTAAAAATCGACTAGGCGCGAAGTTTTATATCGGTGAGTGAAATAGTAATTTCTAGCGCATAAATTTGAATTACAAGTGCGCTTCTATAAACTCATATCGCCATCACATTCAACAACCGCTCAAATTGCTTCTTTGCAGGTTTATCGTCGATCAATATTTTGTCTCGTACGATGTACTTTAAAATCTCGGTGTCGAGTTTGTGTTGTACGAGACGTAAATCCACCAGCGAATTTCGATAGATGAATGAAAATTTTAATTGACCATTTTCACGTTCGTATTCTAGTCGCCGTTTCGTATTGCCCTCTTCACCGATCACGCCAGCAAATGACCAAATGTGTGATCCATCGTCATGATCGAGTTTTAAATGATTTGCATTCGTGAAATCGTGACCTAGTAATTGTTGGTTATATAGATACTCCAAAGCATCCGATAGGTCATTCGTCCGGATTGATTTATTTTTTAAGGCCGCTTGAAAGCTATATGCATAGATGGTCGTCAATCGCTTAAAAGGCATGTCTTTGGCAAAGTCCGTAAAGTCGTATTGGTCGTCATGACTGGCAACAGTATCCAGGATCGTTTGATAATATGCCGTCGTAGCTGAGTCTAATAAATCGACAATACATTCAAAATCCTGTTGCGCATAACACGTTTTATATTTTTCAAATACGGTATTCGCGTCTTCAAATAATTTTTTATCTGCGGTCTGACAACTAAAGAGAAAAATTACATACAAACATATCCCCGCTGAATAAAAAAAGTATTTATAGGTATTACGAAAAAACATATTGTGTTTCTTTTAAATCTTTAATTTCATAATAAGAAAATTCTCTCGGCTTAAACTAAAAAAGACCCACCACGAGCAGTCGTAGCGGGTCTTTATTTATTAGAAAAGGAAATTTTACATTTCTTTTAATTCACTTGTAACGACCGCACCACCCATTTCAGGTACAACGGCCATGTGTTTAGGCACTAGATTTTCCTCTGTATCGACCCAAAACGTTTGCTCGCCGGCACCACCGTCTGCAGGTTTGACAAGCACTTTTACTGTGCTAAATGTCCCTGCGGGTACTGTCACTTCTTCCATCCCTACCACAGTCATCGTATGATGCTTAACCTTACCCATTTGCATATCAAATGTGCGCAAATTAGCAGTCATACCTTTTGATAGGTCGAGCGAAGCAATATATATACCCATGGCACTTCCGTCACCAACAAGCGGCGCATCGATTTCTGTGGACACTGGCGTTTCATTTCCATTCATCATGATAGCACCACTCACTTCACTCGCCGTGTAGTCAAATGAACCTGTTGCAGGACCTTGAGCAAATTCCATCCGCGATGGAAGTAATGTCTCTTTGTCCAAGACATATCGTGTTGTCATATCTCCCATTGGCGTACTCGCTACTTCTGATAGTTCCCATCCATTCTCTCCTTCGACAATCGAACGATCCAATGTCATTGGCATTTCCTGTCCGCCCATTGCTATAGTCATAGCTACGGTAGACTTCCCTGCTTTAATTTTTCCATTTGACTTTGGCATTGGCTTCATCAAATCTTCGTCGGACATCGCCGCTGCTAATTTAACGTCGTTAATATCAACTGTAATTTCTTTTAATCGTGTACCAACTTCTTCAGACATATCTTTTTGATATCGGCCTCCAATGTGTGTTGACAAGAATTTCTCTGTTGCCGCAATAAATGCTTTTTGATTAACTGGACGTTGAAATCCGTGGCCTTCATCTGGGGCAACAATATATTCAACAGGTAAATTTAATTCGCGCATCGCGATGACAATTTGATCTGACTCAGCTTGTTTTACACGAGGATCATTAGCGCCTTGTACAACCAATAATGGTACTTTAATTTTATCCGCACTATTTAATGGTGAGCGCTCTTCAAACCATGCCTTGCCTTCTTCAGTATCTGGATCTGCCATACGGGCATACATGATTTTGCGAAACGATTCCCAATATGGAGGAATAGATTCGAGCAACGTAATTAAATTAGAAGGTCCAACGATTGATACTCCGCACGCATATTCGTCCGGCGTGAATGTTACACCTGCCAAGGCTGCATAACCACCATAGGATCCACCCATGATTGCTACACGATCCTTATCAGCGATACCTTGCTCAACTAAGTATCGCGCACCTGCCGTCACGTCGTCTTGCATCTTGCGTCCCCATTCGCCGTCACCAGCGTTTAAGAATTGCTTTCCATATCCTGTAGAACCTCTAAAGTTCATTGATAAAACGGCATATCCGCGATTCGCTAAAAACTGTGCATATGAATTGTATCCCCAATAGTCACGTGCCCAAGGTCCTCCATGAACCAACAATACAGCAGGCAAATTTTTAGCCTCAAGTCCTTTTGGTACTGTCAAATAAGCCGGTACTTTCATACCGTCAAATGATTTATAAGTAACCGGTTTCATCGGGCTCATCGCATCAGTCGGAATATCCGGTCGTGGTCTATATTGGAAAGTTGTTTCTTTTGTGTCGCGATTAAATAAATAAGAACTCCCTGGATCAGTATCACTGCTTACGGAAACTAAATATAATCGTTCGTCATCTGTCGAAGATCCAAAGCCTATTTGCGCATCATTAAATTTGTTTTTTAATAATTTATAATCTGCTTCGAGCTCTTTATTTTTAAAGTAAATTCTTTGTTTAGCACCGACATAAACTGTTGCCTGAATTTCTTTAGTGATATCTGAACGCACCATACCACCAAAATCAACTTCATTTTCAGGATCTTTTTCAACGAGTTCTGTTTCGCCTGTCATCGGATCAATTAGCATTAATTGTGATAAATTCAAATCACCTTTATTTGTGACTAAAAATGCTTTTTTATTATTTTTATGAAACCCGCTTATGCCACATGATTCATTTACATTACACGTGTAAATAGTTTCAAAACCTTCATCCGTGATTCGCATAATTTGCGTCGATCCGTCGTCGGTCGTCTTCGTTGCGAGTCGGAGTTGATCATTATTATCAAATGACCAACCTGCGATTTTATCGGTATTTTCTTTAATTAAAGTTCGCTCTCCTGAAGCTATATTAACTTCATATAAATCATGGTATGCAGGATCGCGATCATTCATGCCAACATACATCACACCTGGGCGTGATTTTGGCACAGCATTTATCATAGCACGAACACCATCGTAGTCAGTAATATTTCTCGCAGCCGGAACACCGGATACTGCATCGCGTGTCCCATTGGGGTTCACAGCGTATACGTGAAAGTTTTCGTCACCACCTTTGTCTTGTGCGTACAACACATATTTTCCATCACGGCTCCAAAAATAACCACCGATTGGTCTAGTTGTATCGGCCGTAAGCGGCTTTGCAGCTTCAAAAGGCTCATTGATTCCTTTAATCCAGATATTTCGATTATCGAGATAAGGCTTTAAGAAGGTCATATATTTTCCATCAGGAGACAATTGTCCGCCTGCAATTTCGGGATCACCGAAGAATATATCACGATCGATTAAGTCCGGCTGCTGGGCAAATGCCGTCATGGAAGCCATCGTGAAGAAAGAGAGTATCATACATTTCAAGATTGATTTCATTCGTATTTGAATTTTGTTAAAATAAGGCTACAAAAGTATGATTATCAAGACAGAAACACGCAAAATTTCTACGAAAACCACCATATTATCGGCTGATTTAACTGGAATTTAACCAATGAAAAGTCCTTATTTGATGAAAATGCAATTTCCGAGACAAAGTTAATCGTATGACGAATCATTATTATCGGCGCTATCATACATCACATACCACTTTACGATGAGGCTACATCGTTTTACCGAAACATATGTAAGCATATTACCATGTATATTGCGTATCCAATTTTAAAAACTCACACATGACTTCAGAAGAATTTAACGAGCAGCTCGATCGACTCAACACTGAACAACGAGCAGCAGTAGAGCACATATATGGACCTGTCATGGTCATAGCCGGACCAGGTACTGGTAAAACGCAAATTTTATCTATGCGTATTGCGCAGATATTAAGTGTGACCGACGCCTCTCCGCATAATATTTTATGTCTCACCTATACAGATGCGGGTACGGTAGCCATGCGTAAAAGGCTCACCCAAATTATTGGTGCCGACGCTTACAATATTAATATCTATACGTTTCACGCATTTTGTAATAAAATCATTTCGGAATATTCTAATCTTTTTAGCGATCACGATGACTTACGCGCCATTGATGATCTCGAGCGATTGGATTTATTTATTGAAATGATAGATGGGTGGCCAACTAATCATCCTCTCAAAAAATTAAAAGGTGATTTTTATCAATATCGTAAATCTTTAATGAGTTTATTTGATACGATGAAAACAGAAGGTTGGTCTTCTGAGTATGTCGTTACGCGAGCGGATCAATACCTTGCAGAATTGCCGTTACGAGAAGAATACATTTATAAACGAAAATCAGGGAAATTCGAAAAGGGTGATGTCAAACAAAATGCTATCGATAAAAAAACTGAACAAATCGAGCGATTTAAAGCTGGGGCGAAAGCGTTTGATGAATTTAATGCTTTGATGAATAAAAATGGTCGATTCGATTACGCAGACATGATATTGTGGGTACGTGATGCGATGAAAAAAAATGAAGATCTCTTGTATTCGCTTCAAGAGCAATATCAGTTTATCCTAGTAGATGAATATCAGGACACAAATGGCGCGCAAAATGATGTCTTGTTTCTTCTTTGCGGTGCGATCGATAGTCAGCCAAATGTATTTGCCGTTGGGGATGACGATCAATCTATCTATCGGTTCCAAGGTGCCAATCTGAGTAATATTACAGAATTCATGACACGGTGGAGTCAGGATTTATTTCACGTCGTCCTAGAAGATAATTATCGGTCATCATCAGATATATTAAATGCTTCCGGCACATTAATTGATGAAAACCTAGAACGGCTTTCACAACAGTTTAAAGAAATAAATAAAAATCTTGTCGCTGCCGGTGACAAAAATAAACAATATGAGTCCGGCGTTCTCATTGGTAATTTCGAATCCGAAACAGATGAACTTTTGGGTGTCAGTCGATACGTTGAAAAACTATTGGAGACCGGTGTTCCAGCAAATGAAATTGCGATTTTATTTAGAAAAAGAAAACATGTACAGCCGCTGATAAAATATTTTGCTACAGAAAATATTCCGCATAACGTTACAAAATTAAATAATGTCTATCACGATCCTTTTATTCAAAAACTACTAACTGTACTTCGATATATTCAACAAGAAATCGAATTGCCCTTTGGATCAAATCATTTGCTATTTGAAATATTACATTATGATTGGTTTGATATTCCGTCTTTAGATATAGCTACGATTGCACTCGCGAAGAACAAGGATCGCGAAAATAATTGGCGTAAGTGGTTGGCGGATGAAGCATTTCTCGATTCCTTATCACTACAAAAGAAGGCTGAAATCATGGAGGTTGGGTCACTCATTGAAACCTGGATAAAAAGTGGCATTAATGATACAGTCCAGATACTGTTCGAAAAGATCATTTACTCACCTCCGATTTTTAAGTATATGTCAGCGTCAGGTGAGACATTTCATTATTTAAAAAGTATCAGCACCTTTTTTAATTTCATCAAAGATCAAACTGATAAGCATACACAACTCAAGCTTACCGATTTATTGAGAATCGTTGACCGGATGAATGAACATGACTTGGCTCTGCAGATGAATCGTATAGATAAAACGGGTGATGGTATTCAACTCATGACGGCCCATGGATCCAAAGGATTAGAATTTGATCACGTCATCATCATCGGAGCCAATAGCAAGAAATGGGAAGAAGCACGCGCACCAAGTGGTAAATTTTCATTTCCAGACACTATTGTTGTGACAAATAATGAAAATAAAATAGAAGATGAACGGCGTCTATTTTATGTTTGCATGACACGGGCACGTAAGGAGGTTCTCATTACTTATAGTGAAAAATTATTAGATGGAAAATCAGCGGCACCTTCCCGGTTTGTCATCGAAACAGAAAAGAGTGGAGTGACCCGGCCGTGGATGTTTAATAGCAGTACGGCAGAAAAAGAAAAGTTTTTGTTCAGTCAATTTGCGCCAATTCAATTACCAATAAAGGGTTGGCCGCCTCAAATAGATGAAATTATTCAATCGATGACCTGGAATATTACCGGCGTCAATAAATACTTAACTTGTCCGATTACATTTTATTTTGAAAACATTTTACGCGCACCGTCTGCACGATCGGCACCGATGGGCTATGGAAATGCTATTCACGACACGCTTGAAGCGATATTTAATGCGTATAATAGTAGTCAGGATGATGTATTCCCTTCACTAGAGCATACGCTGTCACTTTTTTCAGTGTTTATGGAAAAATATCATTCGCATTTTACACCAACACAATATGGTAACTACGTGGAAAATGGAAAAATTAAATTGACCGCCTATTATAACCATCACATTGACGAATGGAAAGCGCTAAAAGGATCACTCGCAGAACATAAAGTGTCCAATGTGGAAGTGGGTGGAATTCCCGTATCTGGATTATACGATCGTGCTGATTTTATCAATGATGAACTAGTGGTGGTGGATTATAAAACAGGAAGTTCGATATATGGAATTAAAAAAATGGCCGGGCCTGCGAAAAACATAGATGAATTGCAAGTCCAGCTAAGTCAGCAAAATGATCCGGACGAACGAGATAAAATTAGACTGAAAATTCAGGGTGGAGATTATTGGAGACAACTCGTGTTTTATAAATTACTCGCTGGTGTCGATCCAAAAATATCAAAACCGTTTCGAAACACATACATATCTTTTATCGAATCTGATGATAGTCCCAAGCTGTATCGTAAAGAGTTGACGGTAACTCCGGACGACGAAGCGATAGTGCTTCAACAACTAAAAGACGTTCACGCTAAAGTCCAGCGCAAAGAATTTAGTGACGGCTGCGGAAGAAGTCGATGCCAATGGTGTAATCTGACTGGATCGATTTAAAATAATATAGCAATTTATTCGTCAGCTTCAATGGCTTCTTCTTCGATATCAGCGATCGTTGCTAAAACGGCTTCTGCTTTTGTCTTGTCATCATTACGCACGTATATATCATAATATCCCAGAAAAACAAAGGCCGAATCTTTTTTATTAATAAAAAGCGTGTCAATATTTTCCGAATGCATGGCAGCATTGATGACATTGGCTTTGCTCAGTGCTGATACGCGTGCTAATTTAATCCAATCTTCCATAATTTATTTTTTGTTTTAGTGATTTGTTGAACGCTTGTCAGTTTTTAGTTAAACGCCTTGTTTCTTCAATTTATGCGAAAATGACGCACGTACTTTTTGTAGTTTCGGATTGATGACTGCAAGACAATATCTATAATTCGGATTGAGCGCATAGAAATTTTGATGCTTGTCTTCAGCTCGATAAAATTCTGAAGCGGCGTTAATTTCTGTTACGATCGGATCATCCCATAAAGAAGGGGCGAAAGTTTCTTTTGAAGTTTCAGCAATCTCCTTTTGCTCATCACTATTATAATATATGGCAGACCTATATTGCGTGCCTCGATCATGCCCTTGCCGATTGAGTGTTGTCGGATCATGAGTTGTCCAGAACACTTCTAATATTTCATCGAGTGAAATAACTTCAGAATCAAATTCGATCTGAGCCACTTCAGCGTGCCCAGTCGTACCTTGACATACTTCACGATAACATGGGTTTTTGATATGGCCGCCCATATATCCACTTATGACCGAGGTTACACCTTCCAACTGTTGAAACACGGCCTCGATACACCAAAAGCAACCAGCACCAAGCGTTATAATTTGTTTTTGAGCCATGAGGCGATTATGCGTTTTCTAAATTACTATCAATGAGCACGGTGTGCCCTACACTTATGGAATAGGTCAGAAATCGAAAAGTTCATTTAGATAGGTTTCCCGGGTATCGTCGTTGTAGCCGAGATTGCACGTCCCGGTACCGCTAGCCATGATTGAGCTGCACGTGCCGTCTATGTTTTCCTCTTCTGTATGTTCTCGACTGAGGTAGCAATGTCCTAATTCATGAAAGACGACGAATTCACGATTAAGATCATCGGACCGTTCCCAAAAAAAGTTGTCAATTTTTATTTCATTGTTCTTGTTCTCAAAACGCGAACAAGTGCCGGCTATATTTTCCGGGTCGATGATGGTTATGTGAGCAGCCACAAGAATGGAGTCAAAGTCAATAACATGTCCGCGCAGTGCACCCTCTTCGATAAAGCGATCAAAATAGGCCTCAAGTTCTTCGTCTACACCGATGAGCTGATCGTCATCATCGCAGGATTGTAACAAGACAATGAAAATTGAGAAGATTAGAATATATGACAATTGCCGCATCATGTTATAATAACGTATTTGAAGTAAGTTTGATGCTTACATAAATCGCAACGCTCAAAAATAGTGATGAAGGAAGTCAGCTTCACGCCGAACGCGAAACGACAATATGATTGCCATCATTTTCATAACGGATTCGCAATGGCCAGCAAATGGACATGAGCGCACTATCGAGGTGCGTATTGATAAAATATCCAGAGTAAATTTGATCACCAAGACCAGCTGGATGGCAGATGATTTTGGTATTGAACTGGCGTTCGACCTCGTCGAGTATGTTCCTTAAATTGATCCCTTCATAATAAAATGTACCTTTTCCCCAACACGTAATCTTGTCCAAACCCTTCTTAATCGATTTCATTTTATTACTCGGCATATGATTCTTTTTAGGTTGAAAGAAATAGGCAGGCAAGATGAAATTATGATGAATTTTCAGCGCATATAAAATAGTCATCTGAAAATCAACACATTAGATTCTTTGGCTACCGAATTCAAACTTTGGGCTTTCCCGTATATTCAAAAAAACGACGGTTGGGATGTTTGCAGTATCTGATTTCTAAAATTATGATAAATTTTTTTAATATGGCAATTTCTTGCCAGTTTTCCTGAAGATATTTTCCGTTGTCGGTGGCCACTTTGATCATCAACAAAGGCTTGATGACAATGAAAACTAGGTGTCGGTCTGAAACACGAAAAGTTAAAATGGACGTCCAAGATAAAAGCCCAAGTGCGGGATCCTGAACTAAAAGTTACCGTCGAACAATTCATCAAGATAATAATCGCGGGTAGCGGACGTGTACTGCTGTCGGCAGTCGCCCGTGCCACTTGCCATGATACTTCGACAAAGGCCATTAGAAAATTTGGCTTCCGTATGACCGCGCGCCAGCACACAATGTCCGAGCTCGTGAAACGCGACGTACTCCCGTTGAAGTAAAGACATACGATTATAAAGTGGAAGATCTATCTCAATGCGACCAGGTTGATGACTATGATAATAACATACGCCTGCAACATTATCCTCTTCGATATCGACGAGTGACAACTCAATTCCCAATGCCGAGACGTCAATGGAAATCCCTCTGGCACGCGCTTCACGTTCAAAGTTAGCGACAAAGACATCCAATTCATTTGTAACGGATTCGGTCGGTTCAGATTCAGCAGGTTCGACGAGTGTTAAGTTTTCAGGAGAACAACTAATGCAATACAGGCTGGTGAGCAACAAACACATTTTCATTTTCATCATCGTATCGTTTTGTGATTAAAATGTAATTGTGCTTCAGCGGTTGAATGATTTTTATGAGAGATGTGAAATGTTGAGTCGCCTTATTAAAGTCACCAAACCAAAAATGGCTCTTTTGTCGACCTTTCCATTTTTCTCAAATCACTGATGCACAGGCATCACTAATTTTCGGAAAATATAAATCCCATCCAAAAAAGTCTCATTTTATGAAATTGTCACTTCACGAAGTTCACTCAAAGTTCTTATTAAACTGATTAGACGGTGGGATTAGTCTTTTGAGTTTAGTTTTTTTTGGGGAGTTGGAGGGTTGCTTGTGAAATGCAAGAACCATGGATTGGAGTCATTTTGTGACTGCTTAAAATCTGACTTTCGAAATTTGAAATTTTTTGACCTGTTGAAAAGGTATTGGCTGTCATTGATGAGGTGTTCGGCTTTAGCCGACCACCTCAAGCCGGTCATTTTAATTATTATAGGCAGTCCTCTTCTAACTGTTTAATCTTTTCAATTATCGTATATTCCTTTATAGCTTTCCAACCAATTCTTTTTTTACCAGCCTTAAACGCATGAAAAAACACCCCACCATATTCGACTTCATTCTCGTCCAAAAACTTCTTGTATCCGAGTTGTTCCACGAATGTTATAGTTGTATCGGTCACTAAGTCACTAAGTTGTACTCCATCATGCACGGATCTATCTTCAACAAGTGATTTTGTTCTTTTGTAAAATTCAGATTTAAATACAAAAGTCTGAGGTCCAGTAAACATCAATCCTCCCCTATTGAAATTCCTATTATATTTAGTAAGCAAAATTCCGTCATTAGGTATTTCAAATTTTAAATTTGTTGTAAAATAGTCTACAGGAGCACCATTCGAAACATTATACACTATAGAAAATTGACCGATATAGTTGTCAGGCAAAATGTAAATCACACCTTCACTTACTGAGTTTTTCCACTGGATTTTGTAGACAATATATGGTATGACAGTTATAGATACTATGAATATTATAGTCTTGGTTAATTTAGTGTAATCACCTAGTTTAAAGTGTAAATACGTTCCTATAACAAATAGTATTAATACTAGCCAAGTAAAGAAAGGGATGCTTAGCGGTAATAGTGCAGCTGTTAAGAACATTATTAGTGTGCCAATAATTGTATACCACTTTAATTCTTTCATTAGTTTTTTCGAGCGTTCATTTGTTAGTTTTGCGTTTTGACTGTTTACGTTAAGTCCGATTGCCTTCAATGTCTAGTATAAGTGCTTTGCGCCCGACAGGCATCATGGTTTCCTAGGTAAAGTTAGATGTCGTTTGCCTCTGAACCTTACATTTTTGAATCAAATCTTCAGCATTCGAAAGTGCATCTTCCACATCTTCGCCAGACCAATTAATTCTGATTAACTCTTGCTTCGTATACCCTTGGTCGTCCTTTTTTTCGTACGAAATCACGATTTTGCCGGTCTCTATTCGACTTGAAGCCCATTTATATTTATAATCAATGGCGTGAGTCGTATTTATTAGAATTTCTCCGACAAGTCGTTCAACTCTTCTTTCCAGATTCTCCCACGAATAATTATTGCTAATCGACTTCATATATTTAAAATACTCTTCTTTTTCGAATGTTAGCCTATTCTCATTTTCTACTTCCCATACGACCGTTTTCTCTCCAACTTCGACGATAACTCCAGAGTCGCCACAACCCTCAACTCCACAATCACACCTTGCAATTCTTAATATTCCATCTGTGTATAGTTCTTTTTGTGCAAAAAAGGAAACAGGGTCTATACCAAGTTCATCAGGTAGATAATCCTCGCCATCAATTTCAATTCTCACTTGATGATCATTCGTGTGAGTCGATGGTAATATATTTAGTTTTAGCGTATTCAATTATTCATAATGACGTAGTAACGAAATGTTTGTATTAGTTCTATAGCTCCGCCCATGCAAGCGTTGGTAGGCTATATGCCAATCCGGCTTAAAGATAACGATCTGACTTGACTGATACAGTGGAGTTGGATGTTGGAGTGGGCTATCGGCATCAGAAAATATATCTTTTCCCACATGGTTGGCTTTTAATTATCGGAAGGTGTGAAGACGAGCATGAACAAGTTTCTTTATTTTATAATGCCTTTGACATCTTTGTTGAGCCATAAACATGAATGTTCATCGTACGTTTGCCATCAAAAGAGGGGGTCAATACTCTCCAAAAGAGTCCTGTGGACCGGATCGGAGGGGTCAGTGCAGATCGGAACTAAGAGTCAGTTGGAGCGGGTTATGCAAATTGAATA
>ENA-ORXU01001836-ORXU01001836.1-marine-metagenome-genome-assembly--contig:-NODE-1836-length-15934-cov-4.527969_pt1 | contig 15934 bp, 12 predicted proteins | sample MGYA00237869_ERZ511484 | MGnify/ENA metagenome assembly ERZ511484
AGAGCAACTAAAAGATTCAACCAAGATCTTAGTCAATGGGATGTGAGTAATGTCAAGCATATGGGGGGAATGTTCGTTTTCGCTGATAGTTTTAATCAAAACTTAAACAATTGGGATGTGAGTCAGGTCACTAACATGGAATCTATGTTTTATGGCGCTTTAAGCTTCAATCAGCCTCTTGACACTTGGAATACGAGTAGCGTAACCAATATGTTTGGCATGTTTGGATATGCCATGTCTTTCAACCAAGATATTGGAAATTGGAATGTGAGTTCTGTTGTTAACATGATCGCAACGTTCCGAGGCGCCTACGACTTTAATCAAGATTTAGGGAATTGGGATGTAAGTTCAGTAATCAATATGAGAAAGATGTTTGACCGTGCCTTCTCTTTTAATCAAGACCTTAATGGCTGGAATGTCAACTCTGTAACTGACATGGCCTGGATGTTTTATAGGGCTCATTCTTTTAATCAAAATATAAGTAGTTGGAATGTCAACTCGGTTACGAATATGAGTAATATGTTTAGATCGGCTACAACTTTCAATCAAGATATAAGCGGCTGGAATGTTGGTACAGTTACCGATATGAAAAGTATGTTTCAAGGAGCTTTTGATTTTGATCAAAATCTTGGAAACTGGGATGTGTCACGGGTGAAAGATATGCAAACCATGTTTGCATTTGCCTCGAAATTTAATCAAGATATTAGCGATTGGGAGGTCGACAGTGTAGTAAATATGTACTATATGTTCACAGGCGCATTGGAATTCAATCAAAATATAGGGAATTGGAATGTCGAACGCATAACTAATATGGACAATATGCTTCTCGGATCCAAAATATCAAAATCGAACTACGACTCCCTTTTAATCGGTTGGTCCAACCAAAACCTGCAACCAAATATTAATTTCCACGGTGGAAACAGCCAATATTGCAACGCCGATAGTCATCGCGAATCTATCATTGATAATTTCGGGTGGACCATAACTGATGGCGGACTGAATCCGGATTGTGAGGCGGTGTTGGGGTCAGACTGTCCAGCTATTTTATATTTACAAGGCATCACGATTATTCCTGGGCGTTACAAAGCTGATTCCACCATACTATCGGATAACGATCTGACCAACGCCACTGACGTCAAATTTGAATCCGGTAACCAAATCGAATTATTGCCAGAGTTTCATGTGCCGCTTGGGACTGTCTTTCGCGCAGTCATTCAAGACTGCGTTCCAGAATAGTAACAACTGGATGTAAGTATTTCCAAGAAATCGTCGCGTACTTCCAACAATTTTAATGCTATAGAACACCATTCACTTAGTATTAGCGACCGTTTACCTAATACTAAAAATTATTACATATAAATCATTCAATTTTAAACAATCAATTATGAAAAATTTAAAACTTTTAATCTTTATTTTAGCTATTGGCCTGTCCAACGAAATGCATGCGCAACAGAACAGCAAGGTGGACTCAAGAAAATCACTTTCCACTGATGCATCCGCTAATGCTGAACACGCTGAATGGGCATTCTGGTATGCAGATCCATTAACGAACAATATCAGCATCTCAGACGATGCCACAATGCTCAATAAAATCGCTGGAAGCTCCAATTGGAACGCAGGTGCAATCTCAAAACAATACCTACCTCCGAATAAAAGCGGATCATTTTTAACTATCATTAAAAATACGAAACAGCATATTTTTATTGGTTTGTCAAGAATAAATACAAATGAATCCTATGAAGAAATTCAATTTGGACTGGGCTTACAGCAAGCAAATGAAGGGTCAATGCAAGTCAATGTATTCGAGTCGGGTAAAAACATCGGCAAAGTAGCCACTCTATATCAAGGTGATGAAATCAGCATTACTAGAAATGATCGAGGAATGATTACTTACTCGATAAACGGAAAAGAAATTTATAAATCTACTTGTGTATCTCGAGATTACTTGATCGTGGATTGCTCTATCAAAACATATAAGGGCAATATTGGAAGAGTAAAATTGAATGGTGGGTGGATATTACCAAATCATTGTAAATAGAAAAATTATGAACATTTTAAAAATACTATTTCTACTATTAGTTACGCAACAGATCAGCCTAGCGCAGGAACCGTATATTACAACATGGGAGAATACTTCTGGGACGGTTATTATCCGTACCAAAACGACTTTAGCCTATAGCTACAATTATGATGTAGATTGGGAAAATGACGGAGTTTTTGATACTATCGGTGTCACAGGTAACATTTCGCATGACTATGGAGGCCCCGGCACGTATACTATTGCAATTCGTGGGGAATTTCCACATCACTATAGTAATGGTGCTCACTCTGGACTTGTAAGCATCGACCAATGGGGAGATATCCAATGGAAAAGTATGGAAGCTTCCTATAAAGGATGTGACGATTTAATATCAATAGCCATGGATACCCCTGACTTGAGCCAGGTGACTACCATGTTCGATATGTTTTATGGCTGCAGCAATCTAAATGTGGATTTAAATCACTGGGACGTATCAACTATTGTCAACATGAACAGGACATTTACAAACGCCTCTAAGTTTAATGGAAATATTGGAGATTGGGACGTTTCTTCCGTGACAGTATTTACCGCAATGTTTGCAAATGCCCTTAAATTTAATCAAGATATTGGCGATTGGAATCCAACGTCAGCCATATTTATGGAGCAAATGTTTTCCAGTGCCTTTGAGTTTAACAAAGACATTAGAAGCTGGGATGTTTCTTCTGTTATAAACATGAAAGATATGTTCTTTCAAGCCTCCGATTTTAATCAGGACTTAACTAATTGGGATGTTTCTTCTGTCACGAATATGTGGGGAATGTTTGAGAGAGCACGGGATTTTAATGGTGATCTTTCAGGTTGGGATGTTTCTTCCGTCAAGAATATGTTTCAGATGTTTTCAGGTGCATATGATTTTAATCAAAGTTTAAATAATTGGGATGTATCTTCCGTCACGACAATGCAGAACATGTTTGATGGAACCCGTTCGTTTAATGGTAATATATCGAATTGGGATGTTTCTTCTGTTACTAATATGTCGTCTATGTTTGGCTCGGCCCGCATTTTCAATAGAGATATTTCAGGATGGGATGTCTCATCCGTGAGCAGTTTCAGTTCTATGTTTGCCAACGCTTTTAACTTTAATCAGGATCTTGGAAATTGGAATTTGTCGCAAGCGAGTACCTTATCTACTCAGTTTTCCTTTGGAGCAATGTCAACGATAAACTATGATAAAACGTTGATTGGCTGGGCGTCTCAAAGCAATATTCCGTCTAACCTCAAGATAGGGGCGTCAGGGAGGTTTTGTGAAGGCGCAAGTGCTCGAGATTCATTAATAATAAATCACGGTTGGACCTTTTCCGGTTTCTCCTCATCTGGATGTGAAGATTATTATTTCACGACAGTTTGGAACACATCAAATCCTGGAGTCTCTAATAGCCAATCAATTAAGATTTCAACAGATTCGAACTATTCATATAACTATGATATTGATTGGAATAATGATTTCATATTTGATGATCTAAATGTGACGGGTGATATTACTCACGATTTTGGAGCTCCAGGATTTCGCACCATCAATATTCGAGGTGTGTTTCCCGCAATAAAACTATTTAATCAAGATGCGCCGAAATTGATAAGCATTAAAAATTGGGGAGCAATATCTTGGAAAGATATGTCTTATTCTTTTGCTGGCACTAATGCTATGAATTTCTTATCACTCAACTCTCCACCGAACCTAGATAGTACAAGCAACTTGGAATTTATGTTTTATAATTCTGGACTTCGTGGCGCTGCAAGTATGAATTATTGGGATGTCTCTAATATTACCAATATGAAATCAATGTTCGAAGGAGCAATAAATTTCAATGATTTTAATTTTACAATAGAAGATTGGAATGTGTCAAATGTGACTACCATGAATAATATGTTTAAAGCAGTACCAGAATTTAGTATGGACTTAAATAAATGGGATGTGAGCTCACTCATTTCAGCGGACTCAATGTTCTATAATACTCCATTATTTAATCAAGATTTGGCCGATTGGAATATTTCGAATGTTGAATATATGAAAGGCATGCTCTCTTTTAGCGGATTGGATTCCGCGAATTATGACGCTACACTCAACTCATGGGCCGACCAAGCAGTTAATAATAACATACAACTTGGAGCCCACGGCTTGACTTTTTGCGAAGGCACAATAGGGCGAAACTCTCTGATGTTAAATTCGAATTGGGAATTTATCGGTGACTCTATGACCTGTGCGCCTTGTCTGAGTACAGACACCAATATCTGGGTGGGACCTGCCGTAGGAAATTGGTATGACGATATGCAGAATTGGAGCACTGGACGTTTCCCTGTATTGTGCGATAAAGTAGTCATACCTGCCAACAAATACGTTTCAATCCAAACGAATAATTTTGCCGAGGTATTTTCAATTGATGTGCAACCTGGTGCAAGATTTAACGCTCCTCTAAACACCATACTTTATTGTCGTAACGAATAACCACTTATCCTATATCCAGCTAATGAGGGAATAAACGCATTATAACGCATAGCAAGCAATCTGTTCCAGATATTTTTTAAGGCAGAAATAAAACCTTGCGTGGTTGAGTGAAGGTGGTCAATAATTTAATGTACTCAAAATCGCTCATGTCGACTCTGACATGAGCGATTTATTAACACAATCGATACCTTTCGCGAAACAATTTGTTTGGACATTGCTGTCCGTCGACATTGTACATTTTCAATGATCCGGTGCCAAATAGCACATGCCAAGCAAGTGATAAAATTATTTCGACCAGCACAATTCCGGCTACAGGAAATGTCATACTGTCTGCGAAAAACACCGTTAACCTGAATCAACAGTTTCAAGTCAGCGACGGTGGTTAGTTGACAACCAACAATGTTGGTTGCGATTAAGCTGAGTCATCTATTGGGTAGACTGCAGTCCTATGAATTTGGACGTCTGACCGACGGTGAAAACCAGCCAAAACAGGCTAATTCTCATTATGCAGGGCTGTGAATTCTTAACTTTGTCGCTCCTTAAATCTCAGCTCAGAGCGAATGAGAAATTAGCTGCTATTAGCAATTAGCTATTGGCTATTGGCTTGAGTGTGCCCTCATGAAATAGGTTGACAGGTGTTTGGGCTAATGGCTAAAAGCCAAAAGCTGGGAATTCCTTATAGGCGCTTTAGTATTATATTTCAATGCAGTTCTATCTACGGAAACAAAAATGGCACATCAAAATAGGAATTACCCCAAAACAAACTTCAGTGAAGACTACAAGCTTCTCAATAAAAACCGTACATTTGCAGTCCTTTTTGAAAATCTAGATGTTATATCATGAATGTTATTGAACTTGAAGGGTCTCTGAGGACAGAAACGAACGGTAGATCCGCTCGCGAAGCCCGTAAAGAAGGGAATGTACCAGGCGTTTTATACGGTAGCGATAATAATGTACACTTCACAGCAGATGCGCTGAGTGTACGCAAACTTATCTACACGCCAAACTTCCACTTGATCGATTTGAGCGTAGACGGCGCAACACACCGTTGTATTGTAAAAGCGTATCAACGTCATCCTGTCACGGATGCCATTGAACATGTCGATCTATTGGAATTGCAGAAAGGCCGAAAATTGAAAGTAGAAGTACCTGTGAAATTTACAGGTGTGGCTGCAGGCATTAAAGCTGGTGGGACATTGGTGCAGAAATTGAGAAAGATACGCATCAAAACGACACCTGAACACTTGGTCGATAAGTTTGAAGTAGATGTAACAGATCTCGATTTGGGCCAATCAGTTCGCGTACGCGACATGGATGTGGCTGACGGAATTGAAATTATGAATCCAGATGCAATCCCGATGGCTTCCATTGAGATCCCACGTGCACTTAAAGCGGCAGAAGCAGCTGACGCTAAAGCGGCTGAAGAACTTGCTGAAGGTGAAGAGGGCGAAGAAGGAGCAGCAGAAGAGAAAGAGGAGACAACAGAAGAATAGTATCCAAATAACTATACATTCAGAAAGAGCGACATTGTACCCCAGTGTCGCTTTTTCTATTTTAAGGCCACGCTTTTACAACGGCTTATGACACAATTGTTATTTTTGTTTATTCACAATCGAGACAAATCATCTCAACTTATGCAAAGAATTATCTCTCTTTCATTTATAGCCTGTCTTTTCTTCATCTCCTCCTGTCAGAAAGATACCAAGCCTGATAGTGCCGTATCATCTGAAGAAACTATGCAAAAACAAGATGACCAAACTTCAGATTCATCCGGCCCTTTATTCACACTAATCAATCAAGCCAAGTCTGGAATCGACTTTAATAATCAAATCACCGAAACCAACATTCGCAATTATATTCACGACGAGTATATGTACAATGGCGCCGGCGTAGCCACAGCAGATTTTAATAATGATGGCCTCATAGATATTTTCTTTACTGGTAACCAAGTTGGAAATAGACTATACTTTAATAAAGGTAATTTTGAGTTTGAGGATGTAACAAAATCTGCTGGTGTCCGTGGTTCCGGATGGCACAACGGTGTGGCCGTAGCTGACGTCAATGGCGATGGATTTGTTGACATATATGTTTGTCGCGGAAATAGCCAAGAAAAAAATAAAACGACACGCCAAAACTTATTATTTATTAATAACGGGGGTAAAAAATTCACAGAATCAGCCGCCATGTATGGTCTAGCTGATCCGGGGTATTCGCTCAATGCAGCATTTTTGGATTATGACGCAGATGGAGACTTGGATTTATTCGTCACTAATTATCCGCCAAAATTCGATCTTAAATTAAAAGAGGTTTTAGCTTCTAAAAATACGCAAGATCAAAATATACTGGACCACCTGTATCGAAATGAAGGAAATGGTAAATTCACGGATGTCTCGAAAGCCATGGGTGTTAATAATTTTGGTCACGGACTTGGATTGTCCGTAAGTGATATTAATAAAGATGGATACCCTGATATATTTATTGCCAATGACTATGTCACTGAGGATTTTTTATATATCAATCAGAAAGGACAGAAGTTTGTACAACAAGTAAAAGATAAAATGAAGCACGCCTCATTATTCTCGATGGGTTGTGACATCGCAGATATAAATAATGACGGACTGCCAGATATTGCTGTTGCTGATATGATGCCGGAAGATAATTTTCGTGCAAAAGCAGCGATGCCCAGTATGAACCCTGATGCATTTTACAATAGCGTGAGTCAGGGTATTCATGCACAATACATGCGTAATGCGCTGCACCTCAATAGTGATATCGGCATCTTCGCGGAGATTGGACAGATGGCGGGCATGGACAAGACCGATTGGAGCTGGTCGATGCTGTTCGGTGATTTAGATAATGATGGATGGCAAGACTTACTGATTACAAATGGATTAAGGAGAGATGTCGATGAAAAGGACGTGAATAAAAAAATATTGAAGTTGCAAACTTCTCAAGGCGGCGCACTTCCATGGAATAAAATCGATGCCATGATGTCCGCGACTAAATTACAAAACTATATTTACGGCAATAAAAATGGTTTTCAATTTGAAAATCAATCTGATCATTGGGGATTTACCGACAAAGCATTTTCAAATGGAGCGGCATTAGCCGATTTTGATAACGACGGTGATCTCGATATTGTCATAAATAATGTGGACGATCCGGCTTTTTTATACAAAAACAATGCAGTCGAAAAATTAAATAATAATTATCTCAAGATTAAATTCAATGGCCCTAAAATGAACCGATCAGGCTATGGTTCAAAGGTCAGTGTAGACCTTGGGGATAAAAAGTTATATCGCGAAGTACAACCGGAACGTGGATATTTGTCAGCCTCATCTCCAGATTTACATGTTGGGTTAGGAGCTTCATCAGATATTAAATCTATTGAGATCACATGGTTCGATGGAAAAAAACAATCACTTAATAATGTCGGTGTCAATAAAACCATCACTATTGACTACAATGATGCGCAAACAATGTCGAATACGGATGAAAATAAGCCGACTCCGCAATTTCGAAATGTAAAAGAATTTACTAAACTAACCCATTTGCATCAAGAAAATGTATTTGACGATTTTAAAAACCAAGTACTCTTGCCACATCGTATGTCACAATTTGGACCAGCGGTGGCTATTGGTGATGCGACCGGTGATGGAAAAGATGATGTGTATGTGGGAGGTGCGATGGGACAGGAATCAGTACTCTTTTCCCAAGGCGAAAGAGCCGCTTTCACTACTCATTCGGCACAACCATGGTCCAATGCAAGAGGTCAGGAGGATGTAGCAGCTGCTTTTGTCGATGCAGATGGAGACGGTGACATGGATTTGTATGTTGGAGCAGGAGGTTTCGAAAAACCAGCAGGAGACATTTATTATAAGGATCGATTTTATATCAATAATGGAAATGGAAACTATAAATTGAATAATTCTATCATCCCGGATTTGAGAAGTAGCACTTCATGTGTTGAGGTTTATGATTTTGACGGTGATGGCGATCAAGATATTTTTGTCGGCTCGCGCATTGTGCCGGATAAATATCCATATGCTCCTAATAATTATTTATTGAAAAATGAAAATGGAAAATTCATTGAAGCTACAGACGAATTAGCACCGGGACTTAAGAATATTGGAATGGTCTCAGATGCACTTTGGACGGATATGAATGGTGATGGACGACCTGAATTAATTGTCGTTGGAGAGTGGTCCCCGATAAACGTGTTTTCGTGGCGAGGTAGTAAATTCGAAAATATTACGGCCGCACTAGGATTGGATAATTGGAAAGGGTGGTGGAACTGCATCATACATACAGACCTTGACTCAGACGGGGACCCGGATTATGTCGTGGGAAATTTAGGATTAAATTATAAATATAAAGCGTCGGCGCAGGAGCCATTTGATATTTATTGTGATGATTTTGATGATAATGGGACATATGATATTGTGCTTGGCTATTATCAAAATGGAAAACAATTTCCTGTACGTGGACTACAATGTTCATCTGATCAAATGCCATTTGTGAAAGAGAAATTTCCAACGTACAATGAGTTTGGAAAGGCAACCCTCGGTGATATTTATGGTGAGATGTTAGAGAATGCTTTACACCTCGACGTAAATACCTTTGAGTCTGTCATTTTATGGAATGATGGAGGTTCATTTGATGTGGTGCCGCTTCCGTTAGAAGCTCAGATATCTCCAGTCAATGGTGCCATTGCCGGTGATTTTTCTCGCGATGGCAAGATGGACTTGTTATTAGCTGGAAATTTAATGGTATCGGAAGTTGAGACGGGTGCAGCGGATGCAGGTATCGGAGTTTATTTAAAAGGGCTCGGCGATCGACAATTTGAGTTCGTTACGCCACGCAATAGTGGATTCATTGCTCCAAACGATGTCAAGAAACTTGAAATGATAAATGCACGTAGTCAATTGCCAATTATTTTGGTTGGTAACAATAATGAAGCATTGCAGACATACGGTTTTTAATAATCTCTCCTAAAGTATTATGACCGAACGAGATCGTGATCGAATTATTGAAATGGCGTGGGAAGACAGGACTCCCTTTTATGCTATCGAAGTACAATTTGATATGTCTGAAAGTGACGTGATCCGATTCATGCGAAACGAGTTAAAACCAAAATCATTTCGCATGTGGAGAAAGCGAGTCAATAGCGGTGTGAGTCAAAAACACCTCAAAAAAAGAGACCCTGATATTTCAAGATTTAAATGTTCAAGACAACGGGCTATTTCACATAATAAAATTGCCAAGCGATAATTGTTTCCATCAGAAATTCAGCATATTCGTGATCGCATAAAAGAAATCGATCCTATTCGATATGCCAAAACGCGCAATTACGCTGAAGGCAAAGTCACACGTTTGAGCCCTTACATTTCGCGCGGTGTCATCTCCACTCGTCAATTATTCGATCATTTAATATCACTAAAATTGGAATGGGCGGCTATTGAAAAACTGGTGCAGGAATTGGCATGGAGAGATTACTGGCAGCAGATCTGGATAGCCAAAGGGAATGAAATTAATCAAGACCTGCGTAATACTCAGACTCCCGTAGTTTCTAGAAAGGTTCCGAAAAATATCGTCGATTCAAATACAAAGATAACCGCTGTCGACAATGCGATCTCAACATTGTATGAATGCGGTTACATGCATAACCACATGCGCATGTACGTGGCTTCAATTACTTGTAATGTAGCCAACGCCCATTGGTTTAAACCTGCCCAGTGGATGTATTATCATCTACTCGATGGTGATTGGGCAAGCAATGCGCTGAGCTGGCAATGGGTTGCGGGTGCAAATGCAAACAAAAAATATTATGCGAATCAAGAAAATATAAATCGATTTTTTGGAACATCTCAGCAGCATACCTTTTTGGATGTTTCTTATGAGGATTTCGATGAAATGCCGATACCAGAATTATTGAAGGATTTCATCGAGTTGGAATTAAATACTGAATTGCCAATCAGTCACGATCAACTAGAGGATAAAAAAACATTAATTTACAATTACTATATTCTTGATTCTGACTGGCACGCTGAAGAAGACTATCAGCGCGTTTTAATATTTGAACCATCATTTTATCGAACCTATCCTGTGTCTAATAAATGTATAGAATTTGTGATTAAATTATCGAGAAATATTCCTAACATCAAACTCTTTGTTGGGGAGTTTCATGAATTATCAGAAATTATCAAAGAAGATATTATTTTCAAAGAGCATCCGACAAATACATCATACAAAGGCGTACGAGAGCAACGAGAGTGGTTGACAAACGTGACAGGGTATTATCCGTCATTTTTTAAATTTTGGAAGCACGCCAAAAAACAACTGATTCGTGAATAAAAAAAAGTCCAACTTGCCTACGAAAATCTGTCAGACTTGCGGCTTACCATTTACGTGGCGAAAAAAATGGGAGAAAAACTGGGTAGAGGTCAAATATTGTAGTGAACGATGTAGACGCAATAAGCCCAGCTCAAAAAATCAAATATAAATCGACATAAATATTTGGATGCGAAGCACTTAAGTTGCATGGCCAGGTCTTTCTCCTCGATTAGTCATTTCATACCGCTTATTGTCGTCAGATTCAACGACTCACACAATCAAATGGATGTGAGACCGTTCAATAAAAAAATTAGTTCGATTAACCTTTTATAATTAGTAGTTTATATATTAAATTTGTTTATTATATGAATAAACGATTATGAAATATCTGTGCCTCTTATTTTTAGCATCAGTATTGGTTTCCTGTGGCTCCTCACGTAAATCTGCCTACACACCAAGCCGAAAATCCACTTCAAGTGTGCGCGTTTCAACGTCTAAGGTGGTCAATGACGCTCGTACTTTGGTCCGTAAACCGTATCGCTATGGCGGAGAATCTCCCAACGGCTTTGACTGTTCAGGCTTTGTCAAATATGTGTATGCAAAGCACGGAGTCCAGTTACCTCGTCGATCAGCCGATCAAGCCAGATATGGAAAGTCGGTTGCTATTCGAGAAGCACGTCCCGGTGATCTTATTTTCTTCAAAAGCAGTGGTCGTGTCAATCATGTTGGCATCGTGACAGCTACAGGAGGCAAGTTTCCTAGCATGATTCACTCAAGTAGTTCAAAAGGTGTCATAGAAGAAGACTTAGATACATCGGAGTATTGGCGCAAACGATATGCCTATATTCGACGACTTTGATTCTTGCCACACAAAGGGCTATAAAGTTCTATATTTGCGTGCTACTTTTGCCCCACTTTTTGCAATAAAATGAGCATTGCATAGTTATCTCTTGACACAATTTATTTTCTTGAAAACATATTTTTCCTGTCTCGTACTCTGCTGTCTTACTTTATGCGCCTTTTGTCAAAAGGGAGCCGAGGTAGGTATGAATATTGGTGCAGCTTACTATTTTGGTGATATCAACACATCTTTTGATCTATCCAAGCCTGGACCGGCTGTCAATATCTATGGCCGATACAATCTAGACGAGCGTATTTCGGTCAAGCTAGGGTTCTATTATGGAAGGATCTCCGGCGATGATAGCCGTTCGGACAATGCTTTTCGAAGAGCACGCAATTTGGACTTCTTCTCTGATGTTTGGGATGGGACGTTTCAACTCGAGTTTAACTTCTTCCCATACATCCATGGATCGCGAGATCGATTTTTTACGCCATACATATTTGCAGGCCTCAGTGCCTTTCAATATAATCCAAAGACGAAGCTTGATGGAGAAACGTTTGCGCTTCGGGGCTTTGGAACTGAAGGTCAAGACCTTGGCGAAGAATACAGTTTGTTCAATTTGGGTATCGCCTATGGTGCCGGGTTGAAGTGGGATCTGAGCTATTATTGGAGTATGAATGTCGAATTGAGTGGTCGGTTTCTGTTTACAGATTATCTCGATGATGTCAGCGAAATTTATCCGGACCCTAATGTGCTTGCCATTTTGAGAGGTCCGACGGCAGTTGCTTTGTCAGACCGCTCCGATCCGGATACATCAGTTGGCCTAGCCGGTCAGCAGCGTGGCAATAGCAAGAACAATGATTCGTACAACTTTGCGACCGTAGGCGTAGCATACTATTTTGGTCGAGTTAAATGCCCGCCTATATCGAGACCATCGGGCAAGCCGAAATCCAAGAAAAGACGCGGTTATTAGGGATTTTGTCTTATCGGTTCAAAAATTTTTTCTTTCCACTTTTACTATAAAAAGTTGCATCATGCAACTTTTTTTACGATATTCGTAAACTATATTTTGTGATTGTGAAACTATATGATAATTTTACTGAACGCGAAATCGAAGCTGACATCCAAGAGGTAGAGCATCAAGCGTTGAAGAAGATAGATAACACAAGAAGATTTAACTTCAAATGGGAGGAGGAAGGTCAGCACGAAGTCTATTTGATTAGAGAGTTAAATGGATCTTTACCATTAGGTTTGATGTCCCTTCAGGGAATTCCAAATGAATATAGATTGCACATAAATTTGATTGAAAGTTCTAAAGAAAATGTCGGAAAAGATAAGAGATATGAAAGAGTGGCAGGTTGTCTAATAGCCTTTGCAGCTCGATTGGCTTTTGAGCGAAAATATGATGGGTTCATATCACTTACGCCAAAAAGTGAATTAATCGAATTATATGTCGCTAAGTATGGGTTTAAAAAAATTGGAAGACAACTGGCTATTTTTGGACCGGATGCATTGAAAATTATTGACAAATATCTTTAAATATGAAACACGATAATATCTTTAAAGAATTAAGAAAAAAATATACACTCGACGAAATTGTAGATTCAATGCTCGTTCCTGCCGAATTGTCTGAAGCGAAAGAGAATCAAGCCAATGCAGAATTAAGGGCTTATCGCATGAAAATACTAGCTGGAATGACAGATGAAGATAGAATCATTTCAGATGTCTTAAGATTAAGATTCCAGATAGAAAATTATTTATCCGAAAAAGAATTTAACAATGAAAACACATTCGGAAAATACTTAGCGGAGTACATCAGAATATTGAATAGAACAAGACGAGAAATAGCTGATAACCTAGCCCTACATTACACGAAATTAAGTCGAATAATTAATGATAAAGAAGAACCTAACATCGAACTTTGTTACAGGTTAGAACGACATTCGAGTGAGTTAATCAGATCAGATATTTGGTGGAGGCTAATTATTAAGAAACAAGCGTATATTTTGCTTGAGGATGAAAAAACTAAATTGGCTGAGCAACGAAAAGTAAAAAACCCAATCAAACTTAGAGCTTAAAAGAGCTACGATTTTTAGATCGTCTAGTAATATATTCAATGCAATTGTTCAAATTGAAAATCCTGTTATTGAATATCAAGCACTCTATTTTAAAATTCAACTGTAATCTAAAAATATAGTGCTGGTTCGTATGAGAATAAAGGTCTGATCAGAATATAGTTACCAGACCAAAACTCGGCAGAACAAATTTCGGCATTGTCTTTGCAATCTATCCATAGAGATGCCATAAAATTTTACCTTGCATCACATTGGCATTTGATTTCTTACATAGTATTGGTTTAGGAGAGTTATCTGATGAAGAGCTGCTCGATCGGTATAAGCGATCAAGTGATCAGAAGTGGATGTCGCAACTGTTTGGGCGATATGTGCGGCTGATCTATGGTGTCTGCCTTCGATATTCTCCGGACGTGCGAGAAGCCGAAGATCATACGATGGAAATCTATGAAAAGGCTGTAAACAAGGCGCTCACCCACAATGTCAAGTCATTCAAGAGTTGGATATACGTATTGAGTAAGAACCATTGTCTAGAGAAAATTCGAAAAATGACAGGCAAACGCATGGTAAATTTACCGTCTTCGTTTATGCAATTATCGACAGAAATGCATCTTATGGATGAGACTTCTGATCTACAAGAACGTGAAACCAAACTTACATATGTGGAAGAGTGCATGGAGCGATTGGGAGACCTTCAGCGAACTAGTATCGACTTATTCTATTATAAAAATAAAACATACGCAGAAATAGCCGGTCTCATCGAAGACGAAGTGAGTCAAGTCAGGTCATATCTTCAAAACGGACGGCGAAATATGAAAAAGTGCCTTGAGCGCAAAATGAAGCATGGCAGATCATAAAATACATAGCACGAACTGGTCTCAACAGGATATTCAGGCCTACATTGATGGATCGATGAGTCAAGATCTAACCTATCGATTTAATCGTGATTTGGCAGGTGACCCTTTTTTGCAAGATGCCGTAGATGGATTTGCTGGGCATGCCAAAATTCATATTGATCACCATATCGAGCGATTAAATGAAAAGTTTGACGCCAAGCCATCTACTCGTATTATACCGGTTTGGGCGATGTCGGCTGCGGCAATCGTGTTAATGGCAGTAGCAGGTTATTTCGTTTTTGATCAATTTTCTAGTGGTGGTTATGGAGCTGAATCCACCGTGGCGAAACAAGAAAAGCAATATGCCGAACCAACATCTAGCTCAAATCAGCAGCTTACAGATCCGGATGAGACCTATCAAGGAGATGAATCTGAGCAATTAGATACCGATGAGGAGAACTTGGAGTCCGTCCAAGTCGAACGTGACGGTATGACCCCAGTCTTCGATAAAAAAGATCGCCCTTCAGCACGCCGAAGATCAACGGTGCCACAGAAAGCCCAACAAACTCGAAAATTTCCTGCGATTGTTTCAGGTCAAGTGGTTGATGATGTCGGTGAACCACTCATCGGTGCCAGTATATTTTTTCCAAACAATGAAGCTGGTATTACGACAGGTTTTGATGGGAAGTTTGCCGTCGAATTGCGATCAAATGAAACTTCAGCCATCGTTAATTACACTGGTTATAGGGCGGGAAACTTCTCTATATCAACAACACCGGACCAGGTTTTCCAGCTTTATCCAGACGAAATTGTATTGAATGATGTAGTTGTTGCGGATCAGTCTCCTCAAAAAGAAGAAGTTGAAACGGTTGCAGAGGAGCCTTCGGATTGGAGTAACGCCGCATCATATGGATTACCGGAAGCTAAGCGTGTCGAAGAACAGACAACTAATGCTGTACCAGAAAGAGGATTTAAAAAATATGCTAAATACATCAAGCGAAACCTCGACTATCCTGCAGCGGCTGAATCTAATAAAATTGAGGGCATCGTAGTCATTCATTTTAAAGTCTTACCGAACGGCGAATTATTTGATTTTCGCATCGTGCAAGGTTTGGGATATGGCTGTGACGAAGAAGCCATGCGTGTTATTCGAGAAGGCCCAGCATGGGAATCCAGTTCACCTGACTTAATTGGTGAAGTGACTTATGAAATAGAATTCGAATTATAATTATTTTTGAATTCGGTAGTTTATGATTTATTCGCTACCATATCTTGCCACGCGAGCATACCGCCTTCCAAGTTTAATACATTCGAAAACCCTGCTGCTTT
>ENA-ORXU01001839-ORXU01001839.1-marine-metagenome-genome-assembly--contig:-NODE-1839-length-15910-cov-26.692036_pt1 | contig 15910 bp, 8 predicted proteins | sample MGYA00237869_ERZ511484 | MGnify/ENA metagenome assembly ERZ511484
AACTCTGCCACCCTTCAACTCTGCCACCCTTCAACTCTGCCACCTTTCAACTCTGTCATTTTTACTCAAACAAAGAAAGTTGACCCGAATCTTCGTCCTGCTTGTGGGGGGCGATCCAATCGTTTGGGGGCCAAGCCGGCGGCACAAGATTCCGTTCGATTAGGCGCGCCTGTAATCGGCGCAGGCTGTCGGGCGAATGACCCTCGTACGGATTATGCATATAGCCGTAAATCGACACGTTGCGTTGGATGAGCGCTACAATGCGGTCGGCCCATTTATCTAGCGCATTGTCGCGTGGCTGCGTGATTTGGCGGTACTCTTGCGGGCCATTGTCAGTATCGCCAATCCAGCGGATAAAGGCAAAAGTAGGCGCTTTATCTGCTTCGATTAGGGTCAGCCACTCATCAAAAAGATCCGCAGAGCCGCTGCGATCCACTAGCACAAGGGCCATGCTGCGCTCGGCCAAAAAGGTGGCAAAAGCGTATGTCATTAAATCGGGCGAGCGTACTTCAACCGCAAGCTGAATGCCATCAAGCTCTTGGGCGAGCCAATCGAGGTAGCCCGCCAACACGCGCCCGCTATTTTGGCGCGTAAGCGATGCGGGAAGCTGAAGTAGACTTGGTGCGGCCATGGTGCCCAATGAGCGAACTGCATCTAGATACGCCAACGTTTCGGGCCGACACTCTTTGAGGCGCTTGTTGTGGCTAATGGCTCGCGGCATCTTCAACGAGAATGTAAAGCCTGACGGCACTGTTTCGGTCCAGCCGATGAGCGTGCTGGGAGCTGGTAGCGCATAGAAGCTTGTATTGACTTCGACACTATTGAATTTTGTCGCGTAGTGGCTTAGTTGATTTTTTTTTGCTAGCTTTTCTGGATAGAAGCTTCCCCGCCAGTCATCAAAATTCCACGAAGAGGTTCCAAGAAATAGGTTCGGCACAATCTGGTTCGGTTGAATGAATTTAGGATTAGATACTTTAATATTGTTTTCAAGCTAATGGACAAGCTTTAGCAGGAGACGGTGTCCATATACTAGCATACTATGATTATGCATTATCACCGATTTATAAAAATTGAAGCAAATAGAATTGAAGCAAATAGATAGAGGTAGGCACTATGCATAATTTTAGATGTACATATTGCACATGGTTAAATACTTTTGGGCAACTTAATGTAGACAATTTATGCAAAATCGTGCAAGTAGCTATGCTTTGCTTGAAAAAATATTGTGCATGTTGCATGTTTGTGCTGCGCCAAAACGTCGATATACTCCGTTATAGCTGATCACCTGTCAGTTTATATTTAGTTTATATAGAAATTATTTACGGTAGATTTGTGTCTGTAGCTGTATCGATTCAAAAAACTCTTGTCTGCATCTTGGAAGGACAGCAGCGCAAATAGTCAAGCTCATCTTTCAAAATTTATGTTTTCATATTTTTTAAACGTATACAGTCCTTCTAGGCATGTAAACGAAATAGACGCATTTTTGTATAGATGAATCATTTCTGAATCGAGTATTCACAATCCACAAGAAAAAGAGGAAGGAAAAATGTTGAAAAAGAGTAGTCGAGCACTACCGCTTGCTGTGCTCATGAGTTTGTTTGCGACAGCAGCCTATGCGCAGGACGGAGATATCTCTAACGCCGAGATCGCCTATGCGATTGATAACACGTTCTTATTTATCTGCGCTGTGCTAGTTATTTTCATGCAGGCTGGATTCGCCATGGTTGAGGCTGGTTTTAACTCTGCCAAGAATACCATCAATATTCTGGCAAAGAATGTGATGGATATGGGATTCGGCGTCTTGGTCTTTTGGCTAGTTGGGTACGGCATTATGTATGGCGATGCAATTATTCCGGGCTGGCTTGCCTTTGGTGGAATTGGTATTAGCGCCGAACCGTCCGCTGCGGGTGCGGGCGTGCTCAATCCGCAAGTGGATTGGCTCTTTCAGGTTGCATTTGCTGCCACAGCCGCCACAATTGTTTCTGGTGCTGTTGCTGGTCGCATGAAGTTTTCAGGCTATATATTTTATAGCATACTTGTCACAGGCATCATCTATCCGATTAGCGGCTATTGGAAGTGGGGCGGCGGCTGGCTAGATCAGCTTGGCTTCTACGATTTTGCCGGTTCGTTGGTGGTGCATGCTGTTGGTGGGTTTGTTGGTCTAGCGGGTGCAATTATGCTTGGCCCTCGTATTGGACGCTTCACCTCGTCTGGCAAAAATAGACTGCCGCCACACAATCTTTCGATGGCTACACTTGGTGTCTTTATTTTGTGGGTGGGTTGGTATGGCTTTAACCCCGGCAGTCAGCTTGCCTTTGCCGGTGCGGGCAATACAGATGCCGTCATGTTGATCGCCGCGAATACGACATTGGCTGCAGCAGGTGGATTGGTTGCCGCAATGATTATGGCCTGGCTAATTGTTGGAAAGCCAGATTTAAGCTATGCACTAAATGGTGCGCTTGCTGGTCTCGTTGGTATTACGGCAAATTGCGACTCGGTCACGAACATATCGGCAATCGTCATCGGTTTGGTTGCAGGTGTTTTGGTTATCTACGGTATGAAATTGCTAGAGTCGCTGAAGATCGATGATCCCGTTGGTGCGTGGCCCGTACATGGCTTATGTGGTATTTGGGGCGGTATTGCGACGGGTATATTTGGTGGTGCTGCGGGTCATAGCTTGGTGCCACAACTTATTGGCTCTGCGGCTATCTCTGCTTGGGCGTTTGCAGCCGGTATTGTTATTTTCGGTTTGCTAAAGGTTTTTGGTCTGTTGCGTGTTTCGCCAGAGGATGAAGAAATCGGTTTGGATGTTACAGAGCACGGAGCCAGCGCATATGGTACTTCGTTAGCCGATCTTGCTGTTTAGGCCATTCCAAAAAATACTAATTCTGCCAGGACTAGTAAAATAAAATAGAGAGTATGGTCGTACGCTACTCCAGAAGAACTGCTGAAATTCGTATAATTATTTTTCTAGAGTAGCCCCAGGCTGGTGACGAACTAAACCTTTGTGATTTGTTCAACCGTATAATGAGAATCTTTTCTAGAGCATATTGTTTTGGGAATTTAACCGATAGCAAAATATTTGGTGCATTATCGAGCTAATGAGTATAAAAATAAGCTGAATACGTACAGTTTTATCTGATTTGTTTATCCCGGGATAAATTCCTTCCATATACGAAAGAGGTCTGACGATAGCGTTAGACCTCTTTCTATTTGCTGGAGAGTTATAATTATTCAGCTAGCATGCTTTATGTTAGGACCGAATTGATTGACTCTAGCGCACTAGATGCAAACATGCGCGTCATGGAATCACTATCGTGACACGCTTCTTCAATCAGCGCCAAAGGGGCAGCTTCGAGCTTGATAAGCAGATCGACAATCTCAAACCGAGTTGCAGAGCTAGGCGTATTCTCATATGCCCAGATCAACAGGTGCGTTAGCTCGGGATGATCCTGATATTGCTGGCCAAGCATCAAGATATCTGAACACAATGCATAGCACAAATAAACATCATCCGGAGTGGAAAGCGCCTGTTCAATGCACGCGGCATCTTCGGATTTATAGTTCTTAAAAAAGAGGCGCAATGCCCCATTGTGAAGCGCTTTTGGTGAACCTTGGAGTAGTTTAAAGATAAAATTGCGTAGGTTACTGTCCTGTATGTTAGAAAGTGCATTGATGGCGGCAGTCTGGATTTCGGCTGATTCATGCATAGCAAGGCACAGAATTTTGGCGTCTAGCCGCGGGAGAGGGCTCTCTTTAAAGACCCGGAGATAACACAATTGTAGGTCGAGACATTTTTCATCTATCAATCGTAGAAAAACGACGTTTAGATCCTGTTCTGTTGCCTGTTCATCTGCCCAAACAGTATATGGAAGAGGATCGTCGCCTAAGTTGGATTCAGCAAAGGTAAAGAGTTCATTTGGCGTGCTGCTTTCTATAACAGGATGCTCCACCAAAACTTGGGCCACCTCATCGACCGATTCTGTATAATGATGTTCATCCGCCCACATTTCTGGTGATGAAGCGACCCAACTCAGCAGGGGCAAAAGAATATCCTCAAGCGGAATTCTCTCTTTAATGGTTTTTAGCAGGTCGACAGTAGGGAAATTATGTGACCCTGCAATTAAACATTTTGCAACGGCGTCTGCAACATCATTTAGCTCATTGCGCTGTGCAAGGCCAAGCAATAGGGCCAGTACATAGTTATCCCCGTTACCCGATGATGATTGCGCAATATTGTCGCAAAAAGCGTAAAAGGCATCGTCACAGCTGTATGAGAATTCAGCAACTAGTCGTAAAAGCTGACGCCAATCATAATAATTATCTGCACTATACAGTGCTTGAATAATCGCATCTTTATAGGTAAGCGGCGCGCCCGTTTTTTCCAACAGTTGAAATAACCATGGCGCACGATCCTCTTCGCTGTGTGGATCATGAGTCACGTTGTGAGTGCATGTGTATAGCAGTTGCACCCGATATAGCTCATGATTTTCGGGAGTAATGTGCGAGTAGGCCCGTCCAAGCCCTTTTCGTAATGCTGTGGAGAATTCTTCTTTGGATAGTAGCGTTCTATTCACTTGTTGCATGATCTGTCACCTTTGCTTAGTACTGTTCGCGGACCAGAAAATGTTTGCACAGCCATGTATCGACTCACCATAGCCCAAGAAGGATAGATTTTTAGAAGAGAGGCTATAAAGCAATCAAATCTAAGCGACTATGGTTTATTTATTTTAAAATAGAGGAATACACTCAACGGGAGTATGCAACCACTCGAAGATTATGTCCACCTAGTGAGTAAATACAAAATTGCTTGGCAAATTTTTTTGGCTATGCTGTTTGTGTAGGAGGTGTTATGCTAAACTAAAAAAATAAGGTTCCAAACTAGAACAATTTTTCTGGTTTAGCTGCGGCCATACTGAGCATCTTATTTTTCGAATGGCCTTAATTATCAGCACATATGCGCGTGGGGCGTTACGCGCATATAGATATATAGACGCAACAAGTCTTAAAAATCTTTCATACTAATTTATAAAAACTTAAAAATTGGCTCGTTTGAGGGGTTAAATGTTGTAATCAAAAACGATGATATCCTGGCGAATGGGCCGGAGAATGTTGCCAAGTGCTTTGTGATCGGGGTGAGGCAAATAATAATCTCGAGCCGCATCATCACGGAAGGTCATCATGACAGCGTGGGTAAAGCCTTCGTTTTTTCCTTCGGGACTGTTGTTTGCGCCAAATTCAACAGAAAGCACGCCATCAATTTTTTGTGGCAGATCAAGAAAGGCTTTTTCTAATATGCCGATCTCTGATGATTGCGTCTCGGACTTAAATTTAAGCAGCAGAATGTGGCGGATCATTGTTTTGTCCTTTTGGGTTCCTTTAGAAAAATAAGTATACGCGGAGAAGGCGTTCTCAAATGCCGTGTCTTTAAGCAGAAGGTACATTAGAGAATGCACTCTTCACAGTTTATGTACATCTATTTTTCTGTAACGGACTTAATTCGTTGAATTGGGTTGCACCTATATTTGTTGGATTTAGACTAACTTTGGCTCTTGACCATTGTAACTTGGGCGAGCCGATACTTTTGTTGTTGGCAGCGTATAGCGCGTGGATCGACCTTGCCCAATGCGCGTCAATAAATCTTTGTCGATTAGATCATTCAAGTCGCGGACCGCTTGCTTTTGCGATACACCCGCAATTTCTTGATACTCGCGATTGGTGATCCGCCCCTGCTGCTTGACGTGATCGAGCGCCTGCTGCTGGCGTTCGTTTAGCTCGAATTTTTGTGGGCGTAGTGCCAATCGGGGGTATGCTATTACTACTGCCGCAAACTCGTTCTTGGCCCCTTCATCTCCAAGTTCTGTCGCTAATCGAAGCCCTTCTGAATAGTAGCGATGCATTTCTGTCTCGTACCCTAACTCTGCATAGGTTTCTGCTAAATTGCAGTATGCACGAATCAGAATTGATTGGTTGCCTAACTCGGCAGCAATCTCAGCCGCTTTGCCATAGTACTGAACCGCCTTTTCTTGCTGATGCAAATAGAAATAGCATATGCCCATGCTCATGTCGCAGAATGCTTCCATCTGTCGATTGCTAGTTTCGATGCAGAGAGCTCGGCTTTTGTTTAGATACTCTAGTGCCTGTTCATGTTTGCCACCTGCACTCAAGTGATTCCCAAGATTATGCGACGTGTTTGTCATGCGCTCAATGTCTTGGATCTCGTTTGCAGCTAACCATGCCTGCCAATAATGCTCCTCTGTTTGCACAGGATTATTCTGTTTAAGATGAAAAACGCCAAGGGCATTGTGCAGATCGGACCAAGTTGCTCTATCCCCTTCATCGATTTTTTCGCGTGCTTTATGCAGGCCATTTTCCGCCCGGGCCAAATTAGGTCTTTGTTGTAAAAAAATCCATGATTGATCAATATAGGTACGAACCAAAAGTGGTGTTACTTTTTTTATCTTCCAAACATCTGATCGTCTTACCGCATCACAATTTAGCTCTTCGAGTAGCCGGATTGCATAATCATAATGAGCCAACGATTCATCCATGTTTTTATGTTCAAAGGCTTTCGCACGACGGTAGTAAGCGAGAGCCTTTGTCTCCTTTGTGAATGCCGATAGGGCCTGACGATACTCCTCGACAGCCGCATCAATATCTTTGTTAAATTCAGCAATTTCTCCTGCTACAATTTTGAGTCTGGGCCACAGTTCGCTGGATAGTTCTTGCTGTGTGAAAAGCGAAACGAGTTCGGTCAACTCTTCGATCTGCAAACTATCGACGATATCGCGCTGGTGGTCAATTATCAGCTGCGCCGCGTCTTGATACTCGTTTGCGATGCGTAGGTGACGTGCTGCATCCAAAAACATCTGCTGTTGTAAATAGTGTTCACTGGCTGCACAGTGCAAATGTTTGCGCTCATCTGGCAGCAATAAGGTTAGGACAAAGTGGCGCATCTGAGGCTGTAAGACCAACTCGGTACCCTGCTCATTACTGAGCAACATATTGCTAGTCACCAAATGATGGATACTGATCTGGATGTTGCCCAGCGTAGGCTTCTCTTTACCTGTTTGGCTGGCGAGCTTGTGCAAAAGCGCGGTAGGGATAGAATGGGGGAATACACAGATCGAACGCAGTAGACGCTGCTCTAATGAATTATGGCGCGCATATCGATCTGCAAGTGCATAGTTGCGTCGCCCATGCTCATCACTAGGCTCTGAAATCTCCGCGCGCAGGAGCCTCGATAGGGTGGAAATAGCCTGGGGACGTGATTGGTAGAGTGTCTGTTCGGCAATTGCCATCTTTTCTGCTAGTTCCGACGCGCGCATCCCTCGTATATAAAAATGGTGCAAAATATTGTAGCTGCGCCAAGTAGAAAGCAACCAGCTATGCTCGCCCGATGGACGGATCCGCTCAACCGCCCAGCGCAATAGAGATTGTGTTAAACGCCCACGTTCATCCGCGCTAACCTGCTCGCCGCTTAGGTATCCACATTCAAGCAGCGAGCTTTGGGCCAACTGTGATGTGGAGAGTGCTAGCACATCGCCATCGCGATACATTTTCAGCGCATCGCTCACCATGGCGTCTAGCTCTTCTTGCGCTAGGTTGAGCAAAATCGTGTCGCTATAGGCAAGATCTGTCTTTAATCGTGTCATTTATGCCCCATCGAAGCGTATTAGAGTGTGTAAATGGATTATTCTTGTAGAGAATGTCTTATTTACTTAACTTTTATATATGCTATCTTATTTATGTATGGATATCGAACCAACATGACAAGCATAATCTTTTCGGTTCGTAGGATATTACTTACTCGCATTCACGAAATCCTAATCTTACTTGATCCAACTATGTGTGACTTCAGATGCTACCTACACAATACATCATACGTAACCCAAAGATTAATCGTGGATGATGCACTACTGCTGGATGTAAATACCATTAGTATGAGACAAAACATACCTATCCCCCGATAGCATGTTTTGTCGCCATAACTCATTAATATTATTACGAATTTTGAATTCATTTGATACGGTATATTTTTGCTGTGCTACAAGACAAAATTGATTACACTTAAGCTGAACTTTATAGCATTTGGTTCTTGTAGAGTGTGATTCAATTGTGGAGTAATGTTTTATATGACAACTATCAATAAGCTATATCGCCTGCGAAATCTATTTATTCTCATCGGTGTTGCAAGCATTTTTGCCGCTTCAATGTTAATATCGTTTGGAATTTTGTCGAATGACCTCCAAGCGGGCTCGAACTCTGCACCCCAGACAAGCACTGCGGCCCATTCATTATCTGCCACGGGCATTATAACATCCACGGATCTATTGGCAATCTATGCGCTGGCATTTGACAATGACCCGAATGATCCAACAAGCCTTTCTCTCTACTATACGTCTACCGTTAACAGTATTGCCAAGGCTACCCTAAACGCACCGGATAAGACCGCCATTATTCTTGCGGATTTGGATAGCCTACTTGATACGCATCTCCTGATTGCTCAAAATGGGCACCTTATTCCAGTAGATGGGCTGCCGATGTTGAACCCAGTTGATGGGACGATTTTACTGGATGACTTTACCGACGAATATAATATGGCCGATGGGTTACAGCTTGGCTATTTTTTGCAGTGGTCGCGCCAAGCGTTTAGTGCAAATGTAGTTACATTTTCGTTCTTGGGGCATGGTGCACCAATAGTCCCTGATGTGATTCCTGCATCAGGAGCACCGGCAGCAACCCCAACACCTAATCCGACAGCGACGCCACCATTCGCTGACGGCGGGCTTGCAGAAGGTAAAGTACCTATACCGCCGCTACCCGCACGACTTTTTGCTCATTCTGGTTTTACCGACTACCACTCGGCCAGCTTGATCTCGATCCATGCGCTAGCAACCGCGCTAGAGATGGGCACAAACGACGGCGCGGATCCATTCCAAACAGTGGATCTTGTGCAATGTTTTGCCTCGTCAATCGAAGAGCTGTACGAACTGTATCCCTACGCCGAAACGTTTACCGGCTCGCCCAATTATGCGTATTCCAAGCCCGAGATGATCGGCACTGCGTTGCGCGCGATTTCTAGCGACATGACCGCTGTGCAGATTGCGGACACATTGATCCAAACTTACGACAATGAATTGCCTGCTGCTGAACATCCACGCTTGTTGGTTGCTGTTGAGAGCAGCAAAGTTGCGGCTATTAAAGAAAGCTGGGATATGACTTCGCTGCACCTCAGCGAGCTACTTACGCAAGATCGACAGGCCACGCGCAATAAAATTACCAATGCGTACGACGCCAGCGCCAAGTATGACACAACACTCTGTAGCGATCCCGATTGGTTGCTTGCAGTTCCCGATTCGGTTTCGGATATGTCGGACTTTGCCAGCCAAATTAGCACAATTTTCGGCCCAACTTCGCTCGCAGGTTCGTGGGCATTGACAACCACGCAGCGCATCGATGATGCAATCATATCCCGCTACTCGCGTAACGGTGTCCCATGGTTTGCTCAAAGCGATGAAAACAATATAAACCAAGCCGCTGAATCTACGGAAGAACTGGCTGAATGGATCTTTAACGCCCCGGGAATTTCGATTTATACTGATTTTGGGGCAACGCTAAACGAGAAAGGCAACCCTGTAGAACTTGATTGGTTTTCTGCTTGGTATACGAAAACAGCAAATGTCGCACATCTTAACTACATCAATCCACTGCCCTATTCATTTTTGAGTGCCGGTAACAGCAATATCTCTTGGGCCGATGTCTTTAGCCAGTATTGGGAAGACGTCACATTTGAAAATGTACGCTGTGAGCCCGCATTTTTGGCTGGACGCGGTAATGGCGAGCTAGCGGTTCTTGACTTGATGCCAACCACATCGGCAAATTTAGTCATTGCGCCAGATTCTACCGTAAGGCTCAATATAAACAGCGCTTCGAATGAAGTTGAATTGATTCGCTTCTCGACGCAAATCAGCACATCGATCGAAGCGGTGAATCCACAGGTTCGCTTTAATATCTACAACGGCGCAGACGAACAAATTTTTGCTGAGGCTGTTTCGGCTGGCTATCTAGAGGCTGGTGAGATAAAGCAGATTGAATCTGCCTATCGCTGGCCGGTAACTGCACCGGGTATCTATACGTTTGAGGTAATTCTTGATGCGGATGAGCGTTTTGTTGAAAGCGACGAGGAGGATAATATTGCTCGTTTTAGCGTTCGGATTAAATCTAGCGTCACGACAATTCGTTTACCGTTCATTGCACAGTAAAGAGTAGGCTGGGTCAATCGGATCTTATGTAGTCGATAGCAAGCGATGTACTTGGTATGAGAGTCCATAATGATTGATGACGATATCAGCCACATGAAATCTTAAAAAGCCAGTACTCTTTTCGTGGGCCTACTTAATTATTTGCTAACTATTTCCCCTATGTTGACAAGCCATTATTTTGCTGGTGAATCAACACCTATAGTTGTAAAGGAGTTTAAAATGAATCATAATTTAGAAAAGAATCACACACTCAGTTTGCCTCTTCACTGGAAGAAAGCAAGCACCACATGGCATTCGTACCGACCGCTCGTTGTCGGGTTGGCTCTTTGCATGACGTCGCTTTTGTTTGTCAACACGTGGCAACTTTTTGCCCAAAATGACTCATCGATCAATCTTGGCAATCATGGTGTTGTGCAATTTGTCGATCCGGATGGCGTCAATGCCTTCTACTTTACGGACTATTCATCTGCCGCCGCGGTAGATTTTGCTGCGTATGAACTTTCTGCTGCGCAATTTTCTGAACTATATTATAGCACGAATGAAAACGCTAAATTAGCGCTGCCCGATGTGAGCGGATTTGCAGAAGCTGCAACGTGGCAGGTGGATCTAAATACGGCTGAACGATTTGGCGAGGTCTATGCAACAACGCTGCCTACCGTTTCTTCGGGCCTTTATTTGGTAACGGCCACAGCGGATAATCAGGAAGCGAACAATCAAGAAACGGCAGCATCGCTTGCGGTAGTAAGTCGACAAGCGCTTCTGTTGAAGCATACATCAACGGGACAGACCACCGTCTGGGCCACGAACTTGCGCGATGGCGCGCCGTCTGAGGGCATGACCATTACGCTCTATGATGCCGATGGCAACACATTGGGGCAGGCTGTGACCGATGCGCAAGGTGTCGCCAAGATTCAAACAGATGTTGCTGCGGATTACCAGAGCGAGCTACTTGCGGTTGGTCAACTTGGTGATGAGATTACGTTGACCGGTGCGGGCAATATGTGGCGCAAATATTCGTACATGCAGTGGTATGGCGATGCAAGTAAGTACAACGCATTCATCAACACAGATCGGCCGATTTATCGCCCGGGTGACACGGTCTCGTTTGCGGCTATTTTACGCGAATCGATTGACGGCGTCTACCAGTCCGTTAGCACCACAACGCCGGTGACGGCAAAGCTTAAAGATTCGCGCGGAAACGAAGTGACGACTGTAACGTTGACGCCAGATGAATATGGCATGGTTCAGGCCGACTATATACTGGGCGACGAACCCTCGCTTGGTTCGTATCAGGTGGAGCTAACCGTCGGCACTATCGATGAGAATAATGCCGGATCGTCCACGATTTTTCGGCAAGAGTTTAAGGTCGAAGAATACGAAAAGCCTGAGTATAAAGTAGTGGTTTCGGCCTCCAAACCGTATGTGATCTCGGGTGATGCGTTCAATATTACTGTGAACTCGGACTACTTCTTTGGGCAGCCGGTGCGTAACGCGACCGTCAATATAAAGGTCTACAAGACGCGTAATTACTACTATTACTGGTGGGATGAATCCGATGTCTACTATCCATCTTATGGCCAACGCGAGCTGCTAAACGAATACAACGGCACGACCGACGCCAATGGCGTTTGGAACCAAGAGTATACGGCTGATCTGGGAGATCAGTATGGTGCTGCCTATTCGATTGTTGCCACGGTGACGGATGAGCGCGAGCGGCCGATTCAAGGCTCGGCGAATGTGGCTGTCCACTGGAACACCTTTACCTTGCAGACGCGTACAGAGAAGTATGGCTATGAATCCGATGAGCCGCTTCTGCTCAACTTGACGGCTACGGATCATGATAAGCTTCCCGTGGCTGGACAGAGCATCAATGTGAAAGTCGAAGATAGAGTCTACACGGGCTCTTGGCGAGATAGCTACTTTCAAACTGTGGCCGAACAGACTGTTACCACTGGTGCGGATGGTAAGGCGCAGGCCAATTTTGGGGCGTTGGCGCAAGGCTGGTATCGCGTTACATCAACCACGATAGATGCACGTGGCCGTGCGGTGGAAGCGTATACATATATTTGGGTCTATGACCGCACCGCAAACCAATGGTATTACTATAATGGAGAGCAGCTCTCCTTAACGGTTGATCAGGCTGAGTATGGGCCGGGCGACACCGCGCAGTTGCTGATCCAATCGCGCATTACCGACACAATGGCGCTGGTGACCATTGAGCGTGAAGGGGTGCTAGATGAGTTTGTGGTTCAGATTGATGGTCCGGTAACGACGCTAGATATTCCGATTAAGGAAGCGTATAAGCCCAATGCATTTGTTAAGGCGCATATCTTTGCGCCAACGGATCCAGAAAGTCGAGACGATAATAGCTACCGCGTACCGCCAGAAGCTGAACTAATTATTGGCAGTGTTGAGTTAAGTGTTCCGGCTGCGGATCGTCGTTTGGATGTTGAGATTTCTTCTGACGCTGCCGAGTATGGCGCTGGGGACGAGGCGACTTTTACCTTTCAAGTGAATAATGCCAGCGGAGAGGGTGAAACCGCACGCATTATGGTTGCGGTGGTGGATGAGGCTATCTTCTCGCTGAGCGAAGACTTGACGGCGGATATTTTTGATACATTCCATGGCAAACAGAGCAGCAATATTTTCACGTACGGCAGCCCCATTTCCCCGTACTTTTATCAGGATTTTTGGCTAACGCCAACCGAAAGTTTAGAGTATGACCTTGGTGTTGGTGCCCCCACTGGTACGCCCGAGGCTGATCGCACGGCTAACGGGGAGGAGGTAAACACCCGCCTCATCTTCGAGGATACCGCATATTGGAACCCAATGGTGACCACCGATGCAGATGGTGTGGCGACTGTTACGGTTCCGCTGCCCGACAATTTGACCACATGGCGCGTCATTGCTCGGGCCGTTACAATGGATACGAAAGCGGGCGAAGAGACTGGATCGATTCTGGTGACGCAGGAGGTGATCGCTCGTTCAGTTCTGCCAAGATTTAGCATTGTGGGCGACCGCTTTGCTGCGAGCGTGGTGGGCCAAAACTATACGGGCCAAGAGGCAACGGGCGAACTTTCGATGGCCGCGGATGGACTGATGCTGCTGGACAATACTGCGCAGAGCATGACCATGGCCGATGGCGCATCGGGATCCGCTAGTTGGACTGCAGTGGCGTCGCAGGTTGGTACGCATCTGGTCACATCGACGGTGTCGCTGCCAACGGGGGGAGATCGCACCGAGCTGCCCTTTATTACCAAACCATTTGCTATCCCCGACCGGCAATTCTCGTCGGGTCAGGTGACAGAGAATGAGCCGCTTGCACGCGAGACATTCGATATTCCGCTCAATGCCGTCGACGCCGCAACCGAGCTAACGGTCAATCTATCGCCGTCGATTGCACTGAGCTTGCTCGACAATCTCGATTCATTGATCCGTTACCCGTACGGCTGTGTGGAGCAGACGATGAGCCGAATGCTGCCAAGCGCGGCTGCATCGAAGGTTTATGCGACGCTGGGTATTCCAAATCCCAAGGCGGATGATCTGCCCGAAATCATGAGCAAAGGTGTACAGAAGCTCTATGGCTATCAACATGGCGACGGCAGTTGGGGTTGGTTTTATGATGATGAGCCCGGCACGTATCTGACTTCATATGTGCTCTTTGGGCTGCAAACGGTGCAGGATGCTGGTTTTGAAGTAAGCGAAAGTGCGATGGCGAACGGGCTGAACTATTTGCAGAATAATGTTGGCAACACGGCGGATAAAGGTACGCAGGCTTATGCTTATTTGGTGCTGTCGCAAGGCAATCGAGGAGACTTGCCCGCCATGCAGGCGCTGCTGGCCGATGTTGACTTGCTGAACCCATTTGGGCAGGCGATGCTGGCTATGGCGCTGAATAATGAGGGGGATGCGGCGGGCGCAAATCGGGTGATCGATGCGCTGCTGGCCGACGTGCAGGAAACTGGCACGACCGCCTACTGGCCCGAGGATCCATACGAGGAGTGGACGTGGTACCACTGGCGCACCATGGCCTCGGCGGACAAGAACACGGCTGCGGCACTTCAGGCGATTACGCAGATCCGCCCCACGGAAACCCGCTTGCCCAAGATTGTGCGCTGGTTGATGAATGAGCGTGAATCAGTCAGCCGCTACTATCAAGCCGCTGGTTGGAGCAACACGCAAGCAACCTCCTTTGCCATTCTGGGGCTGCTCGATTATATCGAACTCTCGCGCGAGCAGGATAGCAACTACGCCTATACGGTGAAGCTAAACGACTCAACGATTGCCTCGGGTGAGGTAACGCCAGCCAACTTTGCGCAGCCGATTGACCCAATTGTGCTCTCGGGCGTGGATTTATCGCTGGGAGAAAATGAATTGGTGATTGAACGCTCGGACGCGGCCGATGGGGCCAATGGCGGAGCGCTCTACTATATGTCTCTGCTGGGGTTAGAGCTATTTTACAATGAATTTGAGCAGGTCAGCTCGGTGGACCAAGGGATCCGCGTGGCGCGCTCGTACGAGCTTGTCGAAGGGACGTCGCGAGCAGATGGTGCCTACAACGTGGGTGACATTGTGCGGGCTACGGTCCAGGTGACGTCGGACAGCGACAAGGGCTATATTCACGTCTCGTCGCCAATTCCCGCCGGGTTCGAAGGGATTAACAATCGCTTAAATACGGTTCAATATACGGGTGGGAACGAGAATTTCAACTGGTATGATTGGGGCTACAATCGCAAAGACTTCCGCGACGACAGCGTTGATTACTTTATCACCCATTTCTATCAGGGAGAGCGCGAATTCTCGTACTTGATGCGGGCCATTACCGCGGGCGAGTTTAGCGTGTTGCCAGCCGAGGCAACGGCAATGTACCGTGAAGAAATTTGGGGCCGTTCGGGTAGCGAGAAGATGTTGGTCGAGCCAGAACGTTTGGTTGAACGACCAGAATTGTTGGGCGATTTTGACAATGATTGTCGCGTTACTCGCTTTGATCTACAGCAGATTGCTGGCGAGTGGGGCACAACCGATTTGCCCTCGACCCTTGCGGGCAGCGATGGCGTGATCGACTTGACGGATGTAACGTTGATGGGCAAGCGCGAGGGCGCAAGCTGTGTGGCTGATTTCAGTGCGGCGCTCGATACGGCCAATGGCGAGGCGAAGTTCGTGGTCGACATTCCATCCGGTGAGTATAGCTATGGCGACACCCTCCTAGTAAACGTCTATCTTGCGTCAACGACGGGTCTCAATGGCTTTGATGTGAAGCTAGACTTCGAGTCAGGTGCGTTTGATGTGATGGATGTTGAGTGGGGCGTTGCATTGACGGGTGCGCTTCAGCTTGGTCCCGATGTAAATATCTCGGACGGGTATGTTACATTCGGTACGTACGACCTACCTGATAGTGTGCGCAGCGGGGATCTGCTGGCGACGGTGACGTTTGTCAACACTACGGTTGGCAATGCGACAATTCAGGCGGCCAGCGTACATGCGGTAAACGGGGCAGGTGATCTCATTGCTGCGGAAGCTGGCGGCGCAGGTGATTTCGCCATTCAGGGTGAGCAGATCTTTATGCCGGTTACGTTTAGATAAGTAAATTTTAGGCATCAAATAAAAAGAGTCCCGAGCAGATCTGCTCGGGACTCTTTTTATTT
>ENA-ORXU01001842-ORXU01001842.1-marine-metagenome-genome-assembly--contig:-NODE-1842-length-15900-cov-4.621943_pt1 | contig 15900 bp, 11 predicted proteins | sample MGYA00237869_ERZ511484 | MGnify/ENA metagenome assembly ERZ511484
TGTAATCAAGGCGTATACGCATATGTTGTCCGTATATCAAACCAATTCTCGTCAGAACAAATTCTATCTGGTAATTTATCTCTTATAAATTAATGGATTTTATAAGGTCCAATAATTTCGTTTCAACTGATCTGATTGAGACCGAAAAATTTTATGATATCAATGATACCTCCGTTATTCTATAAATCTATCATGTTCATATGGTTTTTTAACTTTAGGTAGTCGACCATTTGGACTCTTATAAAATCATAGTCGACGTTTGATGAAGATTAATATAACTAATAACAATTGTAACAGATTTTAATTTATTTACTATTTTTTGAATGCTACATGAGCATATTTCATCGGTTAATGAAATTTGCGAAATATGAATGGTAGTTGGATCGTCTGTAACTAGTTAACTTTTATTTAATATCTTTATCAAAGAATACGTACTTAATATGAAGCCCTTATTACGATATATTCTTTGCATCTGCTTGACAGCATTGTTGTGCCATGCATTTCAATCTATTTCTTACGCTCAAAATTTGTCCCAGGACTTAATCTTCCATTACGATTTTAATGGTGACACTGAAGATGTTAGTGGGAATAACATCGATGGGATCGGGCAAAATTTGACTGGAAGTGCAGATAGATTTGGCAATGCTGATGGTGCATTTTATTTTAATGGCACAACATCCTTCATTTCTATTCCTTACGACGTGTTATTGAAGCCGGATTTCCCATTCAGCTTTTCATATTGGATCAAAGTGGATCCCAGCTTTACCGGTAACGCACCTGTTTTCATTTCAGATTATTTAGTCGGATCGTATAATGGTGGCTTTGTGGCTGGCTTCTCCGAAAGTCTTGGGAGAGCCGGGTTTGCTTTTTTGGATGGTGGGGGAGCTGTTAGTTCTACGAATCGTCGAACAATACGTTGTTACGGCGACGTTCGACCTCAAGAATGGAATTTAGTGGTTGGCTCCTTCGAGTCGCTGACTAGCATCGTAATCTACATTAACGGATGCCCTTGTACTTCTTATGAAATGAGTGGTTCTGGAGGGCCTATGGTTACAACTAGTCAAGATGCAACGATTAATACATTAATTACCGATGGATCTCATCCGTTTATCGGAGACCTAGACGACATTTATTTTTGGTCGCGAGCCTTGACAGTACATGACGTTAATGAGCTCAATGACTGGGTCCCCAATCTGCCACCATTCGACATAGGGAATGACACCATACTTTGTGAAAACGTGCCCTTCACGGTCTCTGTACCACCAGGATATCAGAATATTCAATGGAGCACAGGAGCGAGCGGGGGCTCAATTACGGTTACAGGCGAGGAGGTCATATCGGTGACGGCGGATGATGTTGATTGCGGATCGTACATAGATACCATTGTGATCCAGCGATTTATGGTTGACAATGCAGATACAATATTCGTAGACTTATGTCCTAACGACACTTTTTTTTACTTCAATGAGACCTACACCGCATCTGGTTTTTATACTGTAGAATTACCGTTTCTTGGGGAAAATGGCTGCGATACATTTACAAGCATTATTATCAATGAAATATCCCATGCGTCTTCAAGCGTTGATAGAGTCATATGTGATGGAGACAGTCTCATATTTGGCGATTCTACTTGGTTTAGTGCAGGTGTTTATGATTACGTTCTGGAAGATGCCTCGTCGAATGGATGTGACTCAATCATCATTTTTAATGTAGCATTTTTTCCTTCTTTCACTTTTGTGCTAGATTCAACGATATGCCATGGAGATTCGCTCTTGATCGGAGAGGTTATATTACATCAATCCAATCTGTCTGAGATAATCATATTAGAAGGTCAATCATCAAATGGATGTGATTCAACGATAGACGCCACCGTCGCATTTTTTCCAGCATCAACACATGTCTTAGATACGATGCTGTGCGCTGGAGGATCTATCATAATCAATGGAACGATATATGATGAGGGCAATTCGGTGGGATCTGAAGTTATAGTTGGAGGCTCTGTACTTGGTTGTGACTCTACAATCGAGGTTATGTTGAGTTTTGACCCTATATCAACTTCTAGTTTTCAACCCATCATTTGTCCGAACGACAGTATAGAAATCAACGGAAGATATTATTTTGAAGGAAATGAAGTTGGACGTGACACAATTTTTGCGGGGCCTGAAAATATGTGTGATTCGATCGTAAACATTTCAGTCAGTTTTTTTGAGCCGGTAATATTTTTTCTAAATGAAGCTCTTTGTGAAGCGGATTCCATTGTAGTCAATGGCACTTTATATAATATTGATAATCCGACGGGAGTTGAGATATTTGAAAATGCTTCTTCTCTGAACTGTGATTCTTCCGTGATCGTAAATTTGTCATTTAACACATTTATTGAAGAAGATTTGATTGTTATATTATGTATAAATGACTCAATAATAATCAACGATGAGGTATACAATCAGTCAAGGCCAAACGGAATCCAGCAATTTCCTGGTGGCAGTATCAATGGCTGCGATTCCATTCTGAACATTTTTACATTATATCGAGAAAATGTCATCTCAACGATATTAGATACTATTTGTCCTGGTGATTCAGTGTTGATCAATTCGACTTACTATCAAGAAAATAATAGCCATGATACATTGATTTATGCAATAGGCCCCACACAAAACTGTGATTCCATCGTATATATCGCTGTATCTTTTAGACCACCTTCCCGATTTGAATTGAATGAAACGATTTGTGAAGGCGATTCACTTTTCATAAATGGAACCGCATATCATGAGCTTAATCCCACAGGTATCGAAATTTTCGAAACTGCATCTATGAATGGCTGTGATTCAACGGTAGAAGTATCTTTAACTTTTTATTCTAGAGTTTTATCACCATTGGACTTCATGTTGTGCCAAAATGATAGTGTAGTCGTCAACGGTATCGTATATAATTCATCTAACCCTTCAGGTGTGGATACCCTCTTCGGTGCGTCGTCAACTGGATGTGATTCCATTTTGGAAATTACCGTCCAAATTGTTCCTTCGTTAGAGTTTTTAATTAACGATACAATTTGTTTAGACGACACGATGGTTATCAATGGAGTAGTTTACGACATAAATAACCCCGCTGGTCAAGAGCAAAAACCTTCTATGATGCCTGGAAGTTGCGATACGATATTCATCATCGATTTATCTTTTTATCCAATAATAGAATCGACATTTGACGATTTATTGTGTGCTGGTGATTCGATTATAATTAATGGCACAACTTATAATTTTAATACACCCGCCGGTCAGGAAGTACTCATTGATGCTGGATCCAAGGGTTGTGACTCGATTGTTAATATAAATCTTAATTTTTATAATGAAATAGAATCACTATATCGAGACACACTTTGTGTCGGAGACAGTTTAATTTTAAATGGAACGATTTATTCTGAATCAAATCCTACGGGAATTGAGCGATTAATTGGTGCGTCCACGAGGGGTTGTGACTCAATAGTAAATATGGATCTGACATTTTTGGCAGATGTGACACATTTATGGCAGAATACGTATTGCATGGGTGATTCCATTTCTGTCAACGGAACAACTTATTCTCAATTTAATCCTTCTGGGATCGAAAGACTCGTGGGAGCAGCATCTTCCGGATGCGACTCTGTCATTAGCATAGATCTTACGTTTATCGATGAAATAGTCTTTTTATTAATGGACTCTATATGTATCGACGACACCATCATTGTAAATAGTACGCCATATTTTCAAAATAATCTGGTGGGAACGGAACGATTCATTGGAGGTGCGCAAGGTGGCTGTGATTCAGTTGTCGAAATATCACTTCAAGTGATTCCAAATGCCGATGGTATTATCAATGCCATTTTATGTGAAGGTGATTCATTAATTATCGGAGATGTAGTTTTCAATGAATCAAATATGCAAGGCCAAGTCATTTTACAAAATGCGGCATCAAATGGCTGTGACTCTATTATCGATGTTACCGTAGTATTTTTCGAGGAATTCCAAACTGTTCTTACGGATACGATTTTCCCAGGTGAGGAAATTGAAATTAATAATATAATTATTTCAGAAGCCGGCACTTTCATGATTTTCCAAGGCGTAAGTCAATCAGGGTGCGATTCGATTGTAGAATTAAATGTATTTGTCGAGAACAATCTAAACCGTATTTATATCCCAAATGCCTTTAGTCCTAATAATGATGGTATAAATGACCACTTTAGTATATTTAATGTTGAACCGCGCCATACTGTACAGGTTGAAATTTACGATCGTTGGGGTGCAAAAGTTTTTGAAAACGTAAATACAGAATTACATAACGACCCACGCGTATGGGATGGGAAATTTAAAGGCAAACCATGTAATCAAGGCGTATACGCATATGTTGTCCGTATATCAAACCAATTCTCGTCAGAACAAATTCTATCTGGTAATTTGACGCTGCTAAATTAGTGGAAATTACAACGTCCAATAATTTCTTTTCAACTGATCTGATTGAGATCGGAAAATACCTTTGATATCAATAATTCCGCCGTCTTCTAAAGATAATGCCAGCAAGTCGTCGATTGACATTTCCGAAAATTCCTTATGCATTACAGCAACCACCAGACAATGGTATTTTCCGGTAGGTTCGTCGACTAAATTAATGTCGTAATTTTCTGGCAACACGGTTTTATCGGCATATGGATCTAACACTTCAACATCGATATGGTAAGACTTTAAGTAATGTATCAAATCGAGTACTTTCGAGTTTCGTGTATCTGGAACATTTTCTTTGAAAGTGACGCCCATAATTAATACGCGTGATTGTGAAAGCCGTACGGCTTGAGAACCAATCATCTGCAAGACTTTTTTTGCAACATTCTTGGTGATGCTGTCATTCACTTTCCGACCACTCAATATGACTTCTGGATAGTAACCAACTTCTTCAGCTTTGTAAGTCAGATAGTACGGATCTACACTAATGCAATGGCCACCAACCAAACCCGGATAATATGTTTGGAAATTCCATTTCGTCGCAGCAGCCTTGATCACATCAAACGTATCGATATCTAATCGATCAAAAATTAAAGACAATTCATTGACGAGTGCAATGTTTACATCGCGTTGAACATTTTCTACAATTTTTGCAGCTTCCGCAACTTTAATTGTTTCTGCTCGATGCACACCGGCTTCAATTATTAATTCATAAAGCGACGCGACAAATTCCAATGTCTTTTCATCCGTGCCAGAAACTATTTTAATCGTATTTTTAATAGTATGTTTTACATCTCCAGGATTTATTCGCTCAGGCGAATAGCCTGTAAAAAAACCAATGCCATTTTTAAGGCCACTGACTTTTTCGAGAATGGGAATACAGATTTCTTCTGTACAACCAGGATATACTGTCGATTCGAAAATCACAACATCACCTTGGCTGAGATTTCGACCCACACTTTCTGATGCCGATTTTAAAGCCGATAAATCAGGAGTTTTATATTTGGTGATTGGAGTAGGGACTGCCACGACATAGACGGTGCAGTTGGCAATATCTGACTCTTCAGAACTCAACGTAAACGAACCATCCTTGAAATCGTCTGACAGATAATCCCCATTGCGATCTTCACCATCTAAAAGTTGTTCGATTCGGGCCTCGTCATTATCAAATCCAATGACGTTTACGTGATGTCGAAAAGCCATTAGCAACGGAAGCCCGACATATCCTAAGCCAATAATACAAATTGAATCTTGTTTTGAAATGAGGCGATCAATAGTCATGTCGGTATTTTTTCGTTTGCTCAATGGGACACTTTTAATATATTTCCATATTCTTTAAATCTCCTGTTGTGTTTAGTGATTATTCACGATTTGGGACAACAAGTCAGATAATTTTTTTGAGAGTTTTTTTCGTTCGAATTCTGAATATAGATTCTTTTCTACATCGTATGTTGAAATTTGATTGGCCGTTTCTATCAGGAACTGTTTTATTCCAGCTTCATCTTGATAGTCGAGATGTGCTGAAAAGTCGTCCCGTTCAAAATATGTAGCATGTAATGCATTAGACGGGCCCAAACTTAATATTGGTTTGCGTGCAGCAAAATACTCGAAAATTTTTCCTGGGATTGTACCGGAGGCAAAGGACGCTTCTTGGTTCATCAGTAAAAGTAAAATCGACGAAGTCTGGTAGACATCTAAGATGTCTGCATGGTCCAAATACCCCAAGTCTTTAGTCATCACTTTTAACCTTGGATATTGATCGAGCGCAGTATAAAAATCATCTGATACAATACCTGCGATGTGCAATTCCATGTTATCCCAAGGCGATATATTCTGTGAAATTAATTCATCTAAAACCGCTAGAAGAGTCTTTGGGACACGATACTTACTCAGCAAACCTGCGTGCGTTAATACAAAGGGTTTGACTTGGGGATTGGATATTATCTTAAAATCTTCGTCGTCATATCCATTTGTAATCGTATGAAATTTTTTACGATCAAATGGTTCGACCACGTCAGGCATACCCGGCGAAGTGGAAAGCACAATATCGCATTTTTCCAGGATGCGTCTTTCGATTTTTTTATACCGCTTCAGAGCCCAAGTTGACATACCGAGCTCTTGGTTGGTGATCAGCTGCGAGATTGGGTCCCGTAGATCAACAAACCATTTTATAGGTAATCGACTACTCAGTTTTTCCCCGATGAGGTGCATACTATGAGGCGGACCAGTCGTGATAACGACATCTACTGGATACTCTTTCAAATATTTTATCAAATACGTAACTGACGGTTTGACCCACACAATTCGCGAGTCTGGGATAAACATATTCCCACGCACCCACTTAGCCAGCCGCATTAGAAGTCCTTTGCCTTCGATTTTAGAATACCCATCGTTCTTTTGTTTTTTCCGACCACCGATAGACACTAACCTAGATGGGTCAAGAATCGGCTGTTTCAGCACTTCAAGGTCTATAGGGATGTCGCTGTCCAGCGATTCATCGATAAGCTGGTTGTCAGGGTTTTCAGGTGTATAAACAACAGGTTGCCATCCAAATTGAGGCAGATACTTCGCAAATTTTAACCAGCGTTGTACGCCCGAACCCCCAGTAGGCGGCCAATAATATGTGATTATCAATACCCGTTTCATTTTCGCACTATCTTGTCGTTGATGGGTGGCCAAAGATAAAATCATTTCGGTTAGAGTCGTAGGGTGCCTACTAGCTTTTGATTTCCAATATAGACTTACCTTCACGGCACAATATATGTAGACGAAAAAGCTGTTTTATGGGTGTGATCATGCGACAAGGGATTAAGTATTCGATCGTGACGTACGCGTTCATGCTTGTCTCTATTCTTGCATCAATATTGATTTTTCCGTTAGATACTGACCTTTATGGAGCATTGACATTTTTTGTCGAAACGGCGCTCTTGATTTCTCCGGTTATTTTAATTGGGTTAAATCCGACATCGATAAAATATTTTCCGGAAGTCAAAGAAAAAAATGGCAGTGGCAATCTTTTACTAAATGTTGTATTATTAGTGTTGAGCGGGAGTGTAGTGCTTGTTGGTGTTGTTGGTCTGATTTTTAAAAAATCGCTTATTTCCCAGTTCGCATCTAAATCAGAATCGATAGAATTAAGTGAGCACCTTTGGGTTTTTGTACCGCTGATATTTTTGATTGCCCTCCACAATTTTTTAATCTCCCACATTTCAAATTACAGACGTATTGCGATTCCACGTCTCGTCCAAAATCTTTGGCGCATATCATTACCGTTGATATTTATTTTGGTTTACAAAGATATGATAGGCGGATCGGCAGCTGTTTTATTGATATTAGTGCACTTCGTATTAGTGGTATCATTACTCATGGTAACTTTACATAAACTCGATCCGGTACGTATTTCATTTGGACAACGAATATTTAAGTTTATTACTCGCTCTGATGTGCGCACGTATGCGATATATGCAGTTTTAACCTCTTTGGGATCTAGTATGGCATTTAAGCTCGACACATTTATGGTGACGATTATTATGGATACAAGCAATACCGGTGTTTATGCCATCGGGAATCGTATTGGAAGCATAATCGCCGTGCCTACGCTCGCTATTTTAGCGATTGCTGGACCGATTATTTCATCCGCCATGCGCGATAATAAAACTGAAGAGATATCCAATGTATATAGACGTAGTTCAGAAGTACTGACCATTGCGGGCGTGATTATGGTGAGTGGATTATTTGTCATTCATAAAGAATTATTTTCTATGATGTATGACAGTGATCAACTCATTGCACAAGGGGTGTTTTATGTCGTTGGTTTAATCGCAGCAGCGCGACTATTTGATATGATGACTTCCGTAAATTCTCAGATTATTAGCCTCTCATCATATTTTAAATACACATTTTACTTTTTACTTGGTCTGGGGTCTTTGAACATCTTGTTAAACTTGATCCTCATACCGAAATACGGGATTTCGGGTGCGGCAGCAGCAACGTTTATTTCATTGGCTGGATATAATCTTATCAAACTAATTTTCATTTGGCAAAAACTTAAGATGTGGCCATTTACGTATAAAACGGCTATCATTCTTGTCATTGCGTTAGTCGCTAGCGCCGTTGTGACATGCTCAGATCCGTTTGCAACGTTTCACCCAATTCTCAATCTAGGCCTACGTGGCGCAATGGTGACCGTCATGATCATCACCACGCTTTATCTATTCAAGATATCCCCTGACTTCAATCATGCTATCGATGTGGCCAAAAGGCGGGCGAGGGCGTTTTTGCGCTCTATCTTAATAAAGGAATAAACTCTTATTTTTCCGAACACAGGACACTGTCAAGTCATCTATTGATTGGGTAGACCAAATGCCTCTAATTCATAAATTTCTGTTAAAAAAATAGTGACCTTATGATGCGGCAGTCGTCTCAAACCCATATTGCTAACCATTAATCAACCAAAAACCATCAATTCATGGAAAATTTAGAACAATTTTTAAACGGACTCTCCGGAAGGATAGGTTCGTTTTTACCCAATATTTTGGGCGCCATTTTAGTTTTTATTATCGGGCTCTTTGTTGCCTCTCTTGTCAGAAAGATCGTTGCTAAGCTTCTTAGGTCTACACAGTTGGACGAACGTGTGAACAAGAAAATGCAGTCAAACTTTGATTTTGAGAAAATACTCTCGAAGATGGCATACTACCTCGTGCTACTCTTTGTTGTCTTACTCGTATTAGATCTCCTCGGGGTCGAACGCGTACTAGAACCCTTAGAAGGTATGCTCAATAAGTTCACAAGGCAAATACCAAATGTTGTTATTGCTGGGCTAGTCGGTTTTGCTGGATATATTTTAGCTAAGATCGCTTCGGAAGCAGTAGGTTTCTTAGCGGGCTCCCTTGAGTCATTTTCTTCACGTATTGGTTGGACGGGTACCATTAGTATTACATCAATCGTAAAACAGCTTGTTTTCATTTTCGTATTCATCCCGATCTTAATCGTCGCATTGGATTATCTGAAGATGTATGCAATATCGAAACCGGCAACTGCTATGTTGAGCTCGCTGTTGCTTGCAATCCCTAAAATACTTGTGGCTGTAGTCATTTTGGGTGTTTTTTACTTCATTGGCAAATATGTCGTCAACGTGATCGTCACGTTATTAAAAAACATGGGAACTGACCGATTAGCAGACAAAATGCAGATCGACGCTGTCATGGGAACAAAATCACTTTCTGATATCATTGGGAACGTGCTTTTCTTTTTCATCATGTTCGCCGGCGTCATTGCCGCTGTAGATAAACTAGAGTTCGCTGAACTTTCTGACATATTGAACAATCTTATGACTATATCCGGAAAGATTTTATTCGGATTGATCATTATGATGTTTGGAAATTTTATTTCCATCTATGCAAGCCGCTTAGTGTCGGGTGCAGAAAAAGGATATGTTAGAACAATTGCGCGCTATGCAATCCTGATCATCTTTGTCGCCATGGCCCTTCATACCATGGGCATTGCTCCGAGTATAGTAAACCTCGCGTTTGGACTCACTTTGGGTGCATTAGCGATAGCGTTTGCATTGGCTTTTGGTCTTGGAGGACGAGAAGCTGCAGGAAAACACCTAGACCACTTGTTACGCAAGTGGCGAAACGAAATATAAGGTTCCCCCCTTATAGCCGAGGAGGTCGTTGCTGGATTGACGGCCTTCTCTTTTAGAATACGATTCGAAGACTGTCTCCTAGCGAGGCAGTCTTTTTTCATTCTACCTCGTTGTATACCTTTACGACACAATAAATTGAATCCACATCAGTCAATCTAAATCGATAGTACTTGTAGGCACAGCTTACCCTTACCGCGGAGGGATCGCATCATTCATTCATCGGCTAGGCGAAGAATTGATCGCGCAGGGCCATGAGGTGGAAATTGTCACATTCACCTCCCAGTATCCAAACTTTCTATTTCCCGGTACGACTCAAATGAATGAAGGTCCTAACCCAACAGACGTTCCGATCAAGCAACTTTTACACTCTTCCAATCCGCTGAATTGGCCGCGCGTTGGTCGATATCTGAAAAATAAAAAGCCCGACCTAATAATTTGTAAATTTTGGATGCCATTTTTTGGGCCCAGCTTTGGAACGATATTCAAGCAAGCCAAAAAAAATGGTCACACAAAAGTGCTTTGTATTGTCGATAATATTATCCCACATGAAAAGAGATTTATTGACAAACCGTTCGCTCAATATTTTGTAAATTCCATCGATTATTTTATCGTCATGTCTGAATCCGTGCAGCGGGATATGACAACGTTTATAAAATCACAACCAGTATCCCTCGTTCGACATCCCATTTATGATAATTATGGGGCACTCGTCGATAAAAAGACTGCAGCCGAAAAAATCAATCTTGATCCGTCGGCTACTTATATTTTATTTTTTGGTTTTATACGCGACTACAAAGGGTTGGATTTATTGATTGATTCGATGAAAGATTCGTTTTTTCATGAAAATAATATTCAATTAATTATTGCCGGCGAATATTACAATAACGCCGAAACATTTAAAGATCAAATAAAAGCTCTACCGCATCCTGAACTTGTGCTGGAGCATACGCATTTCATAGCAGATGACGATGTTCGATATTATTTTGGTGTAGCAGATCTCATCGTACAACCATATAAATCGGCGACGCAGAGCGGTATTTCCCAACTCGCCATCTATTTTGAAAAACCGATGGTAGTGACTGATGTGGGCGGCTTGAAAGAGATTGTCGGCCATGAAAAAGGTGGATTTGTGGTCCAGCCTGATGTCGATGAAATCACCGCTGCGATAAAACGCTATTTTACCGATACAGACCAGTCTGCGATGATATCGTATATTCGACAACTGAAACAAAAATTTTCTTGGGCATCATTTTATAGCGAGATCAAACGTCTTGCTTTTGGTTCCTAAATATTTTATGGAAAAGCCTGTCATCATACGAGGAAAAGCTCCGTTGCGCGTTGGTTTAGCCGGTGGCGGAACCGACGTAAGCCCTTATGCCGATATCTACGGTGGTGCTATATTAAATGCGACGGTCAATTTGTTTGCAAGGACTGCGATATTGCCGCACGATAAAGGCAAGATCAATATCGTGTCTAAGGATCTTGACGAGAAAGTATCCTACGACAGTGCGATGGAGTTGCCAAATGACGGCCGACTGGATTTGATCACCGGGGTGTATAATCGGGTGGTAAAAGATTTTGTCAAAAAACCTCTATCCTTCGACTTAATTACAGAAGTTGATGTGCCGAAGGGGTCAGGGATGGGTTCCTCATCTACTATTACTGTGAGTTTGATTGGCGCTTTTAAAGAGTGGTTAAATCTTCCTTTGGGTGAATATGATGTCGCAAAACTGGCTTTCGAAATCGAACGTAAAGATTTAAAAATGGCTGGCGGACGCCAAGATCAATACGCAGCCACATTTGGCGGATTTAATTTTATGGAATTCTATGCCGATGAAAAGGTGGTCGTTAACCCGCTCCGAATTCGTGAAGAATATTGCGAAGAACTTGAAATGAATTTGTTGTTATACTATACAGGAACGAGTCGCGAGTCAGCCGTTATTATCGAACAACAAAGCTCAAACTTTAAAGAAAAAACAGAGCGATCGATTGAAGCCGCACACCAATTAAAAAAACAAGCTGTCGAAATGAAGGACGCACTGTTAACAGGTCAATTGGATGAGATAGGACGAATTTTGGACTATGGTTGGAATGCTAAAAAACAAATGGCAGCCGGTATCACAAATCCTCAAATTGATGATATGTACCAAACCGCGAAGGATGCCGGCATGAGTGGTGGAAAAATTAGTGGAGCCGGAGGTGGAGGTTTCATGATGATGTATTGTCCTAATAATAAAAGATATGACGTCATCGATGCGATGAAAAAATTCAATGGTAGATTTTTACCTATACAGTTTTCTAAAAAAGGACTAAGAAGTTGGAAAATAAAATAGATTTAAAAAGCGAAATAATCAACCGAATTACTGACAGTATCGACGTCAAAAGTTCGCTGTTGGACGATTCGGAATTAATTTCGACAGTCAGCGATGTCGTAGACATTTGTGTGTACGCTATAAATGCTGATCATAAAATATGGTTTTGTGGCAATGGCGGTAGTGCGGCAGATGCACAACATTTAGCTGCTGAATTTTCGGGCCGGTTTTATCATGATCGCGATCCTTACTTTGCAGAAGCACTTCATGTCAATACGTCTTATATCACAGCAGTGGCAAATGATTATTCTTATGACCAAATTTATTCTCGGTTGATCAAAGCTAAAGGCCGATCGGGTGACGTACTATTTGGTATGAGCACATCGGGCAATTCAAAGAACGTGGTCGAGGCATTCAAACAAGCGTCGAAGCAAGAAGTCGTGACTATAGCTATGACTGGATCAAAAGGCGGCGCCCTCGTAGATCATGCGGATATCGTATTGCGCATGCCATCGGATGATACACCACGGATTCAGGAAGCCCATATGCTGATCGGACATAACATTTGTGAATTAACGGAGCGAGAACTAATGTAATGCAACTAAAAAAGTCAGTACCCGTCATCATACTTGCCGGTGGATTCGGAACGCGACTGCGACATGTCGTCCAGGATGTACCAAAACCCATGGCACCGATTAATGGACGGCCATTTTTAGAAATATTACTCAATTATCTGGTCGATCAACAAATAGAGCGCGTCATTCTTGCCACGGGACACCAAGCTGATGTTATAAAAGAGTACTTTGGGAACAGATATTTATCGATACAGATATTTTATTCGCACGAGACTACACCACTTGGAACTGGAGGCGCTATTAAACAAGCGTTTGAAGCATTTGACTTAGACGAAGCCATTGTGTTGAATGGTGATACTTTTTTCCCGGTATCGCTTGCACGATTGCAATACTTTCATCATCAATTTAATTCTGACGTTACGCTCTCTATAAAATATTTAATTGATTTTAATCGATACGGAACTTTAAAATGGAATGCTCTTAATAGAGTCGAGCAGTTTAATGAAAAAATGGCTTGTGACGAGGGTTGGATAAACGGAGGCATTTATTATATCAGTAAAAATGTTTTTGACGATACCACGGAGCAATGTTTTTCTTTTGAAACAGATGTTTTAGAAAAACATGTTACACGCGGTTCATTTTATACACTGCCGGACGCTGCTTATTTCATTGACATCGGCATACCAGAAGATTATGAAGCTTTTCAACAGAAAAATCTTCAACTTACGCACATCAACAATGAGCCAAAAACATATTTTATTGATCGTGACGGTGTGATCAATAAAAGAATACCCGGCGATTATGTTCGCTCGATCGATCAGTTTCATTTTCTATTTGATGTCAAAACGTCCTTAAAGCAATTGAGCGATCGCGCTAAACATATTATTATCGTGACCAACCAACAGGGGATAGGCAAAGGCTTGATGACGGAGTCCCAGCTAGATCAAGTACATTCACATATGGTGGAGGAACTAGAATCGAATGGTGTGAAAATTGATTCGGTATATTTCGCGAAAGACCTTGCAGCCGATTTACCACCTGATCGAAAACCTAATATCGGTATGGCACTAAAAGCCAAAGAAGACCATCCTGACATCGATTGGTCGACGTGTGTCATGATTGGTGATAGTACTTCGGATATAGAATTTGGGCTTCGTATGGGAATGCACACTATTCTTGTAGGAAATAAAAGTGATACCGAATTAGCTCATGAACAATTTCCTGACCTCCCCTCAGCAATTAGTCCGTTGATTGGATAGGCTTTACTAGAAATATTTTATCCGTGGACAAGCACATCTGTAAAAGCCTTGTAGCCGATCTTTTCATGGATTAATTCCATAAGACGAACTTTGTCATGATAGAGTTGATGCTTGAGCGTCGACGAATTAAAATAGAGATGAAGCTTGTCATCTTGCACTCTTACTTGGGTGACATATTCTGTCACGATATCTCCGAATAAATCGACTAAATGCTGCTTGACTTCAACAACCAATAATTTATCTTTAAGTCGTCGATTCGATTTAATAAATTTTAATGAGTTAGCAATATGTTCAGAAGGTTTTTTCAAATGCCAGTCTAATTTAATTTGATGTGTTTCATCGTAAAGTTAAGTGTGTCAAAAATTTTCACAAGATGTTCGTCATCTTTATCAGAAATAAATACTTGCCCAAAAAGTTCGCTATTAATCAGTTTTAACAAATTACCAACTCGATCATTGTCAAGTTTGTCAAATAGGTCATCGAGCAGCAAGATAGGCAACTTCTCCGTCCAATCGGCCATGATGCGGTATATAGCGAGTTTGACGGCCACCAAAAAAGATTTGCGTTGGCCCTGTGACCCGCTAGTTTTCAAAGGGTGACCATCCAGTAGGAGAGTCAAGTCATCCAGGTGTGGTCCTTTAGTCGTACGTCCCGCCATTACGTCGATTTCATAGTTTCTTTTCATCATTTCGGGATACACATCGGGCAGTACATCGGCCTTGTACGCAATATCTGGAAGCTCGTTTCCATCAGCTATCATGTGATAAAAATTACTAAGATCGGTGCTCATTGCATCGACCAGACTCTTTCGACCATTGTATAATATCTCAGTGCATTCTATGAGTTGCGGTGCGTACATATCCAGTTGTGCAAAATATTTATTTCCAGAACTACGCATGTGTTTCAACAATGCATTTCGTTGTTTGAGTAATCGGTTGTAAGACATGAGTGCCTGCAAATAATCACCATCCATTTGTGCAATAGCCTGATCTAAAATACGTCGCCGCGCTTGACTACCTTCTAGTAATTTATAATCATCAATGGGCTGAATAACGAGCACAGGATATCGCCCGATATAATCACCAACTTTGGTGATCTTTTTTCCATTAAAAATTAATTTTCTGGATTTTTCTTTGGCATAAGTTAACTCAATTTTGTCCTTATTTTCCATATGCCCTTCGAGCCGAAAGAAATCGTGGTCGTATGACACGCACGCTTCAAGGCTGTGATTTAAAAAACTCTTCAATACGCATAGCATGTAGATGCCGTCAAGTGCATTTGTTTTGCCGCGCCCATTTAATCCTGTCACCACATTCCATTTGACAGAAGGCGACACCTCCAACTTGGTGTGGTTTTTGAAATTGGTGAATGCGAGTGATTGAAGAATCATGAGGTGAAGATATGGAATGAGGTTCTCATTTGACCTCCAATATTATATGCATCTGTTGATAAAAATCATGATCAGTATGTTCAATGCTTAGAGAATTAAATGGCTGGATAGATCTAAGAAAGTGACTTTGAGACGTGGTAATTCCTATTTTGATGTGCCATTTTTGTTTCCGTTGATAGAACCGCATTGAAATATAATACTGGAGCACCTATAAGGAATTCCCAGCTTTTGGCTTTTAGCCATTAGCC
>ENA-ORXU01001846-ORXU01001846.1-marine-metagenome-genome-assembly--contig:-NODE-1846-length-15881-cov-7.927993_pt1 | contig 15881 bp, 12 predicted proteins | sample MGYA00237869_ERZ511484 | MGnify/ENA metagenome assembly ERZ511484
GAAATCGATCGGCGCGGTGAGGCCGCGCACGCCGGGCACCGGAAAATGCAGGATCTCCGGCTCCACGATCACCTCGGAGGCGTAGGCCCGAGCGATCTCGGTGGCGTGATCCGAATCGGTCTCGATCATCACCCGGCGAGGCGTGGTTCCGTCGACCGATGCGCTCTGGCGCAGCACCTCGACGTTGCTGCGCAGCCGATCCAGCGCGGACGACAGCGCGCGACGACCCGACGCCAGGCCGCGAGCGCCGGCACCCGGGGCTCGACGGTGCGAAAGGATGAAACGGGTCATGTCGCTCTGGCTCGAAGGGGCCGGTCCAGCATCATAGCGGTCGAGGGTCGTGTCCCGTCCTGCGCCTGGCGAGACCTGGTTCTGCCGATCATTCGACAGGAGCTGCATCCGTAGCTTGAACGGGTGCCGGGTTCCCCATGCCGCTCCGCTGTACGCTCGCGGGCTGACCGAAACCAAGGAAGGAACCGATGCCCGTCATTCCCCCGCTGCGCACCCGTGCCGCCTTGCTGTCCGTCAGTTCGCTGGCCTTGCTCCAGGCCGGCTGCGCCGAGCAGCCGATCATCGACGATTCGCCGCCGGTACGGGCCGCGGTGGTGACCACCGACATCCGCAACAGCGGCTTCAAGGGGGCATTCGCCAACGATACGGTGCAGGTCGTCAGCACCGCCGTTGACGCACAGCGCATCGACCAGCGCATGGAGTTCACCGGCTCGATACTCAGCCGCTTCGGCGGTGAGCAGGACAGCAGCGAGATCGTTCGACTGGACCGCGAGCTGGAATGGTTCCTGAACAACGAGAAGGAGCGCTACTACGAATGCCCGCTGGGCGGCTGCACCACCACGACCGGCTACTCGCTGGACGCGTTCACCGGTGAAGGGCTGGGCGGCACGGGGCCCGACGGCGAGGAGGAAGGCGCCGGCAGCCTGCAGCAGCGCTGTCCGCTGACCACGGTCGAGAATCGCTTCGAGATCGTCAAGACCGGCCAGCAGCGCCAGATCAACGGTTTCCCCGCCGAGGAGTACCAGCTGGAGTGGGTCACCGCGCTCGAGGACCCGGACGGCAACCTGTCGCGGAACCGCATCAGTTCCACCACCTGGACCACGACCGAGAGCGGCGAGGTGGCGGAGGCTGCACGCCTGCAGCGCGCCTTCGAACAGCGCTATCGATCGGCGCTGGAGCAACCGATGCCGGACAGCTATTACGCCATGCTGAGCGAAGAGACCGTGGAACTCGTCTCGCGCTTCCTGCTGGCCGGCATGTCGGAGGCGGATATCGAGAAGCTCTCGCGCATGGTCGCGGACGCCGAACCGGTCGACGGCTATCCGGTGTCCACCAAGGTGCGCTGGGAAGGGCAGAACGCTACCTGTCAGGCACCGGCGACGGAGGAGGCACCGGACGACAGCGGTCGGCTGGACACCAGCAGCTTCAAGGGCCTGCTCGGCTCGATAGGCAAGAACATCGTCGGCCAGGAGGTGGACGACCGGATAGAGCGCGAGCAACGCAGGATGGCGATGGCCCCCTACTTCTCGCTGATCACCGAAGTGAAATCGATAGAGATCGGCGACGTGCGCGAGAGCCGCTTGTCGGTACCGACAGGCTACAAGCTGGACAACCGCCGGTAGGCTGACGCGCGGGTCCGGGCAGGGTCCGGGCAGGGTTCAGGCAGGGTCCGCGGGCATCATCCGGCCGCTGTTCGCGGCTCAGAGCGTGTCCTGGATCTCCGGCACGAAGTTCTGCTCCTCCATCGGTGGTCGCTCGTAGGCCTGTTGCGGCGGACGCTCGCCCAGCTCGATCGGCTCGGGGGTCAGGTCCTCGTACGGGATGAGGCTCAACAGGTGCGCGATGCAGTTCAGGCGCGCATGCTTCTTCACGTCGGAGGCGACCACGTACCACGGCGCCTCTTCCATGTCGGTGTGCGCGAACATCTCGTCCTTGGCCCGGGAGTATTCCGCCCAGCGCTTGCGGCTCTCGATGTCCATCGGGCTCAGCTTCCAGCGCTTGGTCGGATCGGTCAGGCGCTGCTGGAAGCGACGCTCCTGCTCCTCGTCGCTGACCGAGAACCAGTACTTGATCAACTGGATCCCCGAGCGCACCAGCATGCGCTCGAACTCCGGACAGCTTCTCATGAAGTCGGCGTGTTCCTCGTCGCTGCAGAAGCCCATCACCCGCTCGACGCCGGCGCGGTTGTACCAGGAGCGATCGAAGATCACGATCTCGCCGGCGGCCGGCAGGTGCTGCGCGTAGCGCTGGAAGTACCACTGCGTGCGCTCGCGTTCGGTCGGTGCCGGCAGCGCCACGACCTGGCAGATGCGCGGATTCAGCGCCTCGGTGATGCGCTTGATGGTGCCGCCCTTGCCGGCCGCGTCCCGCCCTTCGAAGATGATCGCCACCCGATGCCCGGTGCGCTTCACCCACTCCTGCAGCTTGACCAGCTCGATCTGCTGGGCGGCCAGCGCCTTCTCGTACCGCGCGTTCGAGATCTTCTTGCCGGCCTTGCCCCGCTTGCCGCCGGGGACCGCCTTCTCGGCCTCCTTCTCGGCCGACTTCTGGTTCGCCGTCAGGTTCTTGCTCATCGGTAGTCGCTTTTCCGGCAGGGTGCGGGGCCGACACCCTCCCCGTGACTCACCGTACCCCGAGACGTCCGTTCGCGCGAGCTTGCCGCCGCGAAGCAACAAATACCGCGAACCTCCGGGAACAGACGCAGGCACCGTCGGGTCTCGTAAGTAACAGTGACTGAAACACACGATTCGACCGGGGGGATTGCTCGTGAGCCTGTTCGACGATTATCGAAAGGACTACGCACGTGGCCAGGAACAGGCCATGTCGCTGAGCGACTACCTGACGCTCTGCCGCGACGAACCGATGGCGTACGCCACGGCGGCCGAACGGCTGCTGGACGCGATCGGTACGCCCGAGACCATCGACACCCGCAGCGATCCGCGCCTGTCGCGGCTGTTCAGCAACCGGGTGATCAAGCGCTACCCGGCGTTCGATTCGTTCTACGGGATGGAGGAGTCGATCGAGCAGATCGTCAGCTACGTCAAGCACGCGGCGCAGGGGCTGGAGGAGCGCAAGCAGGTGCTCTACCTGCTCGGCCCGGTGGGCGGCGGCAAGAGCTCGCTGGCCGAACGCCTGAAGCAGTTGATGGAGACTCACCCGGTGTACGCGCTGGAGGGCTCGCCGATCAACGAGTCCCCGCTGGGGCTGTTCGATGCGCAGCGCGACGGTCCGGCGCTGGAGCGCGAGTACGGCATCCCGACCCGTTACCTGGGTACCGTGATGAGCCCCTGGGCCATCAAGCGGCTGGAAGAGTCCGGCGGTGATCCTGCGGCGTTTCGCGTGGTACGGGTGCAGCCTTCCGTGCTGCGCCAGACCGCGATCGCCAAGACGGAGCCCGGCGACGAGAACAACCAGGACATCTCCTCCCTGGTGGGCAAGGTGGACATCAGGAAGCTGGAGTCGCTGTCGCAGGACGACCCCGACGCGTACAGCTACTCGGGCGGGCTGTGCCAGGCGAACCAGGGGCTGCTGGAGTTCGTCGAGATGTTCAAGGCGCCGATCAAGATGCTGCACCCGTTGCTGACCGCCACCCAGGAGGGCAACTACAAGGGCACCGAAGGGTTCTCGGCGATCCCGTTCCAGGGTCTGATCCTGGCGCACTCGAACGAATCGGAGTGGACCGCCTTTCGCAACAACCGCAACAACGAGGCGTTCCTGGATCGCATCTACATCGTCAAGGTGCCCTACTGCCTGCAGGTCACCGAGGAGATGCGCATCTACGAGAAGCTGCTGGCCGGCAGTTCGCTGGCGGATGCACCGCGCGCGCCCGGCACGCTGGAGATGATGGCGCGCTTCTCGGTGCTGTCGCGACTGACCGAGCCCGAGAACTCCGACCTGTTCACCAAGATGCGCATCTACGATGGCGAGAACCTGAAGGATGTCGAGCCGAACGCGAAATCGGTGCAGGAATACCGCGAGTTCGCAGGCATCGACGAGGGCATGACCGGCATCTCCACCCGGTTCGCCTACAAGACGCTGGCCAGCGTGTTCAACCATGACGATCACGAGATCGCCGCGAATCCGGTGCACCTGATGTACGTGCTGGAGCAGCGCCTGCTGCGCGAGCAGTTGCCCGAGGACGTGCAATCGCGCTACCTGGGGTTCATCAAGCGCTACCTGTCACCGCGCTACGCGGAGCTCATCGCCAAGGAGATCCAGACCGCCTACCTGGAATCGTATTCGGAGTACGGCCAGAACATCTTCGATCGGTACGTCACCTACGCCGACTACTGGATCCAGGACGAGGACTTCCGCGATCCGGAAACCGGCGAGAGCTTCGATCGGCCGACGCTGAACGCGGAGCTGGAGAAGATCGAGAAACCCGCCGGCATCGCCAACCCGAAGGATTTTCGCAACGAGATCGTCAACTTCGTGCTGCGCGCGCGCGCCGGCAACGGCGGCGACAACCCGAGCTGGACCAGCTACGAAAAACTGCGCGAGGTCATCGAGAAGAAGATGTTCTCCACCACCGAGGACCTGCTGCCGGTCATCTCGTTCAGCGCCAAGGGCTCGGGCGACGATCGCCGAAAGCACGACAGCTTCGTTGCGCGCATGGTCGACAAGGGGTACACCGAGAGGCAGGTCCGGTTGCTGTGCGAGTGGTACCTGCGCGTGCGCAAGAGTCAGTAACGCACGGACATGCACACGGGCACGCAGTCGGACTTGCGACCGGGCACGCGCCCCGGCACGCGCCCCGGCACGCGCAATGGCCGCGCGTAACGAACTCTGCGACACACGCTCATGTCGACATTCATCGATCGCCGCCAGAACGACCGCAAGAAGCATCTGGACAACCGCGAGCGCTTCCTGCGCCGCTACCGGCGCCACATCCGCCGAGCGGTCACCGACTTGATCGAGGAGCGCTCGATCGCCGACGTGGTCGGCCAGGGCGAGGTATCGATTCCTCGGCGCGACATCGCCGAACCCGCCTGGCGACACGCCAGCGACGGCGCACGGGATCTGGTGCTGCCCGGCAATCGGGAATTCATGCCGGGCGATCGCCTGGCGCGTCCGCGCGGCGCCTCGGACGGCGAGCCGGGCGACGAGGCCGCCAACGGCCCGGGGGACGGCAGTGGCGATGGCGACGGTGCGGACGATTTCACCTTCACGCTGTCGCGCGAGGAGTTCCTCTCGATCTTCTTCGACGATCTGGAATTGCCCGACCTGCTTCGCAACGACACGGGAGACCTGCTCGAACCGCGCGTCGAACGCGCAGGCTACGCCAGCGATGGCCCGCAGACCAGCCTGGCGGTGCTGCGCACGATGCGCCAGGCGCTGGCGCGTCGCATCGCGCTGGGCGCACCGCTGCGCCGGCGGTTGGCGGAGCTGGACGAGAACGGGCGCGATGAGAACGGGGACGACGACGGACACGCTTCCCCGGACGAGGAACGCCGGCAGCTGGAGCGTCGCCTGCGCGCCCTGCCCTGGCTGGACGAGGTGGACCTGCGCTACCGCAGGCTGGCCTCGGTGCCCAGGCCGACCAGCCGAGCGGTGATGATGTGCCTGATGGACGTGTCCGCCTCCATGGACCGGCACAGGAAGGATCTGGCCAAGCGCTTCTACACGTTGCTGCACCTGTTCCTGAGCCGGCGCTACGAACGGGTCGAACTGGTGTTCATCCGCCACACCGATGATGCCGAGGAATGCGACGAGCAACGCTTCTTCCACGATCGCCGGACCGGTGGCACCACCGTGCTGCCGGCGCTGCAGCTCGCCAGCTCGGTGATCGAGCAACGCTACCCGAGCGATAGCTGGAACGTCTACCTGGCGCAGGCTTCGGACGGTGATGCCTTCGGGGTCGATCCGCAGCGCAGCCGCCACTGGCTGATCGACTCGTTGCTGCCGCAACTGCGCTACGCGGCCTACGTCGAGGTCGGTGGGCTCGACTACCGACAGCCGTCGGCACTGGCGCGGGCCTACGCCCGCATCGATGCCCCGCACTTCCAGATGGCCCAGATCGGGCACCGACGGGACATCTACCCGGTGTTCAGACGCTTGTTCGAGCGCCGCGAAACGGCGGCCGGGCAGCGCCGTGACACCCGCGCGTGGACACCGTGAGCCGTCTGATCGCCAGCGGGTCCGAATGGAGCTTCGATTCGATCGCGGCCTTCGATCGGGAGATCGGCCGGCTGGCCGTGGACGAGTACGGGCTGGACTGCTATCCGAACCAGATCGAGATCATCGCCTCCGAACAGATGCTGGATGCCTACGCCTCGACCGGCCTGCCGGTAAGCTATCGGCACTGGAGTTTCGGCAAGGCGTTCATCGCGCACGAACAGGCCTATCGGCGCGGTGCCAGCGGTCTCGCCTACGAGATCGTGATCAACTCCGATCCCTGCATCGCCTACCTCATGGAGCAGAACACGCTGCCCATGCAGGCGCTGGTCATCGCCCACGCCTGCTACGGCCACAACAGCTTCTTCAAGGGCAACTACCTGTTCCGGCAATGGACCGATGCGTCGGCGATCGTGGACTACACGGTGTTCGCCCGCGACTACGTCGCCCGATGCGAAGAGCGTCATGGCATGGATGCGGTCGAGACCCTGCTGGACGCCTGCCACGCCTTGAAGGATCACGGCGTGTCCCGCTACCGGCGCGCGCGCCCGCTGAGCGAGGCGGCCAGCCTGCGCCGCGAACAGGACCGGGCCGAGCACGAACGCCTGCGCCACGACGACCTGTGGCGAACCCTGCCGGACAGCGACGACGGTGTTGCCGCGTCGCCGACCAGCGATGCGGTGCTCGACGAACCCGAAGAGAACCTGCTGTACTTCATCGAGAAGCACGCGCCGGGTCTTGCGACCTGGGAGCGTGAACTCGTGCGCATCGTGCGTCGGCACGCGCAGTACTTCTACCCGCAGGGTCAGACGCAGGTCATGAACGAGGGATGGGCGACGTTCTGGCACTACACGTTGCTGAACCGGCTGTACGACGAGGGCCGGGTCGATGACGGATTCATGCTCGAGGTGCTCGCCTCGCACACCAACGTCATCACCCAGCGCGGGTTCGATGAGCCCGGCTTCGGCGGCATCAACCCCTACGCGCTCGGCTTCGCGATGTTCACCGACATCAAGCGCATCTGCGAAGCGCCGACCGAGGAGGACCGGGAGTGGTTCCCAGACATCGCCGGCGGCGACTGGCGCGCGACGCTGGACACCGCCATGCGCCAGTACAAGGACGAGTCGTTCATCGGCCAGTTCCTCTCGCCCAGACTGATCCGGGAATTCGGCCTGTTCGCGCTGGAGGACGACAGCGACGAGGACAGCGTCGAAGTGATCGCCATCCACAACGACGAGGGTTACCGCCAGGTGCGGCGGCGGCTCGCCCATCAGTACGACCGGGACGCGTTGCTGCCGGATATCCAGGTCACGGGGTACGACCGGGCCGGCGACCGGACGCTTACGCTGCGCCATCGGCGCCATCGCGGACGCTCGCTCGCCTCCGGTGCGGACGAGGTGCTGCGCCACGCGGGCAGGCTGTGGGGCTACAAGGTGCGCCTGGAAAGCATCGACGACGTCCCGGGCGAATCCGATGGCCGATCGGCCGAAGCCTGACGTGACGCGCCTTCGGCATGCCCGCCGACCGACAGGGCGAAACCCTTCATCAGCCGGTTCGACAGGCCGTGCGGCTGCTCCAGCCGACCGTCATGGCTGGAGTCATCGACGGTCGCCCGCCCGTCGAACGGCTAGGGTTGCAGCGCCAGCGCGAACCAGGGAACGAAGGCGATCAGCATCCAGGCGATGACCAGGCCCCCCATGTAGAGAATGGCGAAGGGCACGATCTTGGCGTAGGGAATGCCGGTCGTGCCACTGGCCACGAACAGGTTCAGCCCGAAGGGCGGCGTGATGAAGCCGATGGCCGCCCCCACCAGGAAGATGACGCTGAAATGCACCGGATCCACGCCGTGCGCGATGGCGATCGGCGCCAGGATGGGGGCGAAGATGACCGTCACCGGCAGGCTTTCCAGGATGCAGCCGGCGGCCATGACGATGGCCATCAGCACGATCAGCACCACCGTGGGATTCTCGCCGAACCAGCTGACGAAGTTGGCGACCGCCTCGGCGGCGCCGAGCAGGCCGAAGACCTGCTGCATGACTACCGACACGGCGATCATGGGAGCCAGCATCCCGGTCAGCTGACCGGAACGCAGCAGGATGTCGGGCAACTGCTTGAACTTGATCTCGCGTGTCAGCAGCAACCCCGCGATCAGGCAGAACCCGACCGTGATCGCCGCCGCCTCGGTCGGGGAGAACAGTCCGGAGTAGATACCGTAGATGACGATGAAGATGGCGAAGAAGCCCAGGTAGGCGCGCCGTGCGGTGCTGCCGATGCGCGCCGCGCTCAACGGTGACACCTTGCCCCAGCCGTGCCGCTTGGCCAGGTACCAGCAGACCGACTGCATCGCGAGCACCATCAGCAGGCCGGGCAGGATGCCCGCCACGAACAGGTCCGAGATGGACAGGTTCATCAGGAAGCCGTACACGATGAAGATGATCGATGGCGGGATGATGATGCCGACGGTACCGCCGGCGGCGGCCGTCGCGGCGGCGAACCGGCCGTCGTAGCCGTCCTTGGTCAGCACCGGGTGCATGATGCCGCCGATGGTGGCCGTGGTGGCGGAGTTCGATCCGGAGATGGCGGCGAACAGTCCGCAGGAGCCGATGGTCGCCAGACCCAGGCCGCCACGCATCCAGCACAGACAGGCGTGAGCGAAGTCCGCCAGCCGTTTCGCTATGCCCGCCGCGGCGATCAGGTCACCGGTGAGGATGAACAGGGGCAGCGACAGCAGGCCGAAGAAGTTCAGCCCCTCGAACAGCGTGACGCCCACGTTGGCCAGCGTGAAGTCGATGACCAGGGAGACACCGACGACCCAGTAGCCGATGACGAGAAAGATGGGCACACCCAGCAGGAAGAGTCCGACGACGCCGGCCGAGATGAGCCCGATGAGGGTTCCTTGATCCATGAGTGCGCCCCTAGTCCTGACCGATGGCCTGGATGTCGACGATGAACGGTTCGTTGTTGCGATACCGTCCGATGTCCTCCCACAGGTTCTGCGCGGCCCTGAACAGCAGCAGGCACCAGGCGAACGGCGTGGCCATGTAGAACCACCACTGCATCATGCTGTCCGTGCCCAGCACGGTGGCCCAGTTCATCTTGGTGAGCATCGTCTGCTCCCAGGTGAAGTAGATGACGATGAGACCGAACACCCACCACAGGATGGCGTCGAGCCACATGCAGGCGAATTGCAGCTTGTAGCTCAGACGGGTGCGCACATCGTTGAAGACCAGATGACTGCGCTTTCGAACGTTGTGCGAGCACCCTATCCAGGTCACCCAGAGAAACAGGTAGATCGGGATGGAGGAGCTCCACGGGATCTGCGTCTTGAACACGAATCGCTCGAACACGGCGTAGACGATGATCAATGCCATGGACGAATAGGCGACCAGTATGAATACCCGCTCGATATTCTTGTCCAGCCAGCGCGGTACGAACAGCAAGGCATTCATGGGGGATCCCTCGGGGCAGCGGGCGGCGAAGCGGACGACGAAGCGGCAATCGGGTCGCCCGGCGGCACGAAGCGCGCCGAACGACCCTTCAGGCCTGAACGCTACCGATCAGCGGATCAGGCTTCCCACCAGCGGACCGGCGTCACGTCCACGGCATCCATGTCGGCCGGGATCTCGCGGGCGATGTCGTAGATCTCCCGGTAGACGTCGTGCTTGCCGTTCATCTTGGCCATCCGCTCGATCCACATTTCCCACTTCGCGGGCTGGAACTCCGGCGAGCACATTTCCTCGGCCTTCCTTCGTTCGGCATCGGACAGCGTGGCCACGCGCACGCCGGCATCGCCGAAGATGGTGCCCGGAGGCGGATTCTCGACCGCGCCCGTGACCTCGACCAAAGCCTTCTCGTTCTCCACCTGTGTGTACTGCTGAGCTTCGAAAGAGGTCTCCTTGATGATGTCCTGCAGCTCCGGATCCAGGCTTGCAAAGGTCTTGTGGTTCATCGCGGTCTGTTCGGTACCGCAGAAGAAGCGAAGATCGACCGCCTGCGACAGCACCGGCGACATGTTGGCGTACGCCGCGGCACCCATCCAGGTTTCCGCACCGTCGATCAGGCCCTGCTTGAGACCGTCGAGCGTCTCCTCCCAGGCGATCGGCACCGGGTTCAGGTCCATCAGTTCCATCGCCAGGCGGCCCAGCTGCGTACCGGTCACCCGGTTCTTGGTACCCGCCAGCTCCTCGACCGAAGCGATCAGCGGCCTGTCCTCGAACTTCGAGCCCATCATCAATCCGCGCAGTTCGCAGTGCGTGTACAGGAACTCGATGTTGTGCAGGCGACGCATCGGCTCGCGGAACAGCGGCTCGCTCTTCTTGGAGTAGAAGAAGTGATGCTGCGACGCACGCGAGGGGAACATGTAGGCGAAATCGAGCGCGTTGTAGTAGGGCGCCGAACCGGCCGAGTTCTGCGTGCTGGCGGCGAACATGTCGATGATGCCCTGCTGGGTCTTCTTGACACAGTCGCCCTGGTTGCAGATGGAGTTGTTGCCGATGAACTCCACCTTCAATGCGCCATCGGTGTTCTCCTCCAGCTTCCGGGCAAACCAGAGTTGACCCGACTTCTGGATCTGCAGGTTCTCCGGATTGAATCCGGCCGCGCCGAACTTGAGCGTCCTGACGGCCGTCTTGTCGCGCTCCTTCTCGGTCTGGGCAGCCGCCCGTCCGACGCTTGCCAGCGTCAGCGGACCGGCCGAGGCGGCCACGGCCAGCAACGTCGATGTGTACCCGTAGCGGCCGGCAATCTTGAAGAAGCCTCTACGGTCCATCGGTGTACGGTCTTTCATCGCCATTCTCCTCGTGAACCCTGTACCAGGGTGACTGAATGATTGCTCGGTGCCCGGAACGGGGGTCTGGTGTGCAATGTTCCGGACAAGGAAACTACGGGAACCGCACGGCCTGTCCGAGGCGCGGCGGCTTCTATCGACATCGGGGTCAGGATCAGCTCACCCGCGCTGTTTCGGGCACGGATACGGGCACGGACATGGGTTCGGACGGACCGGCCGATACGCTATCGGGCCGGCTTGCCCGGGTCCGTGCACTCGCCTTCGCATCGTGCTTGATCATGTCGGCCGCCTTCTCCGCCATCATGACCACCGGTCCGTTGGTGTTTCCCGATACCAGGGTCGGCATGCTGGAGCAGTCGATGACCCGCAGGGCCTCGATGCCGCGAACGCGCAGGCGCTCGTCCAGCACGGCGAAGGGGTCATCGTGCGTGCCCATCTTGCAGGTACCGGACGGGTGGAAAATGGTGGCACCATGGTTCCGGCAGAATTCCAGCAGGGCCTCGTCGTCATCGGCATCGGGGCCGGGCTTGACTTCTCGCTTGATATAGGGACTCATCGCCGCCGATTGCGCGATGGCGCGTGCCGACTTCATCCCGGCCACCGCGGTGCGCCGGTCGAGGTCGGTCGCCAGGTAGTTCGGATGCATCGCCGGCGGAATCATCGGGTCGGTCGTCTTGATGGCCACGTGACCTCGCGATTCGGGCCGCAGCTGACAGATCGACAAGGTGAATCCGGAGAACTTGTGCAGCGCTCCACCGGCCATGTCGGCCGACAGGGTGGAGACGTGAAACTGGATGTCGGGCGTGTCCGCCTCGTCGGGCAGCGAACGCATGAAGCAACCGCCCTGATTGATGCCCACGGCGAGCGGTCCGCTCCTCTTGAACAGCCACTGCATGCCGAGCCTGGCCTGACCGACGTACGAATTCAGCTCGTCGTTGGTGGTCGGTATCGAGGCCTCGTAGGTCAACCGGATCTGCAGATGGTCCTGCAGGTTCTGGCCGACGCCGGGCAGATCGTGCACCACCGGGATGCCGTGCTCTCGAAGCAGCGCGGCGGGGCCGATGCCGGAGAGCTGGAGCAGCTGCGGCGATTGCAGGGCGCCGGCGCACAACAGGACCTCGGCGTTCGCGAAGGCTTCCCGGTCCCGCCCGTTCTGGCGGTACCGGACCCCGGTCGCCCGCTTTCCATCGAGGATCAGTCCCGTGGCCTGAGCGTCGGTCTCGACCCTGAGGTTGGTGCGCGAGCGAACCGGCTTCAGGTACCCCTTTGCCGTGCTCCAGCGCCAGCCCTTCCACGTGGTCAGCTGATAGTAGCCGGCCCCTTCCTGCTTCTCGCCGTTGAAGTCCTCCGTCCTGGGCACGCCGATCTCCCCGGCCCCGCCGATGAAGCCTTCGATCAGCTCGTTCGTGGCACCGATGTCGGACACCGACAGCGGTCCATCCCCCCCGTGATACTCGCTGGCACCGCGCTCGTTACGCTCCGACTTGATGAAGTAGGGCAGGCAATCGTCGTAGGACCAGCCGCTGTTGCCAAGACTTTCCCAGTGGTCGTAATCCTCGCGTTGGCCGCGGATGTAGATCAGTCCGTTGATCGAGCTGCTGCCGCCCAGGGTCTTGCCGCGCGGCCAGTAGATCTGACGGCCGTTCATGTTCGGATCGGGATCGGTGTTGTAGCACCAGTTGTACTTCTTGCTCCACATGGTCTTGCCGTACCCGATGGGCAGGTGGATCCAGAAGGAGTTGTCGGGTGGCCCGGCTTCCAGCAGCAGCACTTTCGTGTCCGGATCTTCGCTGAGCCGCGAAGCCATGACCGCGCCGGCCGAACCGGCTCCCACCACGATGTAGTCGAAATGCTCAGACACGCACGCTCCTCGTCCGACGTCACCCAGGGGCCCGGGCGGGCAGCGGGTCACCCGCGTTCCGCCGATACCGACGACCCTTGAGCGGGTCACCGGCACTTGCGACCAGAAATCACTAGTCACCTTCCACCTGCTCATAGTAAATGTTGCATTTATGGAATGCAACGTTCCGGTTTGTCGATCCGCCGATTCTCATCGCTTGCCAGGAGAGAACACCATGAACGAGTCGAAGGCAGGCATGACGCCCGCTCGCAAGACCAGCGGTTCCGCGGCGCGAACGCTGCAGCTGATACAGGCGCTCGCGGGACACGGTCGGCCGATGACGCTGGCGCAGCTGGCGGATCGGCTGGAGCTTCCCAAGGCGACGGTCCACCGCCTGTGCGGCCGCCTGGTCGAGATGCGATTCCTGATTCGCGACCTGGACGAGCGCTGCTATGCGATCGGACCCGCCATGCAGCGCATGGCGTTCGACACGCTGGCACACGGAACCTACAGCCGACTCCGGCACAACGTGCTCGTCGACCTGGTGGCCGATGTCGGCGAGACCTGCAACTTCACCACGCTGGACGGCGCCTCGGTGCTCTACCTGGATCGGGTGGAGGCCCAGCGACCGTGGCGATTGACACTCAGCGTCGGGGTGCACGTTCCGCTGCACTGCACCGCCAGCGGCAAGCTGTTCCTCTCCTGCATAGAGCCCGTCGAGCGCAGGCGGCTGATCGGCAGCCTCGATCTGCAGCCACTCACCGCGAAGACGATCACGTCGGTGGAGGGGCTGATCGCCGACGTGGAGAGAATCGCCGACCATGGCTACGCCCTGGAGACCGAGGAATTCGTGGTCGGCCTGATCGCCCTCGCCGTGCCGGTTCACGATCGCGAAGGCCGGGTTCGCGCAGCCATCGCCATGCACTGCCCCACCTCGCACGCGAACTGTGTGCAGGCGATGAGCAAGCTGCCAAGCTTGCAGGCCGCCGCCGCCAGAATGCGCGGGCTGCTCGAGGTCTGAGGCGCGCCGGGCGAGATCTCCGCCCGGTTCGCAGCCTTGCCCGCGTACCGCCCCACGACCCTATACTTGCGCAACGTGCTCCTGAGGATCGACGCCATCGACACGATCGACACGCACGCGCTCGATCGGCTCGGCGAGTTGATCGGCGGGGATCCCGATGCCCTGCGTGAGCTGGTGCAGACCTTCATCGAGGAAGCCGACGAGATCGTGGCCGGCCTGCGCACCGCGCTGAGCGTGAACGACCTCGACACCCTGCGCCGCGGCGCACACTCGATGAAGTCGAGTGCGCAGGACTTCGGCGCCGGCGAGCTGGCCGGTCTGGCAGCCCGTCTCGAATCCCGCACCCGCGACGCCTGGCCGTCGAGCGCGCCGGCGGATGTCGAGGCGCTGGCGACGGCGTTCGCGGCCGCGCGGACCGAACTCCGGCACTGGCTCGCGGACGGTGCGGGCCGACGCGCCGACCGTTGAGCGAGCCCGGCACACCACCCGCTCGCATCCTGGTCGTGGACGATCAGCGCACGCATCGCGAGAAGCTCGTGCGCGCGGCTCGGGCACTCGGTCATGATGCCGAATCCGTCGATGGCGGCGCGAGCGCCCTCGCCCGGCTCGCTGCCGAGCCGTTCGACCTGGTACTGCTCGACATCCTGATGCCGGACATGGACGGCTTCGAAGTCATGCGCTTCATGCAGCGGGACCGAAAGCTTGCGGACATTCCGGTCATCGTCGTTTCGGCGCTCGAAAGCGAGATGGACTCGGTGGTGCGCGCGGTCGAGATGGGCGCCGAGGACATGCTGCCCAAGCACTTCGACCGGGTACTGCTGGCCGCCCGGCTCGACTCGGCCCTGGAGCGCCACCGCGTGCGAACCCGCGAACGCGAACACCGCGAACACATGCACCGACTCACCGACGCCGCCTCGCTGATGCAGCACCATCCGGAGCTGCCACCGGGTCCGCTGCTGCTGAAGACCTGCGCCCGCGACGATGCGATCGGCCGCCTGGCCCGGGTGTTCGCCCACATGAGCGGCGAGGTCCACGCACGCGAGGTTCGCCTGCGACGGCAGCTCGTACTGCTGCGGCTCGCCGGACTCGTGCTCGCGGCGGGAGCGATACTGGGTCTCGCTCCGCCACTGGCCCGCATCACGCTGCTGGCGCAGCCGCATCCGCTCGGCATCGCGCTCTGGCTGGCGGTGATCTGCGCACTGCTGTGCCTGCCCGCCGCGCTGTGGCGCCACGGTCCGGTACGTCGACAGGCGGGGCTGATGCGGCTCGTCGCCACGCTGACGCTGTGCGGCGCGCTGGCCGGGACGTTGCCGGTGCTCTGGCTTTCAGGCTCGTTGCCGGCCGCCGTGCTCGCCACGCTGTTCCCGGCCGAACTCGCCTTCGCACTGGCACTCTCGCCGCTGTTGAACGCCCGGTGGCCGTCGCCTTCGCGGCTGCTGGCGGCGGGGCTTGCGCTGGCGGCGGTGTGCACGCTGGCCGCCGGTCTGCCGGGCCTGCCACGCTGGTCGGCGCACACGCTGGCGCTGGCGCTCGTCGCCCCGTTCGGCTGGGCGCTGTGCGGGCGGGCGCTGGCGTGCAACGCGGCCCGCGACGGGGCGGCGCGAATCGATGCGCTCGCTGCCGTCGGACTGTCCGCCCTGCTCGCCAGCGTCTGCCTGGCACCGTTCACGTTCGTCCTCGGCGAGTTCGTGCCGTTGTTCGGTGCCGGGGCCACCGATGCGTCATCGTCCTCGATTCTGGATCCCGGCGGCAGTGCCGCAGGCCTCGTGGTGGTACTGCTCGGCGCCGTGCTCAGCGCCGGCGCGACCTTGCGCGTGCTGCTCGCGCACGAAGGTGGCGCCGAACCGGTGGCCGCGGCGAGCCTGGTCACCGCGTTCGCCGCCCTCGGCTGGAGCGTCGTGATACTCGGCGAGAACGTGCCGGCCGCTCTGTGGCTGCCGCTGGCGCTGTTCACCGGTGCGCTGCTGGTACGCGCCGCGGTGCTGCATCGGCTCGAAGACCTTGCCCGCGCCGGACCGCAGATCGAGTTGGGCTAGGGAGCCTCTGCACCATGCGCCACCCCCTGCACGAGCCGCTCGGCGTGCAGGGCTTGGCGGCGCCCGAAGCGC
>ENA-ORXU01001850-ORXU01001850.1-marine-metagenome-genome-assembly--contig:-NODE-1850-length-15843-cov-23.153622_pt1 | contig 15843 bp, 18 predicted proteins | sample MGYA00237869_ERZ511484 | MGnify/ENA metagenome assembly ERZ511484
CGGTGTCCCACCGATCCGATGTCGGTCAAGATCGGGAGGGATCCCGCGTGGATCGCGGAATAAGGTGACCGCCAACAATGGGCGTGATCAGCGCCAACTGCACCTGGTCGACGCAGCAGGTCGTATCGGGGCGTACACCGGTGCGAGCTGCGTCGATTGGTGCGGCCACCGAGCCGGCCCCGGCGTCAGCGTCGCAGGCAACATGCTCGCCGGTGCGGCGGTGCTCGAGGACACGCTCGCCTGCTTCGCCGAAACTGACGACCTGGCGCTCGTCGAGCGCCTGCTGGTGGCGATGACGGCAGGCGAGGCAGCCGGTGGCGACAAGCGCGGCAAACAGAGCGCGGCGATCCTCGTCCAGGGAGACGAGCCCTACCCGCGACTGTCGCTGCGCGCCGACGATCACGCGGATCCGCTGGCCGAGCTTCACCGGCTCTACGCCGTCGCGCAGGAGCGCTTCATCCCGTTCTCCACAGCCTTCCCGACACCCGACAGGCCGTACGGTGTGCTCGAACGGGGTGTGATCGATGCTCTGATCGAGCGCGACGCCGGCAAGCCGCTCGGCCCGCTGTCAGCCGTGGAGCTGCCCGACGACCCCGGGCACTGACGAGCGTGGCGTTCACCACGCGTCCGGAGATCCGCGGCCGCGCCGGCTCACGACAACGAGAAAGGCCATGGTCCCTCGATGCGGCCGAGCGGGACGACATCGGAGACCAGGTTCCGTACCGGGCCCTGCTGCCAGGTGAACAGCGTGATGGCGCCGGGCTCGAAGGTGAAGGTCTGATCGACCGCCTCGCGATGATCGAGGTGTACCGCGTGGCACGGCGCCGGCGCGACCTGGCAGGTCACGTTGCCCAGCTGTGTGGTCAGTGCGCGATGGACGTGCCCGGAGACCATCCGCGCCGTTCCCGGATAGGATTCCAGGCGCTGCAACAACTGGTCGCCGTTGCGCAGGTTGTTCGCATCCATCGCACGCATGCCGGTGTGCATCCAGGGATGGTGCGTGGCCACCACGACCGGTTGGCCGTCGAGCTCGGCGAGCGCCTCGTCCACGAAGGCCAGACCCTCGGTCGACAGATCGCCGTGGTGCGAGCCTTCCAGCAGGGTGTCCAGGCCGATCAGCGTGAACGCCTCGAGGTCACGCCGCCACTGGATCGGCCCGCTCGCGGGCATCCAGTCGGTACCGGCGAAGGCGGCACGCATGGTCTCGCGCCGGTCGTGATTGCCGGGCACGGCCAGGTAGGGCAGACGCAGGTCGGACATGATCGATTTGAAGCGCTCGTACTCCTCCTCGCTGCCATGGTCGGTCAGGTCGCCGGTGACGATCACGACATCGACGTCGTCCAGCAGCACCAGCCGCTCGTTCACGCTCGACACCGCCGAGACCAGCGCCGCAGCCGTATCGGACCGGCCGTAGGCCAGTTCCCCTTCGGCAACGATGTGCGCGTCGGTGATCAGGATGAAGGACGACATGCTAGTGATCAGTCAACATGATATCGACGGGGTCAGAGCCTCGGCTTCCGGGGGCAGGGTGATGAGCGCTTCGGGGGCGATCGCCAGCCGGACCGTCTCCCCCGGCTTCGGGGCGCTCAGGCCGCGGTGCAGGGCGAACAGTGGCCCCGCCATGACGCCTGTGAACCCGATTCGATAGTGCGTACCGTGAAAGTTCACCGTGGCAACGGTGGCGCTCAACGGCCCGTCGGGGTCGATGCGGACATCCTCGGCACGCACGAAGGCCTGCAGCCCGTCCGCGGACGCGGCAAGCGGCAGGGTTCCGCCGTCCAGTCTGAGCTGATTGCCTTCGATCCGGCCGCTCAGCGCCATCGCGTCGCCGACGAATCGGGCCACGAAGGCGGTGACGGGGTGGCGGTACAGCGATTCGGGCGTGCCGATCTGCGCCACCTCTCCCTGACTCATGACCGCGACACGATCGGCGATCGCCATGGCCTCGTCCTGATCGTGGGTGACGAAGATGGCCGTGATGCCGAAGCGACGCAGCAACTGGGCAAGCTCGTCCCTCAACTGCGCGCGCAACGCGGCATCGAGCGCGGAGAGCGGCTCGTCGAGCAGCAGGATGCGTGGCCTGGGCGCGAAGGCGCGTGCCAGCGCAACGCGCTGCCGCTGACCGCCCGACAAGGCGTTGATCGGGCGCGCGGCATAGGGTTCGAGCTGACACAGCGCGACGACCTCGTCCACCCGGGCGTCGATCTCCTTCCCAGGCAGCTTCTGCATCTTCAGGCCGTAACCGATGTTGCCGCGTACCGACAGGTTCGGGAACAGGGCGTAGGACTGGAACACCATGCCGACCTGACGCTTTTCCACCGGCACCGACGTGACGTCCTCGCCATCGAAGCGGATCTGCGCACCGGGGTCCGGCGTCTCCAATCCGGCGATGATGCGCAGCAGCGTCGACTTGCCGCAGCCGGACGGCCCGAGCAGCGAGACGATCTCTCCCTGGGCGATCTCCAGCTCGGTCGGCAGCAACGCCTGCGTGCCGCCCGGGAAGGTCTTCGCGATGTTCGACAGGGTCAGGGCCATCAGCCGATCCTCTGGGCGCGGGCGCTGGCCCATTGCATGGCCAGCAGCAGCGGCACGATCATCACGAAGAAGACGAGCGTGTAGGCGGAGGCGATCTCGAGCCGCATGGAGGCGTACGAGTCCGCCAGACCGACCGGCAAGGTCTTGAGCAGCGGTGTGTGCAGCATCCAGGTGAGGTTGAACTCGCCGATCGACAGGGTCACCACGGTCAGCGCACCGGCGAGGATGCCGGGCAGCGCGTTGGGCACCACGATATCGACGAAGCGCCTCGCCGGGCTGGCGCCGAGCGTGGCAGCCCCTTCCTCCAGCGTCTTCAGATCGATGGCCGACAGCACCGACAGGACCGAACGCACCATGAACGGCAGCGTGTAGAGCACGTGCCCGACCAGGATGAAACTCCAGTGAGTGCGAAATCCCCGGTAGGAGCCGTACAGCTGCAGCAGCGCCAGCGCCAGTGCCAGACCGGGCACCGCGAGTGGCAGGGAGATGAACTCCTCCAGGATCCGCGATAGCCGCCCGGGATTGCGCGCCAGCACGTACGCGGACGGCACGCCCAGCACCAGCGTCACGCCCAGGCAGGCGATCGCCAGCCAGATCGAGAGGAAGATGCTGCCGGCGTAGAGCTCCCACACCTGGTACACCCAATCGAGCGTCAGCCCCGAGGAGACGCCGCGAAAATAGTTGACGGTGAGCCCGGCGACCACCGACTGCAAGGTCGGCACCAGCAGGAAGGCGCAGGCGAGCAGCGTGACGAGCAGCTGGAGCAGCTTGGCGGGTGATCGCTTCATCTCATCCTCCTGCAGCGACCGTGTTGCCCGCAAAGCTTCTCGCCACCAGCAGCAACACCCAGGTCACCAGCCCCAGGGCGACCGACAGCGCGGAGGCCATCGCGAAGTTCGCCGAGAGCGTGAATTCGGTGTAGATGACCATCGGCAGCACGTCGATGTCGGTGGCCAGTGTGAACGCGGTGCCGAAGGCACCCATGGCGGTGGCGAAGGCGATCGCACCGGCGGCGATCAGTGCCGGGGAAAGAGCCGGCAGCAGGACGTCGATGACGATGCGGTGCGGCGGTGCGCCCAGGGTCAGGGCGGCTTCCTCCAGCGCCGGATCGATCTTCTCCGCAGCGGCCATGACGGTGAGCAGCACGCGCGGGATGGAGAAGTACAGGTACCCCAGGAACAGGCCGAACAGCGAGTAGGCGAATACCCAATGCCCGGGCAGGAGCTGATTCACCAACCCTTGCCGCCCGCCGAGCAGGATGATCATGAAACCCACGACGACCCCCGGGAAGGCGAGTGGCAAGGTCAGGATCGCCAGCAGCGTGCTGCGGCCCGGGAAGCGATTGCGCACCAGGAACAGCCCCACGGTGGTGGATATGGCCAGTGCCGCGACGGTGACGGCGAGCGAGACCAGCACCGTCTGCACGAGTGCGGACAGGTAGCGCGGCTTCTGCAGGATCTGCAGGTACACCCCCCAGCCCGCCTCGCCTTCGCTGGATCCCATGACCAACCGTGACAGCGGCAGGACCAGGAAGGCGAGGGTGAAGATCACGAGCGGTAGCAGGCACAGCGCGACGAACTGACGTGATCCCATCGGTGCAACTCCTCGTGCCGGTGGATCGAGGGCGGTGGGTCACCGCCCTCGGTGTCCCGGCGTTCTACTTGACCTCGGAGAGATAGCGCTCACCGAACCCCGCCTGTGCCTCTTCCATCACCGCATAGTCCACCGCCCGGGCGCGCTCGTAATCGCTGGCCGGCAGGAACTTCTCGGCGACCTCGGGCGGCAGTTCGACCGGGCGCGAAGGCTGCAGGTAGGCGTTGGTCCAGATCGCCTGCCCTTGGTCCGAGAGGATGAAGTCGAGCACCTTCTTGCCGGCGTCGGGATTGGGCGAATTCGCGACCAGGCCCATGACGTACGGCACCCGCACGGACCCTTCGCAGGGCAGGACGAACTCGAAGTTGCCGTCCTCTTCGTACTTGGCGCGGTAGGCGTTGAAGTCGTAGTCGAACAGGATCGGGATCTCGCCGGAGACGACGCGGGCGTAGGAGGTCTGCTTCGGCACGATGGGGCTGTTCTCGTCGAGCTCGCGGAAGTACTCGATGGCCGGATCGAAATTCTGCAAGTCACCGCCGTTGGCAAGATTGACGGCGACCGCGCCGGCGTAGCCGACGAAGGCGGAGGAGGGGTCGAGGTAGCCGACCATGCCCTCGTACTCGGGCTTGGTCAGATCGGCGAAGCACTCCGGCACCGCTGCCCCGCCGAGTGCGTCCACGTTGACGAAGAAGCCGACCGTGCCGTAGTGCACCGCGAACCACGCACCGTCCGGGTCCTTCAGTCCGTCGGGAACATCGTCGAACCCGACCGGCTGGTAGGGCTCGGTCAGGCCTTCGCGGCCGGCCTTGATGCCGGTGGTGACGCCGTAGTAGGCGACATCGGCCACCGGGCTCGCCTTCTCGGCCATGAGCTGCGCGAAGGTCTGGCCCGAGTTCTTGTTGTCGTGCGGCATGCTGACGCCGATGTTCTCCTCGATCGCCTCGAGCATCGAGGCCCAGTCGGCCCACTGCGGCGGGCAGTTGTAGCAGATGGCGTCCTCGGCGGTGGCGGTGGAACTGATCGTCGGGATCGCGACGGCACTGGCGATCAGGGTTGCGCGGAACAGTGTCTTCATGGTCGTTTCCTGGCTGGGTGGTCGGTTCGGGACGAGGCAGGCGATGAGGACCGGGCTGCGCTCCGGCCACGCTTGCGGCCTTTCACAGCGAGGTGTCCAAGCGTGGCCCCGCTGCGAAAGGAGAAGGGCAGGGCGGGCGGCTCGACGAGCGCCCCGCCCTGCAAGGCGGTGAGAAGCGTGCGGGCCGCCTGGCGGCCGATCGCCTCGGGTCGCGTCTCGATGGTCGCCAGCGGCACCTCGAGCAGCCGTCCGATCTCGATACCGTCGAAACCCACGACCGACAGGTCGTTCGGCACGTGCCGGCCCAGCAATCGAGCGGCCTTCTGCACGGCGATGGCGAGAAAATCGTTGCTGGAGAAGATCGCCGTCTGTGCCGGGTAGTCGTTCAGCAGCGCGGCGAGGCGCTCCGGCGCGTTCGCCTCGCGCTCGCTGAGCTCCATCAAGATCGGATCCGCCAGGCCGATCGCCCGACACTCGGCGTGAAAGCCTGCGTAGCGGTTGCGCGAGCGGTCGGAGGAGGCGAAGCGCAGCGCCAGGAAGCCGGTACGGTGGTGCCCGTGCGCGGCGAACTGCCGGGCAACCTCCCGCGCGGCTTCGAAGTTGTCGACGCGAGCGGTGACGAAACCGTCGATCGAATCGTGGAACATCAGCGACACCGGAACGCCGCGTGCCCCGGCGAGCGGCAAGGCCTTGCTGCGCTCGGGTGCCACGGTGGTCGCGATCAGACCGTCGACGCCGTTCGACAGGAAGGTCCGGATCGCCTCGTCGTCCGCCGCGCCGTCGTAGTTCGAGCTGGCGATGAGCAGCTGATAGCCGAAGCCTGCAAGTTCCCCCTGCACGCCCTGGACCGCCTCGGCGAACACCGGGTTGACCAGCGACGGCACCAGACAGCCGACCGTCATCGATCGGCTGCTCTGCAGCGCACGGCCGGTTGCGCTGAACACGAAGCCGAGCCGACGTGCCGCCCGTTCGACCTTGTCGCGCACATCGACGCTGACCGGTCCGGAATCGTTCAGGACCCGGCTGGCCGTGGCGATACCGCAACCGGCCAGCAGGGCCACATCCTTCAGTGTCGGCTTTGCGTTCCTGGCCATCGTATTGCCGCGAGTGGAAACGATTCCAGCGCTACCCTAGCCGATATCTTCCGCGGGTTGGTGACAGGGGGATGACGCCTGCCGCACGCGCCTGGTCACGTCGCGACGGTGCGGGCAGGCGCGACATCGATCGACGCATCGGCGATCTGGAGCGGCCTTGCGACACGCTCGACGGCTGCATCGGTTGCGGTTGCCTGTCACTGCAGCGCTGCGCGCTGTACAACCCGGCATGACGTCGACGATCGGCTGTACCTGGACCTCGGGAAACGCCATGCCGCCTCGATGGTCTACATCGGCGGTTGCGCAGGCACGCTGTTGCACGAGCGCTGGGTCCTGACGGCGGCGCATTGCGTGGCGCGCCGCCAGCGCACCCTGTTCGTGGTGCATCACCTGGGACGGGCGTATCGCGTCGAGGCGGTCACGGTGCACCCGCACTACGGAACACGGGGTTCCGGGCACGGCGACATCGCCCTGATCCAGTTGAAGGAGCCGGTGCAGAACGGCCTACCGATCAAGCTCTATCGGCGGAACGACGAGCACGGGAAGACGGATGAGCCATCCGTACGGACATGTGCCGGGTTCAATCTGCTTCGCCATCGGCTGCGCCATGCCGTTGATGGAGCTGGTGCCGCTTTCCGCAACACTCGGTGGGGCCTGCGTCGCGCTGATGGTCGTCGGCCTGTTGCTGGATCGGGCAACTGGAGAATTCGGACCGAATCGGGCGCTAAGGATTCTGAAGCGCAGAAAGCGCAAGCGTTTTCAGTCAGTTGAACCTCAGGATCGCCGAACGACATCGCTCGCCTACGGCATCTCTTCTTCGCCGACGTCGAGCAGAAGATTTTCGGCCGCATGGTTCTCGAACGGAGCCGAATTGTCGATGTAGCCCAGCACCGTGCCCGCGAGAAGGTCTTCCACCCGACCTTCGATGAACGCTTCGAACTCGCGACCGGCACGCCCGAGTCGAAGGGCCGCGTCGCCGAGCGGGTCGATCCCGAGCTGCTCGTGCCGGACGGACGCGGGGATCATGCGCGCTTCGCCCTCGCGCTCGGGCAGCGGCTGGGTGCGCTCGACGCGACGGCGGGCAAGGCGTTGATCGAGCGACTCGAGGCCGTGCTCGAGGCCGAGTGATCACACCCGATACTCACTTGGCCTGCACCGACGGCGGCCATCCGAGTCACTTCGGGACGTCGAACACCATGCCGAACACATGGCGCATCGCGTCCGCCGTTCCCTGACGGACGTTCTCGGACCGCGTCCGGTCGTTCAGTACGCCGAAGACGGGGCCTTTTATCAATTCCATGAGCAACGCTCGGTTCGGCACGTCGGTCGTCGAGCTCACGGGCAGCGGCCCGAACAGAAGCCAGGGACTGCGTCCGTACTCGTGCGCGTCGGTGTAGGGCGTGTCGATACCCAATTGCCAGCTGATGTCGTGGCCACGGGCGATGCGTTGCTCACCAAGCAGCATGGCAAGGTCGAGCATCAACGAGTGCCAGATCGGGCGGATTGGCCGGATGTCACTTCCGGGGGGGAGGCGCCCGGGGACGACGGGCTCGAGGCTCTCCTCGGCATGGCGGGCGACCCAGTCGCCGATCGTCGCCCATGCCCCGGCGGTCGGCTCGAGGTCGATGCCGTCGGCTTCCAGCAGTGCCGTGATCTCGCCGACCCGAACGGCGCGCTCGCGCATCAGGTGCTCGAAGGCATCGCGCGCGTACGCATCCGGCAGGTACTCGATGTCGAACGGTTGCGGCGAACAATAGGGCGTGTAACCCTCGAAGCGGTGGGCGTAGTCACCGCGTTCGGCGGCGATCTCCGACCAGTCGAACAGCACGCTGCGTGCGCCGATCGTGTGCGGCGTCTGACCGATGAACGGATCGACCGAGCGTGGACGGAACACGGCACGCACGAAGCGCCAGGAATCCAGCAACGGGCCATGTCGATAAGGTTTCACGGGCGACGATCTCACTCTCTCAACCGAACCAGCCTCCGATAGTACGTTCACAAGCGCACTGCCGCCGATCGCGCCACCCACCGCCGCGCCCGCGGGTCCGCCGACGAAGGCTGTGACTCGACGTCCGCCACCGTGGAGGTCAGACGGCCGTTGGTGGCCGTTGTCGCGTTGTCCAGCCGCGTCTGGACCTGTCGCTCCGGTCCGTGGTTGCCGGTAATCGGGTTGCCCGCGAACACGTAGTCGACCTTGGTGCCGGCGCTCGCGAGCTTGACGTCGTGCGCCAGCTGGGCGCCGTTGATGGGCTTGCCCGCCTTGATCTCGACGTAGTTGGGTGGGGTTTCCGGCAGCGAGATGCGTGCGTCGTAGGTGCGGTTCACGCCGAGGCTCGGCGAGCGCGCCTCGAATGCGCATCGAACACGGTGTTCCGCAGACCCGGGTCGATACCGCGCGCGTACTCGAACGTCGCCTGGCTGCTGACCATCGACTGACGCGCCATGTGTCGCCCGAAGAACTGGTGGGAATCGAACGTTCGAGGCCCCGTCAGCGGCTCCGAGAACGAGGTGATCGGCGCGCCACGGGTGGGCGAGCGCGTACCGGGCTCGTAGCGACCGAAAGCAAACTGCGGATCGACGATGGAGCGCCCGGCCAGCGTTGCCCCGTTGATCGGCACGGTGAACCCGACGGTCGCGTTGCCGGCAAGGGTGACGACGTTGCCGACCGGGTCGGCAACGTCGGCGCCCGCAAGGGCCTCTGCGGTCGTCTTGGTCCCGGCGCGCTGATCGCTTGTCGTCGGCAGCGCCGCCAGAGCGTCCGCCGTGGTCGGCAACGCGGCAAGCGTGTCGGATGTCGTGCGCGAGTGGGTGGCGTCCCGCGCGCCGTCCGAGCTGCTGCTGCCGTTCGAGCTGCCGGACCGGCTCGACTCGTCAGCCGTGGTCGAACGGCTCGCGTCGTTCGATCGGGACCGACTCGAACGGGTGGAGTCGCGCGCCGCGTCGGAGCTGCCGGTGCCGCCCTTCGAACGGTTCGAGCCGGTGCTACGGGTGCCACGAGAGCGCGTGGAGTCGCGCGCCGAATCCGAGCTGCTCGAACCCCTGGACGCGCTGCTCGACGAGACGCTCGCCGCCTTGCCGGCCGAGCTGCCGCCGTTGCCGGAACCGCCCGAACGGGTCGAGTCCCGTGCGGCGTCGGAGCTGCGCGCCCCACCCGACGAACGTGAGCTTCCCCCGGTTGCACTGGTACTGGTCATGGCCGTCTCTCCCTGTCGTTCGAAGTCGGAGATTGCGCCGCGGGCGCGGCATGCGCCATCGGGGTGGACCCCTATGGCGAGCGTGCGACGAACGCCATGACCATCGCAGCCGTACTCCACTGGCGAGCCCGGGTGTCGTGAAAGGGCTGCTCGCTTGCGCCAGGATCGGGGCAGTCGAAGCGGCCATTGCGCGCGAAGCCGACACGGAAATCGATGCGTCCAGCGTCAGGGCAGAAGTCCACCGACTGCGCAGCCCACTGTTTGTGCAAGCCGAGGGTGACCGGAGGGCGCTCGCCCGCCATCACGACGAGGAAGCCGACGCCCGTCAGAGAGCGGCTGTCGCGACACGTCCGAAGAAGCGTTCGAGCACCGGGCCCAGGGTCTCCGGCGTCTCGAGTGTCGGCAGATGGCCCGCATCGGGCAACACGACGAGTTCCGCCTGTGGCATCAGCACCTGCATGTCGCGGTGTCGGAAGGGTGGGCACAGCGCGTCGTGCTCACCGCAGAGCAGCAGCGTGGGTTCGCGCCAGGCGTCGAGTACGGCGGTGTAGTCGCGACGCGCCGCGAGCGCGTTCGACTGTGCCGCGAAGACGTCCGGTCCGAGCGTTAGGGCCATGTCGAGCACCAGGGCCAGCAGCGCTTCGTCCTCCCGGTTCGCCGGCGCCAGATAGAGCGGCTTCATCTCGTCGATCAGCACGGTGTCGAGTTCGCCGGCGAGCGCGCGGGCGATCTGCGGAACGCGGGCTTCGCGGCGCTCGGGGGATTCGGCGAGGTGATTGGTGTCGATCAGCACGAGCGCGCGGACACGGGGTATGGGAAGGATAAACGGTCGACGGTGATGGTCGAGCAGGAGGCGTGGAGTGGTGAGGGTGTACCTGAGGTGAGCGGATCGGGTGCAGTGCGGTGACGTGGACCGGTCAAGGGCAGTGACGGCGTTCTCATCCATGAGCGAAGGGGCGCGAGCGCCGGGGCTGATGGCGGGGTCTGGGGTGTGTGGCGTGCGATCGGGGCGAGCCCGGGGAAGGCGATGGGTCGGGCGCGGTGGCACTCGACGTCGGGTTCGACGACACCGAGCGGGGAGGGGGCCGGGTTTGCCGAATCACGCCGGGGGGCGTGCGAGCGGTCGATGGCGGTATCGGCGGCCGCGTGGCGGGCGGTGGTGGGCGCTGTCGCGCGCACCGCTCGGCCGGCGCCGTTCGCCGTCCCCGGCGAGGTCCTTCGAGGGTAGGGCCGCAGAGCGTGTGGCACCGGGACCGCGCCCAGCGGGGGGCACGCGCACCCGGAGGGCATGAAGGCACGGAGGGCTGTTGGGGGCGAACACGCCGTGGAAGCGGGTGAGGTTCACGCGCGGACTCGGCACGAGCGCGGCCAGGCGGGCGAGGAAATCGAGTGGGTCGAGCACGACATCGGTGGTGCCGTTGCGCCAAGGCGTCTTGAACCGGTAGCGCACGCGACCATCGGCGGTGAGCGACAGGCGCCTTGCGGACAGCGCGGGGCGGCTGATGTAGCGGCACAGCCGCTCGAGCTTCGCGCGCTCGTTCGCGCCGGTGGCGACGCCGGCGTGCAGCGAGAACCTGCCGACGTGGCCGGACGAGTCGTCGAGCGGTTCGTCCGGCACGGGCGGCAGCGTCTGCAACGTGAACGCCTTCTCGCCCCGGTGCGGGCCGATCGCGACGCGGTAGGTGATCGAGGCGGCGCGAAGCGCGTCGATCGGAGCCGGCTCGGTACCGTCGTCGTCGGTGAGCCAGGCGTTCTCGGCATCGCGCTCCAGCAGGCCACGACGCTCGAGCAGGCGTCCGATGCGGCGCGCTAGGTCGCAGGTCAGCTTGTCGAGCTCGGCGCTTGTCGGCGCACCGGTGCGGTGAAAGCGCACCGTGCCGTCGGAACGCTCGACGTAGACGCCGTCGAGAATGCTGCTCGACGAGCCGGTAGAGCAGCGTCCGTTCGGGACGGTGGCGCGCGTACGTGGGCCCGCACGCGCCCGAGTCCGGCCTCCTGCCGGCTCGTGGTTACGCCCTTCGGGTGTTCACGCGCTTCGGGTGCGGCTGCGCCGGGGCGAGCAGGGCGCTGCGCCCCTCGGGTGGATTCGCCCCACTGTCGCTCCCCATCGACTCCTGCGCCGCGACACCTCGGCCCCGCGGCGGGCTCCACCCCCCTCCCATTTGCGCTGGACGCCGTGAAAACCGCCACGACGGAGCATCGATTCCGGGACAGAAGGCCCTATATCCTTCCTATACCCCACGCGGGTCGATGAATCAGCCGACTATCATCCTTCGGCGACCGAGGGCCCTGGCTGGAGAGTGTCAGAAAACTCGATGGAGAACAGTGATCCGCATGGCATTCGGCCCCCGTTGCGGAGGACGCGAGGCGGCGTCTCGTCGCTCAGCGCGCAAGCGGCGATGGCTCGACTCAGTCGCTCTGCTGCAGGAAATATTCGACCGAGAAATCCAGCTCCTCGGAAAACTGCACCCCGGCCACACCGACCCGGTTGGGCCTGGCACGATACAACACGTCCCCGGCGCGGTGCAGGAGATCGAGGAAGGGCTGCTCGTCGCTGATGTCGATGGCCTCGCCGTCCCACGTTCTCTCCCGCGCGGTCAGCCGGACCTCGTGAGCGAGCACGCCCGACGGCACCTCGGCCGGGCCCACGATCTCGTAGCCGCCCGTCTCGATCTGCGGGAAGATGCTGTCCTCCTCGGCGCCGCACCCTTGGCCATCGTAGACGTACCGCTCCAGCCGGTATTCCCCGTCGTCCAGGCTCAATCGAACAGTGTCCGACTGCGTGGGGTTGATCGTCATGCAGCCGGTCATCCAGGACCCGGTGTAGTCCACGTCGTCTTGCATCGGCTCTCGCGTGTCCGGTGTCGAATCGGTGGAGGGGTCTGCCGACGCATCGTCCTCGAGGGCACTCGGCGAATCGTTTGATGAATCGGGCATATCGGTGCCTGACGGCGAGCTCGATTGACAGGCGCTCACGAACAGGCAGGCGGTGATCAGGACGGCGTGGCGGTCGACGGGGCTTCTTCTCATGAAAATGCGGTTCCGTGGGACGATCGCGTGAAGAGTTAGCTCGGTACAGTTTCGGCCGATGCGGAACGGATGACAAGGCGTGCCGATCAGCTGTACGACCGGTGTCTAGTAGAACGGCCTCGGCGTCAATCCGAGCTCGGTTCTCAGGCCGTTCTCGGTCAACGCGAACGGGTGGGTCCCCTCGTCGATCAGTTGTTCCGCCGTGCCGGGGTCGTTGTCGTGGTCGACCGGCAGCCCTGCCGCCTGTCGCTCGAAGCTGTTGACCGTTCCCCCATTGTTCCTCGGATCGATACCGCTGTAGATTCCCGCGATTCCCGTGCCGGTGACCATGTTGTAGGCGTGTGCCATCTCGTGAAACAGAACGACGATGGGTGGCGTCGCCGCGCCCGTGTTCAGCTCGAGATTGACGCTCGGGTGTAACCGGTCATCATACGGCGTTGTATTTTCCTGCCAGTGGTCGCGCCAGGATCAGCCTCAACCGATATCCGAGGCATCCCGACCATGGCAAAGAGAACCTACCGCAGCGCGGAGGAGTGGCGCTCGATCGTGCTCGAGCAGCAGAGCAGTGGGCTGAGCGCTCATGCCTTCTGCGAAGCCCACTCGCTCGGCTATGCCAGCTTCATCAACTGGCGGCGGCGCCTGGGCGGCGGCGGTGATGGCGAGCGTTCTTCAACGGCCTCTTTCATCGAGCTGACGCCGGCGAACGGGGGTGCCGTCCGCACCGGCGTTGTCGCCATCCGATGGATCGAACCTGGCATCCACGCCGTTCACGATCGAGTTGTCGCTCGGCCACGGCATCGAGCTTCGCATCACGCGCCCGGGCTGATGCTTCGGCCCGAGGGGAACCTGCGCGTGTGGCTGTGCACCACGCCGACCGACATGCGCCGATCCTTCAACGGCCTTTCCGCGATGGTCAAGCGCGACCTGTGCGACAACCCGTTGTCCGGCGCGCTTTACGTGTTCGTGAACCGGCGACGGGACTCAGATGAAGATTTTGTATTTCGACGGCGACGGGTACGCGGTGTGGTGCAAGCGCCTGGAGCAGGGACAGTTCGTGCTACCGGATGCCGATCGGGTGAAGAAGCCGCTGAGCTACGGCGAGTTGCAGTGCCTGTTGTACGGGATCGAATGGCAGAACGCACGACGCTACAAGCGCTTTTCGTTGCCCCTGTGCGACGCGGCATGATCTATAATGCAAGCATGTCTGTCGCGTCGACATCCGCCAACCAATACTGCGAGCAATCGCACGAGCAACTGCTCGGCACGGTGACGAAGCTTGACCAGAAGCTGAAGCTTGTCACCCACGAGCTGGGCTGGTTCAAGCGCCAGCTGTTCGGCGAGAAGAGCGAGCGGCGCTTCATCGACAACCCGAACCAGCTCGGCTTTGCGCCCGGTGTGCTCGGCGATCTGCCCGAACCGCAGGCCGCCGAGCGCGAGAAGATCACCTACACCCGAAGCAAGGGGCCGAAGACGCGCCCGGACGACGAAGAGAATTTGCCGCCGACTTGAGTGCCATTCTTTAGTCGAGATAATCGTAGCGAGCGACTCGTGATGCTGCTTGTAGCAACTTCTTTCGTTCGCCTAGACATAGCGGGATCATGCTTTTATTTTCCTCATCCTTTGCTCTCAGGTAGTCTTTCACGTACGGCTCCGGGTATGCTGGGCAAAAGCCATTCTCTTCTATCTCGTCTACTATATCGCTAACACGGTCTCCTTGTTCTTCGTTCAAGGAATTTTCAAGATGCTCGAAATTTTTGTATGCCTCGTATGCAAATTGAATTCGTTTGGCGTGCGGATGAGGAGCAACTTCCAATATCGATTTCAAATCGACTTCGTGCGGCGCCCAGTAGAACTCGGACGATACGTATGGATACAAGACGACCGATCCCAAGCCTTTGAGTTTGTCTTCAAGACGTGGCGGAGGTGACGAGCCATCTCCCCTCCACAAGTAGGTGGGTCGCAATCGAAACATGTAGTCAAGGTGGCCGAAACTTTCAAGGTGATCTTTCGTTGACCATTGTTTGCGCCATTGTAGCCTAGCATTGGCGCCGGCATGCGGTGACAAATAGATTATGAAGCATCCGCCCTCGAGCAAGGGCAAGTGTTTGTACCAGCTGTAAGCGTCTGATACGAAGACTGCAAATCGTTCGATCTGGTCGTCGCTCGGCATCGGCAAACGCGAGAGCTCTCTGGTTTTCAGCTTTTCGACCATCCTTCTACAATATATCCGCGAACGGTTCATGGTCAGCGATAGAAAGATCGCTTTTTGACATCGCCGCGCTCGCTGCGGCGCCGAGACGACTCACGGAACTCCTCCAGCGGCGCGGATCAGAAGACTGAGGGCTTTATTTGCATCGCTAAGCATGTTCCGACCTCCCGGGTTCGACAGTTCGTGGCCGATTTCGGCTGATTTCGACGGCTCGACCCAATAGGAATGCGGCTCCGAGGGGCGATTTTCCGAAAAAGCCTGTAGTGGCACGTTTTGGAAGAATCGTGCCAACTATTTCCGGCGTTGACAGGGCATAGATGTTCGGTATGGTGTGGGCATGTTCATCAAGCTCACTCGCTCCGGACCGCGCCGCTATCTGCAGCTGGCCGAGTCCTATCGCGACGAGAACGGCCGGGTGAAGCAACGCACCATTGCAAGCCTGGGTCGGTTGGAACAGATCGCACCGCACCTGCAGACCATCGTGCGCGGCCTGCACCGGGTGACCGCTCAGGAGTTGGCACCAGCGAGCACACCATCCCCCGCCCAGACGCCGGACATCCGCTTCGAGCCGGCACGGGCGCTTGGTGATGTCTGGGCTCTCGATGCGTTGTGGAAGCAGCTCGGCTTCGACCAGCTGGCCGGCGTGTTCCGCCGCGGTTCGTCTCGCCGCCGGATTGATGTCGAGTCGCTGCTGCGCGTGCTGGTGTTCAACCGCCTGTGCGATCCGGAGTCCAAGCTGGGCGTGCTGCGCTGGCTGGAGCGTACCTGCGTGCCGGGCATCGACAGCACGACCATCCAGCATCAGCATCTGCTGCGCGCGATGGATGCGCTGATCGATGAGCAGCCGGCGGTGGATCAGGTGATCGCCTCGCTGCTGCGCCCGCTGATCGATGTCGAGCTCTCGGTGGTGTTCTACGACCTGACCACCATCCGTGCCGAGGGCTTGTCCGAACAGCCCGGCGATGTGCGCCGACACGGGCGCTCCAAGGACGGCGGTATCCGCCGTCAGTTCGTGCTCGGCGTCGTGCAGAGCGCCGAGGGCTTGCCGATCCACCACGAGGTGTTCGACGGCAACGTGGCCGAGACCACCACGCTTGCCGGCACGCTCGAGCG
>ENA-ORXU01001854-ORXU01001854.1-marine-metagenome-genome-assembly--contig:-NODE-1854-length-15798-cov-7.399911_pt1 | contig 15798 bp, 12 predicted proteins | sample MGYA00237869_ERZ511484 | MGnify/ENA metagenome assembly ERZ511484
TTGGAGCAACCGATGCCCTGATCGATCCAGCGCACCACGTAGCCGAGGATGCCCTGCGCGTTGTTCTCGATCTCCTTGTCGATCTGCGGCTCGGACCAGCGTTCGAACTGCGCCTTGGGGATGTCCAGGATCGAGGAGACGTAGGCACGGCGCCCACCGGCCTTCAACCTTGCCTGCACGGCGAACACGTCCACGTCGTGATAGTGGATGGCGTGCAGCGTCGCCGCCGTCGGGCTGGGCACCCAGGCGCAGTTGGCACCGGCCTTCGGGTGCTCGATCTTCTGCTCCAGCATGGCCGCCATCAGGTCGGGCATCGCCCACATGCCCTTGCCGATCTGGGCACGTCCGGAGAATCCGCATTCCAGGCCGATGTCCACGTTCTGGTTCTCGTAGGCACCGATCCACTGCTTGCGCTTGATGAATTCCTTGCGGCTGAACGGGCCTGCCTCCATCGAGGTGTGGATCTCGTCGCCGGTGCGGTCCAGGAAGCCGGTGTTGATGAAGGCGGCGCGGGACTTCGCCGCGCGGATGCATTCCTTGAGGTTCACCGTGGTGCGGCGCTCCTCGTCCATGATGCCCACCTTCACGGTGTCGCGAGCCAGCCCGAGGGTGTCCTCGACGTGATCGAAGATCTCGGTCGTGAACGCCACTTCGTCCGGCCCGTGCATCTTGGGCTTGACCACGTAGACCGAGCCGGTGACCGAGTTGCCGCCGTCACGCTGCAGGTCGTGCATCGCGATCAGCGTGGTCACCATGGCATCCATCAGTCCCTCGTAGGTCTCCTGGCCGTCGCGATCCAGGATGGCGGGGTTGGTCATCAGGTGACCCACGTTGCGCACCCACAGCAGCGCTCGTCCCTTGCGGGTGATCTCGTCACCGGCCGGCGAGGTCCAGGTCGAATCCTCGTGCAGACGCCGCGTCAAGGTCTTGCCGCCCTTGTCGAACTCGGCCGTCAGGTTGCCCTGCATCAGTCCGAGCCAGTTCGCGTAGGCCAGCACCTTGTCCTCGGCATCCACGCAGGCGACCGAGTCCTCGCAATCCATGATGGCGGTGACCGCGCTCTCCAGCCGCACGTCGGCCAGGTGCGCCTGGTCGTTCTTGCCGATGAAGTGAGTGGCATCGAACACCAGTTCAACGTGCAGGGCGTTGTTGACCAGCAGGATCGCCGCCGGGCCGTCCGCATCGCCCCGGTAGCCTGCGAACTTGTCCGGCGTCTCCAGCGGCATGCCGTCGACACGCAAGGCGCCGCCCTCGACGGTGTAGCGGGTGGCGTCCGCGTGACTGCCGCCCGCGATCGGGAAGGCACGGTCGAGGAACACGCGGGTGCGCGCCACCACCCGGCTGCCGTGCCCCCGATCGTACTTGCCCTTCGGCGGGGCATAGCCCATGGCATCGGTGCCGTAGAACGCATCGTAGAGGCTGCCCCAGCGAGCGTTCGCGGCGTTCAGCGCGAATCGGGCGTTGGTGATCGGCACCACCAGCTGCGGGCCCGGAACCAGCGCGATCTCGGGATCCACGTTCGCCGTGTCGATCTCGAAGTCGTCGCCTTCGGGCAACAGGTAGCCGCTCTTGCGCAGGTGCGCCTCGTAGCCGTCGTGATCGAAGGGGCCGTCCCGGTGGGCGACGTGCCAGGCATCCAGTTCTTCCTGCAACTGCTGGCGACGCTTCAGCAGTTCGCGGTTGCGCACGCCCTGATCGTGAAGCAGCGTGGACAGTCCGCTCCAGAAGGTCTCCGGGTCCACCCCGGTGCCCGGCAACGCCTGCTCGTCGATGAAATCGGCAAGGCCCCTGGCCACCTGCAGCCCTTGCTTCTCGATCCTGTCCGTCATGCCGTCGCCTGCTGAGCCTGTGGAAACCCGGATTCCGGACGGGTGGGTCCACCGACCGGCCGGCCGGGTAGTGTAATTGCTCGATGCGTGCAAAGTGAGAGGTGCGGCAACTCTGGTGACCCGATCGACACACCGACGTCAAGCGCGTCCGGTTTCGGTCGATAGCCCGGATGCAGGTGGCGGAAGTGGCGGGTTCCGGGTCCTTCGCGGATCGATCGGATCGACACGTGCCATCCGCGGACCCGCACCCGGTACGCTGCGCGATCATGGAGGCTGACCAAGGCGAGACGCACCGTCACCAGGCCTCTCGATGCGAATCAGCAGCAAGCTCGTCCTCTTCGCCCTGAGCTGTTCGATCCTGCCGTTGCTGGCAGCGTTCGCCCTGTCGTTCAACGCCGCGCGCGGCTCCCTGGACGCGACGGTGAAGGACAACCTGATGAGCCGGGCGAGCGAGGAACTGGCCGCGCTGCAGCAGCGACTGGTGTCGGCCAAGCAGGATCTGTCGCTGTTCGGACGGCTGAGCGTCATGCAGGACGTACGCTTCGGCACCCGGTCCGATCGGCTGCAGGGTGATCTGGATCGTTTCGCGGGCGGCTCCCCCGACTTCATCGAGATCCTGGTGGCGGACGCCGGCGGACACGCCGTCGCGGCCACCGATCCGCGCGGCATCGATGCCGACCTGCGCGGTACCTGGGAATACGCGGCCCCGCGGCTCGGCATCGTGTTCGATGGTCCGGTGGTCGACTCCTTTCGGCTGAACCAGGCGATATCGACCCACGCCATTCCCATCTTCGCCGACGCCGACGCCGACGCCGACGTCAAAGAGGACGAGGGCGATGGCGTCGGCAGGCGGGTCATCGGTGCGCTCATCGGTTCCATTTCATGGAACGCGCTGAAGGACGGGCTTTACACCAGCACGCTGTTCGGCGCCAGGCAGGGCGAAGGTCGACAGCTCGTGCTGCAATCCACGGCCGACGATCGAATCCTGTACGCCACGCCGGGCGTGGCGATACCCGACGCGCTGCTGGAGTCCCGTGAGGGGGCCAACGCGTTTCGCGAGCTGGCCGTCGGCGGCCGGGAACTGCTGGCGGCGTCCGCCGACTCCGTGGCGATCCCGCCGTTCCGCGATCCGCGCTGGCGTCTGCACGTGGTGCTGGACAGCGATATCGCGCACGCCAGCGTCAACCAGCTGCGCGAGTGGTTCACGGTGGTCGGTGCCGGCGTCCTGGTGCTCGTCTCGTTGCTCGCCTGGTGGCTGGCACGCTCGATCACCCGTCCGGTCGGCTCGCTGGTGAACGCCGCGGGCAGACTGGCGCAGGGTGATGGCGACGAGCCTTTGCCGGGCGGCGGCAAGGACGAGATCGGCCAGCTGGCGCAGAGTTTCGAATCGATGAGGCGAGCGGTACGTGCCAACGAGCGCGAGCTGATCAGGAAGACCGAACAGTCCGAAGCCGCTGCCCGCCTGAAGGGCGAGTTCCTGGCGAACATGAGCCACGAGGTGCGCACTCCCATCAACGGCGTGCTGGGGATGACGGAGCTGTTGCTCGCCACCGCGCTGGATGCGAAGCAGGGACGCTACGCCGAGACGATCTTCCGTTCCGGTCAATCGCTGCTGAGCGTCATCAACGACATCCTGGACTTCTCGAAGATCGAGGCCGGCAAGCTGGAGGTGCAGGATGTCGGCTTCGATCTGCGCGAACTGGTCGAGGACGTGTTCGAGATGGTGGCCGAGAGCGCTCACGGCAAGGGGCTCGAACTGGCGCTCGACATGCCGCCCGGCGCTCACGTCGCCTACCGGGGGGATGCGAACCGCATACGCCAGATCCTGCTGAACCTGATCGGCAATGCCATCAAGTTCACCGAACGGGGCGAGGTTCGGCTGGAGGTCCGGGCCGGCGCCGTCGAGCCGGGCGCGCCCGATGCGGCCGACCCGAAGGCCGACCCGAGCGACGACTCTCGCACCGTCGTCTCGCTGGCGGTCGTGGATACCGGCATCGGCATACCCGAATCTGCGCTCGGCAAGGTGTTCGAATCCTTCGTGCAGGCGGATGGCTCGACCACGCGACGCTTCGGCGGTACCGGACTGGGGCTGGCGATATCGAGTCGGCTCGCGGTGCTCATGGGCGGCGCCATCGATGTCTGCAGCACCCTGGGCGAGGGGTCGACGTTCCAGCTCGACGTGCCGCTCCGGCCACTGCCCGCGAGTGTGTCGGATGCCTGGCGCCAGCCAGGTGCGCTGGTCGGGCGGCGCGTGCTGGTGGTCGACGACAACGCCTGCAATCGGGAGATCCTCGAGTCGCAGATGCGTTTCTGGAGCGCCGTGCCGACGATGGCCGACGATGGTGTCCACGCGCTTGCCGCCGTGCTCGAGGCACAGCGCGCCGGGACGCCCTTCGATCTGATCGTGCTCGACATGCAGATGCCCGGCATGAACGGACTGGAGCTGGCCGCCACCCTGTACGCGAGCGGCAGGGTCGCGGGCGTGCCGACGATGCTGCTCAGCTCGGTGTGCGATCAACTGGATGCGAGCGCCTGCGTTGCAGCCGGAATCGACTCGGTGATCACCAAGCCGGTCCGTCAGCCCGAGCTCTACCGATCCCTCACCGCCTTGCTGGGAGGCCCGTCGGACGGCGTGTCGGAAGAGGTGCGCGGGCAGGCACCGAAGCCGCACCGGGCACTCGCCACCCGCCGGTTGCACGGACGCATACTGCTGGTCGAGGATAACCCCACCAACCAGTTCATGATGACCGAAATGCTGCGCCAGCTCGGTCTGCAGGTCATCGTCGCCGATCACGGCCGTGCCGCGCTGGACACGCTGGCCGATCGTGCCGGTGCGCCCGATGGCGTCGATGTCGTGCTGATGGACTGCCAGATGCCGGTGCTCGACGGTTTCGCGGCCACCCGCCAGATTCGCTCGGACGAATCGCTTGCCGGCGACGGTCGTCGCCTGCCCGTCATCGCGTTGACGGCCAACGCGCTGGAAGGCGATCGGGAGGCTTGCCTGGCGGCGGGCATGGACGAATACCTGAGCAAGCCGGTCTCGGCCGAGCGGCTGTTCCAGCAACTGTCCGTCTGGCTGGACGATGGCGGATCGCGGGCCGTGGCGCGGTCCGAACCGACCGAGCCCGAGCGCGAAGCGAGCGAGCCGGTGCTCGATCGACGGGTGCACGACGATTTGCTGGCGATGGCGAACGCGGCGCCGGCAGGCTTTCTGGACGAGCTGATCGCCACCTGGCGCACGAGCGCGATCGAGGACATGGACGGAGTTCGCGCCGGGCTCGAAGCAGGAGACGCGGAGGCGGTCGCAAGCCGCGCTCACCGGCTCAAGTCGAGCAGCGCGAACTGGGGGGCCCGGCGCCTGGCGGCGCAGTGCGCGACCATCGAGGCCGCGGCGCGAAGCGGTGATCTGGACAAGGCAGCGCTGCCGGCCGGCGATCTTGCGCACCGATTCGCCGAAGTGCTGGAGGCGATCGATCCGCCGCCCATGGACGCGGCCGCATGAGCACGACGATGCCGGACGGCGACGGGTGCGAAGCGACGCTGACGCTGCTGGTCGTCGACGACGACGTGTCCACGCGCATGATGACGCGTGCCTTCCTGGAGCGCGCCGGGTTCGCGATCGAGGAGGCGGGCGATGGTGCGGAGGCGTTGCGGCAGCTCGAAGCCGTTCGTCCGGATCTGATCCTGCTCGATGTCGACATGCCGGTGATGGACGGTTTCGAGACCTGCCAGAGACTGCGCTCGCTCGAAGGCTATCGGCACGTCCCGGTGCTGATGCTGACAGGACTCGACAATGACCAGGCGATCAGCCGCGCCTACGAGGTCGGCGCGACCGATTTCGCCAGCAAGCCGATCAACTGGTCGTTGCTGTGCCATCGGCTGCGGTACATGCTGCGCGCGAGCGGTGTGGCGCGCGAACTGGACAAGAGTCGCTCCGGTCTGGCCGCCGCCCAGCAGATCGCGCGTCTGGGGGATTGGGAGCTGAACCCTGCCACCGGAGAGATGCGCTGGTCGGACGAGTTGTACCGCATCCTGGGCCGGGTGCCGGGCGCTGATCGCCCCACGCTCGCCCAGTTCACCACGCTGACCCGCGCAAGCGACATGGCACGCTTCGAGGCGGCGATCGAGGAAGCGCGTGACGGCAGCGGCCGGGCATCGCTGGACATGGCGATCAGCATCGACGATCGCAGCGCACGCCATGTGCGTCAGGACATCGTGCGCAGCGAGGAAGTCGGTGCGCGAGGGTTGCGGTTGCGCGGTGTGGTGCAGGACTTCACCGAACGACGTCGCTCGGAGCGGCGCATCCAGCAGCTCGCGTTCTACGACGCACTGACGCGTCTGCCGAACCGCGTTCGCTTCAATGACACCCTGACCCGGGCGGTGGCGAAGGCGGACGGGGTCGATGGCCGTGGCGGCATCGCCGTGCTGTATCTGGACCTCGACGATTTCAAGCGAATCAACGACACGCTCGGTCACGCCGCGGGCGATGCGCTGCTGCAGCAGGCGGCCCGTCGTCTTGCCGCGTCGGTACAGACCGGCCAGGGCGAAGGAGCGCGCGTCATGGCGGCGCGCATGGGAGGCGACGAGTTCACCGTGCTGGTCACCGGCGTCGACGAGGTGGAGCGTCTGCAACGACTGGCCGCGGCGGTGGTCGAGGCGCTGAGCGCACCGTTCGAGCTGCGTGGTCAAGCGGTGGTCTCCACGCCGAGCGTCGGCATCGCGCTGCACGACGGATCGCTCACGCCGGAGGGATTGCTGCGCAACGCCGAGCAGGCGATGTATGCGGCCAAGCGTGACCTCAAGGGGTCGATCCGGGTGCACGACGAATCGATGGATGCCGAGACGCAACGAACCTTCGCCGTCGATGTGCAGCTGCGCGGTGCGCTCGAGCGCAAGGAGCTGGCCATCCACTATCAACCGCAGCTCGATCTGAGAACCGGCGACCCGTACGCCTGCGAGGCACTGCTGCGGTGGAACTCGACCACGCTGGGCCCGATCGCACCGGACGAATTCATCCCGCTCGCCGAGGAGAACGGTTGCATCCTCGAGATCGGCGCCTGGGTCCTGGAACAGGCGTGTCGTGACGCGATGTCCTGGTCGCGACGCCACCTGCCGATCGCCGGCGTGGCGGTCAACGTGTCGGTGCTGCAGTTCATGCAGACAGGGTTCGTGTCACAGGTGAGCGATGTGCTGGCACGAACCGGCCTGGAGCCGCACCGCCTGGAGCTCGAGATCACCGAATCCCTGCTGGCCACCGACACGGAGTCGGCCGTGGCGACGCTGAAGGCGCTCAAGCGGATCGGCGTCACGCTGAGCATCGACGATTTCGGTACCGGCTATTCGAGTCTGAGCCAGATCAAGCATTTCCCGATCGACCGGATCAAGATCGACCGCTCGTTCGTCCAGGACCTGGACACCGATCCGCAGAATGCGGCGATCGCCCGTGCCGTCATCGCGATGGGTCGCAGCCTGGGCTTGCGGGTGCTGGCCGAGGGCGTGGAGACCGAAGCGCACCTGTCGTGGCTGATCGAGGCGGGCTGCGATGAAATCCAGGGCTACTGGCTGGGAAGACCCCGACCAGCGCGGGAACTGGGGAGTGACCTGGAGCGGATCGATGCACTGCTGCGCGGGCTCGACCGCGACTGGCCGGCAGCGCTTCGCAAGGCGGGCTGACACTCGGGCCGACACGGTCGTCCCGACTCGACGAGCCTCATTCCACGCCTCGAGGCCAGGGCGTGTCGCGACGCAGGCGCAGCGTCACCCCGTCGAAGGTCACGATATCGCCGTCGACCAGCTTGCGCCTGCGACGCAGCTCGATGCGACCGTTGACCCGCACCGTGCCGTCGTCGATCACGCTCTTGGCCTCGCCGCCGCTTCTGGCCAGGCCCTCGAACTTGAGCACCTTGTAGAGCTCCACCGGCTCGCGGGTGATGGATACCTCGCGCGGCTCGTTCGTCGTCGTGTCGTTCGGCATGCGATCTTCCCGTGCATCGTGTGCGCCGCCCTGGGCAAGCGCTCATCGTATCGGAATCGTCGAGCCCGACGCCTTCTCGTGGGGCACCGGCGCGGCGCGGCTTCCCGTCGCGGATTCTCCGAGCAGTGGTTTCGCCGCCAAGCGTATCTTTCGTGCAAAGGCCTGCGCATCCGCCGCCGTGGTGAACAGAATCGACGGACCGACCTCGATCGAGGTCCTTTGAACCGGAGAGCGACATGCCCGTGCAACAGGTGTACGTGGATTTCGAGGTATTCCCGGGCGAGGGTGATCAGGCGATCGGGGCGGTGCGAGAGATTCACCCCGATCACCTGATCGCCTGGATAGAGAACCATGGCGACACCCGGATCGATGCCGAGCACATCGAGAGCGTGCACGACGGCAAGGTCGTGCTGGTGTCCGGGACACTGCCCGATGAGCTGCGGGAGGCGATCGCGCATGCCCACGATGCCGAATCGGCCTCGAGTCCGGGCTTTTCTGCCGGCGATTGACTCGCACGTGCCGCGGCGTGTCCGGGTCATCCCGTCCGCCCTATCCGGACGTCCGGCTCGGACGGCTCACCGCGCTGCTCGAGGCCGAATGGGGTCGGCAGGAGCGCTGGAGCAGCAAGAGCCCGATGGATCAGCTGATCGCCACGATCCTGTCCCAGCGAACCAACTACGCGGACGAGCGCACCGCGTTCCGCAACCTCTTGGAACGCTTCGGCGACTGGGAGGGGGTGGCCGAGGCGGACGTCGACGACATCGCCGTCCAGATTCGTACCTCCCGCTACCCGGAGGTCAAGGCGCCGCGCATCAAGGCGGTGCTGCAGGGCATCATCGAACGGCACGGCAGCGCAACGCTTGATCACCTGCACGAGCTGAGCATCGCCGAGGCCAGCGCCTACCTGCGCGCCTTGCCCGGCGTGGGACCGAAGACGATCACCTTCGTGCAGCTGTTCAGCATGCGCCGCCCGGTCCTGCCGGTCGATACCCACGTGCACCGCAGCACCGGACGGGTCGGCATCATCGGGCCGAAGATCAGCGAGGCGAAGGCGCACGATCTGCTGCTGGCGATGCTGCCGCAGGACGCACCCGAGATCCTCAACTTCCACATCCTCTGGTTCAAGCTGGGGCAGAAGGTCTGTCATTACCGCCGGCCGGCCTGCGAGCGCTGCCCGTTGTGCCGTGATTGCGAGCATGCGCGGACGGCGCTCGTGCCGGCGCCCCCGCCATAAGGCGAACGGCGAGGCGAACGGCGAGCCGGGTCGCGCAATGTTTTCGCACCTCCGGCGCACCGGGCACGGCTCCGTGTCGAGCCGCTAGGATCACGACCCCCGTGCCCGATGCGCTTCCCCGCGATGCGTCGACGGACACGGCCGTCGAAAGGAGAGCTTCATGCTGAGATCCATCGCGCTGGCTGCCACCCTGGCTGCCGCCTTGTCCACCGGTGTCCACGCCCAGGACGGGCAGACGCTCAGGGTCGGCATGTCCGGCGGCTACTTTCCGTTCACCTTCGTGGTGCAGGACGAGCTGCAGGGCTTCGAGGTCGACGTGATGAACGCGGTCGGCGAGCGGGCCGGGCTGGACATCGCGTTCGAGACGATGTCCTTCTCGGGCCTGGTCGGTGCCCTGGAGACGGGGCGCATCGACACGATCGCCAACCAGATCACCATCACGCCGGAGCGCGAGGCGAAGTTCGCCTTCACGCAGCCGTACGTGTACGACGGTGCGCAGGTGGTGGTGAAGGCCGGCGGGCAAGGCGAGATCGACGGTCCGGAGGATCTGCAGGGCAAGACCGTCGCGGTGAACCTCGGCTCCAACTTCGAGCAGCTGCTGCAGGCGTTGCCCTATGCGGACCAGATCGACATCAAGACCTACGAGAGCAACATCGCCCAGGACACCGCGCTCGGTCGGGTCGACGCGTTCGTGATGGATCGTGTCTCCTCGGTGCAGCTGATCGCCGAGAGTCCGTTGCCGCTGGCGCTGGCCGGCAGGCCCTTCGACGAGATCCGCAATGCCCTGCCGTTCCGCAACGACGAGCAGGGGGGCGCGATGCGCGATCGGGTCGATGCCGCGCTGGACGCCCTCAGGGAGGATGGAACCCTGGCCGGAATTTCCGACAAGTGGTTCGGCAGCGACATCACGGTGGCCGAGTAGTCACCGGTGCAGGGTCTCGACCTTCAGTACATGCTCGGCCTGGTGCCGGTGTTGCTCGGTTACGTTCCGCTGACCTTGGGCATGGCGACCGCCGGAATGGTGCTGGCCCTGATCCTGGGGTCCTTGCTGGCGGTCGAGCGGGTGATCCGCGTGCCGGTGCTGGATCCGCTGGTGGTGCTGTTCATCAGCTTCTTTCGCGGCACGCCGCTGCTGGTGCAGCTGTTCCTGTTCTACTACGGGCTGCCGCAGGTGGTGTCGTTCCTGACGCAGATCAACGGCGTCACGGCCGCGATCATGGGGCTGACCTTGCATTTTTCGGCCTACATGGCCGAAAGCATCCGTGCGGCGATCGTCGGCGTCGACCGCAGCCAGTGGGAGGCCGCCCGCTCGATCGGCATGACCCAGGCGCAGATGATGCGCCGGATCGTGCTGCCACAGGCGGCCCGGGTCGCCGCCCCCACGCTGGTGAACTATTTCATCGACATGATCAAGAGCACCTCGCTGGCCTTCACGCTCGGCGTGACCGAGATGATGGGGGCCACCCAGAAGGAGGCCGCCGGCAGCTTCCTGTATTTCGAGGCCTTCCTGGTGGTGGCCGTCCTGTACTGGATCATCGTCGAGGCGCTGTCGCAGGTGCAGAAGGTGCTCGAGAAGCGGCTCAACCGGGCGTTCGCCCGATGATCGGGATCCAGGGCCTGATCAAGCGGTTCGGCGACACGACCGTGCTGGACGGCATCGATCTGGAGATCGCCGATGGCGAACGGATCGTGGTGATCGGCCCGTCCGGCACCGGCAAGTCGACGCTGCTGCGTTGCCTGAACTTCCTGGACCGTCCCGAAGCGGGACGCATCCGCATCGGGAAGCTGGAACTGGACGCGGCCACGGCGTCCAACGCGGACATCCTGGCCCTGCGCCGGCGCACCGCCTTCGTGTTCCAGAACTATTCCCTGTTCGCCAACCGGACCGCTCGGCAGAACATCACCGAAGCGCTGATCGTGGTGCAGAAGCGATCTCGCGCCGACGCCTTGGCCCGTGCCGAAGAGATCCTTCGCCAGACCGGTCTTGCCGACAAGGCCGATGCGTATCCGGCCGCGCTGTCCGGAGGGCAGCAGCAGCGTGTCGGCATCGGGCGGGCGATGGCGCTGGAGGCCGAACTGATGCTGTTCGACGAACCGACCTCGGCGCTGGACCCCGAATGGGTCGGCGAGGTCCTGGACCTGATGCGACGCGTCGCCGAGCGTCGCCAGACCATGCTGATCGTCACCCACGAGATGCAGTTCGCGCGCGAGATCGCCGATCGCGTGCTCTTCATGGACGAGGGGCGGATCGTCGAACAGGGGCCTCCGGGGCAACTGTTCAACGACCCGCAGGATCCGAGGACGAAGGCGTTCCTCAGGCGGGTCGGGTAGCGCCCGAGCCCGCCGCTTGCGTCAGTCCTGCGCGACGCGAATCACGCGCTTGCCGAAGTTCTCCCCGTCGAGCAGACCGATGAAGGCCTGCGGTGCGTTCTCGAGCCCGTCGATGATCTCCTCGCGGTACTTGATCTTTCCGCTCTCGACCCAGCCTGCCATCTCGTCGGCGAATTCGGGGTACAGGTGCCCGAAGTCCTCGAAGATGATGAAGCCGCGCAGCGTGAGCCGCTTGCGCAGGATCTGGCCCATCAGCCAGTTCATCCGGTCAGGACCCTCGGGCAGCGAGGTGGCGTTGTATTGCGACACCAGGCCGCAGACCGGTACCCGCGCGTTCGGATTCAACCGTGGAATGACCGCGTCGAGCACCTTGCCGCCGACGTTCTCGAAGTAGACGTCGATGCCTTCCGGGGTGGCCCCGGCGAGCTGCTCGGCGAAATCCTCGGCCTTGTGATCGATGCAGGCGTCGATCCCGAACTCGTCGATTGCCCAGGCACACTTCTCGGGTCCGCCGGCGATGCCGACGACGCGGCAGCCGAGCAGCTTGCCGATCTGGGCGACGGTGGCACCGACCGGGCCGGTCGCTGCCGCCACCACGATCGTCTCGCCCGCCTTCGGGGCACCGATCTGCTGCAGTCCCGCCCAGGCGGTGAACCCGGGCATGCCCAGGATGCCCAGCGCCCAGGAGAGATGGGCGGACGACTTGCCCAGGCTGGTCAGGTTGGTCAGACCGGTGCCGTCCGAGACGGCGTAGTCCTGCCAGCCGTTGAAGCCGAGCACGTGGTCCCCGACCTCGAATCCGTCGACATCCGAGCTGGTCACCCGCGAGACCGTGGCACCGATCATCACCTTGCCGATCTCGACCGGTGCGGCGTAGGACGGGGCATCGCTCATCCGGCCCCGCATGTACGGGTCGAGCGACAGGTATTCCGTGCGTAGCACGATCCGATCATCGGCGGGCGATGGTGCGGGTTTCTCGACAAGCTTCAGGGTGTCCTCGTTCGGCTTGCCCTTCGGCCGTTCGTTCAGGATCCATTGTCGGTTCACGGTGTCTGCCTGGGTCATGGGTGTCGTCTCCCGGTCGGTTGTCGTCTGATTTCGATGCGGTCCCGGGCGCTCACTCGCCCTTCGTGTCGATGTGCAGGCGGACCTCGACGTTGCCGCGTGTGGCGTGCGAGTAGGGGCAGACCTCATGGCTGGCGTCCACCAGGCGTCGTGCATCGTCGTCGGCCATGCCGGGCAGGTGGGCGGTGATGTCCAGGTCCAGGGCGTAGCCGCCCTCGGTCCGCTGGCCGATGCCGACCTGAACCGACGTGCTCGCACCCGTGCCGTCGAGTTCCAGTCGCTTGGCCGTCAGTTCCATCGCGCTGTCGAAGCAGGCAGCGTAGCCCAGAGCGAACAGCTGCTCGGGGTTGACCCCTTCCTGTGCGTTGCCCGGGGGCACCATCTGCACCGAATGGCTACCGTCGTCCAGGCTCGAGGTTCCCGAACGTCCGCCCGTTGCCGTGGCGCTGGTCTTGTAGAAGATCTTCACGTGCATCGCTCCTGTCTCGGCTTGAAGGGGGAAGTTGGGGACGGTCGTGCAGCGAGGGAAATCGGGATATCCGATTCGGCCAATCGGCAGAGACGCCGCTCAGCCGTGCGCCGGCACGAAGGCGGCGGCGATCCGCTCCCGGAACCAGCGTTCGGCAGGATCCCGATCCGCCACCGAGCGCCATGCCAGCGTGTACGCCAGCGCCGATGTCTCGACCGGGCAGGGGTCGATGGCCAGCTTGCCCATCCGTGCCAGTTCGGTGGCGACCAGGTCGGGAACCGTGGCGACCAGATCGCTGCCGGGCAGGCAGGCCAGCAGCAGCGCAAAGCCCGACAGGCCAAGTACCACCCGTCGCGCTCGACCCGATCGTTCCAGCTCGGCATCGATGAAGCCGTCCAGATCCCCGAGCGGGGACACCAGCACGTGAGCCCGGGAGCAGAAGTCATCGATCCCCGCGAGCGATGGCCGGGCCGCATCGCGCAGCACCACCCAGGGCGAATCGCGTAGCCTGCGAGTCCTGGCGGTGGCCGGCAGATCGTCCGGCAGGAAGCCCAGCGCGGTGGCGATGTCCCCCGTGGCCAGCATGCGCGGCAGGCTGCGGTAGTCACCGGTGCGCACCACCAGATCGCAGCCCGGTGCCTCGCGGCGCAGGGAGCGGGACAGGCTGGGCAGCGTCGCCAGCGCGGCGGCGTCGGTGCAACCGAGCCGAAACTGCCGGCGATCGGTTGCCGGGTCGAAGTCGGTCGTCTCGCCGATGGCGGCGACCAGCGCGTCCAGGTGAGGCCGTGCCAGCGCCACCAGTTCCAGTGCGCGGGCGGTCGGTTCCAGTTCCCGACCGTTGCGCACCAGCAACGGATCGTCGAAGGTGTCCCGAAGCCGCGCCAGGATGCCCGACACGGTCGATTGCGCCAGGTGCAGGCGGCGGGCGGCCACCACGGTGCTGCGCTCCTCGATCAGCACCACCAGTGCCGAGATCAGGTTCAGGTCGAGTCGTCCCGGACCCGGGCGGTTGGTCAGCATGCGCGTGTCTCCATCGATCGCCCATGATGGCGTACCGCACGACACCGCGAAGGTGATGGCGCGATGGTCGGTTATCGTGGCGGCCGTGTCTCGGGGGACGAGCTTGGCGACGAAGTCGGGATCGCAGGGAATCGCGCAGCGCATCGCGCTGCTCGCCGCGATGGGCCTGGGCATCGGCGCGGTCGCCTCGCTGTGCGCGATCCTGTTCGTGGATGCGGTGCTGTGGTTGAACGATGCGACGCTGGTGTCGTCGCGCGCGCGCGTCTCGCTGGAGAACCGGCCCTGGCTGCTGGGCGCGATGACGGTGCTGGTGCCCACGCTGGGCGGACTGCTGACCGGGCTGGTGGTGCGCTACCTGGTGATCGAGCGGCGCTCGCTCGGTCCGGCCGACACCATCCATGCGGTGCAGTCCAGCGAACCCCTGCCATCGATACGCAGCGGCCTGGGCGCGACGCTGGGCGCGCTGCTGTCGCTGGGCAGCGGGGCATCGGTGGGGCAATACGGCCCGATGGTGTACTTGGGCACCTTGATCGGCAGCCTGGCGGTGCGCCTGGACCTGCCGGTGCGCAACCTGCGCGCGATCGCCATCGGCTGCGGGGTCGCCGCGGCCATCTCGACCGCCTTCAACGCGCCGATCGCCGGTCTGGTGTTCGCTCACGAGGTGATCCTCAGGCACTACGCCATGCAGGCCTTCGCGCCGGTCACCGTCGCATCGGCCTGCGGCTACGTGCTCGCCAACGTGGTGTTCGAGCGGCCACCGCTGTTCCTGGTCAGCTTCGACGGCGTGGCGCACGGCTACGAGTTCGCCCTGTTCGCGATCGAGGGGGTGCTGTGCGCGGGGCTCGCCATCCTGTTCATGCGCCTGCTGCTGCGTACCGCGGCGCTGGCGGCGCGTACGCCCTGGCCGGCGCCGTTGAAGCCTGCCTTCGCCGGACTGATGCTCGGTCTGGTGGCGTTGTGGATTCCCGATGTGCTGGGCATCGGGCGGGAAACGCTGCGCTTCGCCACGATCGAGCAGGCGTTTCGGCTGGACGAGCTGGTGCTCATCCTGCTGGCCAAGCTGGCGGTCACCGTGCTGTGCCTGGGATACGGCTTCGTGGGTGGCGTGTTCAGCCCGTCGCTGCTGATCGGCATCCTGTTCGGTGCGCTGTTCGGCACCCTGGCCGGTACGCTGGCCGGCGCGCTCGGCCTGTTCGCCGTCTCGCACATCGTGGTGTACGCCATCTGCGGCATGATGGCGGTGGCCAGCCCGGTGATCGGCGCGCCGCTGACCACCATCATCATCGTGTTCGAGCTGACGCGTCACTACGACCTGACGATCGCCGCCATGGTGGCGGTAGTGTTCTCGAACCTGGTCGCCTACCGCGTGTTCGGCCGCTCCCTGTTCGACGAGCAGCTGAAACGGCGCGGATTCGATCTGTCCGGCGGACGCGACGAGGCGATGCTCGGCAGTCTCAAGGTCAGTTCGGTAATGCGTACGGACCTGCCCACCGCCGGCTCCACCGAGATGGTGAGCACCGTGATCGGGCGTCTGGTGGAAGCCGAAGCGGCCGAATGCATGCTGCTCGACGAACACGGCGGGTACCGCGGCGTGGTGCGTCTGAGCTCGCTGATCGATCGTCCGGGCGATTCGGTCGTGGCAAGCTACTGCAAGACGGATACCGTGGTGTTCGACGAGGGCACCACACTGGGCGCGGCGATGGAGCAGCTGCGCGGTTTCATCGGCGAGGCGGCGCCGGTGGTGTCCTCTATCGATGGCAGGTTGCTCGGTGTCGCACCGGAAAGCGCGATCATCGAGGCCTACCTCGACCGGGTCCGGGAGCTGCGGCGGGAGGAAAATGAAGCGCTCTGAGGCGGAACCGCTGCAGCGTTCGCG
>ENA-ORXU01001855-ORXU01001855.1-marine-metagenome-genome-assembly--contig:-NODE-1855-length-15795-cov-4.208742_pt1 | contig 15795 bp, 10 predicted proteins | sample MGYA00237869_ERZ511484 | MGnify/ENA metagenome assembly ERZ511484
ACGCTATGACTCGTCAGAGAAGCACCTCATCTTATCGCACCTGCGACTCTCGCTACGAAGCCTAATGCACGAAATGGATTGAACTTGCCGTATTTTCTCGCATTTACTCTACTGGATGGAGATCTTCCCTTTATAATTTCTCACCATGACAAAGCGCAGGATCAGAGTTACAAACCAGCATGGAAGGAATCTTGACCTCCCTAGCAAAAAACGCATGGTCTTTGCCATGGGAAAGCGAAATCTTAACTACGCGATTTCTAAGATTCCAAGGAGGATAACTCATCCAGATAATGATAGCAGAGCAGATCACCGAGCACTTCTCGTCACCTGCACAATTCTACTTCTCTTACTCGTGCCATGTTTGCTCTGGATAGCAGGTAAGCTCATGTGACTACCAGCTATTCATCAAGCTTCAGTACTTGTAGAAATGCCTTTTGCGGTACTTCTACATTTCCGATCTGGCGCATCTTCTTCTTACCTTTCTTCTGCTTCTCCAGTAGTTTACGCTTCCTAGTGATGTCACCACCATAGCACTTCGCCGTCACATCCTTTCTCATAGCAGATATCGTCTCGCGTGCAATGACTTTTGCGCCTATACTTGCTTGGATGGCAATCATGAACTGTTGCCTAGGGAGTAGTGTCTTGAGCTTCTTGCAGATCTTACGACCTAGTTGTTCTGCCTTGGTGCGGTGTACCAGTGCTGACAAAGCATCTACTGGCTCACTATTGAGCAAGATATCCAGCTTCACCAGTTCACTGCTTCGATAATCAATCGGCTGATAGTCAAATGAAGCGTAGCCTCGAGAGATGGACTTTAAGCGATCGTAAAAATCAAACACAATTTCCGCTAGCGGCAACTCAAATGTCAACTCTACTCGCTCCGTTGTCAGATAAGACTGATGGGTCATCGTCCCGCGCTTCTCCAGTGCGAGCGTCATGATACTACCTATAAAGTCAGGTTTTGTGATAATCTGAGCGCTGATGTATGGCTCCTCTACTTTGGTGAGGTGATTTGGCTCGGGCAGATCATTAGGCGTCTGGATGAGCAATTTTTCACCCTTAGTGGTGTACGCGTAGTAGGATACATTGGGCACCGTAGTGATGACGTCTTGGTCAAACTCTCGACTGAGGCGCTCTTGGACAATCTCCAAGTGCAACATCCCTAGGAATCCACACCGAAACCCAAAACCCAATGCGATCGAGCTCTCGGGCTCAAATACCAGAGAAGCATCATTGAGCTGCAGTTTCTCGAGGCTCTCACGGAGATCCTCAAAGTCATCATTGTCTATAGGGTAGATACCGGCAAATACCATGGGCTTCACATCTTCAAATCCATCGATACCCGCATCTGTAGGATTTTCAAGCTGGGTGATGGTATCCCCTACTTTGATCTGACTGCTCTCTTTTACGCCAGTGACAATATAGCCCACATTTCCTGCAGCAAGTGTCTTCTTAGGCACTTGCTCTAGCATCAGGATACCGATCTCATCGGCGACATATTCATTACCAGTATGGAAGAACTTGATCTTATCCCCCTTAGTCAGAGTACCATTCATCACACGTACATAGGCGATGACGCCACGGTAACTATTAAACATGCTATCGAAAACCAGCGCTTGCAAGGGTGCATCCACATCACCAGAAGGAGGAGGAATACGATCTACAGCTGCCGCCAATATATTCTCTACTCCCAGACCAGTCTTTCCACTAGCGTGGATGATATCTTCTGGATCACAGCCGATCAGATCCACAATCTGATCTGTGACATCTTCTATCATGGCGCTATCCATATCCACCTTATTGAGGATAGGTATGATCTCTAGGTCGTGCTCTATTGCGAGATACAGATTACTGATCGTCTGTGCTTGGATACCCTGAGAGGCATCTACAAGTAGCAGAGCGCCTTCACAGGCAGCTATGGATCTACTCACCTCGTAGCTGAAATCTACATGACCCGGCGTATCGATCATATTGTACGTGTACTTCTTACCATCCGTGTGATTGTAGTACATCTGGATAGCATGACTCTTGATGGTGATCCCGCGCTCGCGCTCCAGATCCATATCGTCTAGAGCCTGATCCTTCATATTTCTCTCTGAGATCGTCTGTGTAAACTCTAGTAGGCGATCAGACAAAGTACTTTTGCCGTGATCAATGTGAGCAATCACACAGAAATTTCTAATCAACTTCATAGCCCAAAGATACCGTGACCGAGCTCCGCCAGCGTGAGGTCAATCCATATTCTTTGGGACACACGTATCACTATATACACACTTGTATGTCTCCCAGGATTAATCTAGTCAGCGACACCGTCACGCGCCCCACCCCAGCCATGCGTCAGGCCATTGCAGAAGCCGTGGTTGGCGACGACGTATTTGGGCTTGACCCCACAGTAAATCAACTTGAGGCCAAGGTGGCTAATCTGCTTGGGATGGAAGCTGCCGTCTTCTGTCCTAGCGGCACTATGGCCAATCAGCTCGCCATCAAGGCACATACGGATCCACTAGACGAGATGATCGCAGAGCATCGTAGCCATGTCTGTCTGTATGAGTCAGCAGGCTACGCATTTCATAGTGGTATTTCAGTAAGGGCCCTTTCGGGCAAAAACGGCAAGTTGACTGCCTCGCAGGTGGAGGATGCCATACGGCCCATAGATCCACACTTTGCTAAGAGCAAACTTGTCGTGCTAGAAAACACCTGCAATCGAGCGGGCGGCACATGCTACACACTTGCTGAGATGAAAGCGGTTGCAGACCTTGCAAGATCACGTGATCTGAAGATGCACCTGGACGGAGCTCGATTGATGCATGCACTCGCTGCTACAGGAGACAAGCCCAAAGAAGTTGGTAGATGCTTTGACACCGTCAGCCTCTGTCTAAGTAAAGGACTAGGAGCGCCTGTGGGCTCAGTACTTGTCGGAGATACCGAGTCAATCGATAAAGCCAGGCGCTTTCGCAAGGTATTTGGAGGTGGTATGCGTCAGGCCGGAATCCTAGCAGCTGCAGGTATTTATGCTCTGGATCATCACGTAGATCGTCTCTCAGATGACATTGCACATGCAAAGCAACTGGAGAAGTGTCTTTTGGACTCGGACTTCGTCTCAAAGGTGCAATCGGTGGAGACTAATATCGTCCTATTCGATGTTGTACCTGAAGCTGTGATCGTCGTCGAGAAGTTAAAAGAAGCAGGAGTTGATTGTTTGGCAATTGACCACAGGAGCATCCGCCTTGTAACACATCTTGACATCAGCTCAACAGATATTACAAAAACCTGCGACATATTGCAGTCTTTGAACATATAGAAATAATTATAATATCAAGGCTTAATCCTTTGAAAATCCGCCAGTTAAGACTACTTTTGCAGCTAGAGACAATTAGAATGAAGACAACCTTAGCAACCCTCCTTATATTATTCTGTTCACTCCACCTGAGTGGTCAAGTTATTGTCAATTATCTCGACCTCAACGAAGATCCTTTGGTCAACGAGCCTGTCAAAGTTTGTGGTGGATTGAGTATAAATCAAGCGCACTTCATCGTGACCGCTCCATTTTCTAATCTCACCATACGATTAGACTTCCCTGATGGAATCAATCGTAGTACTACGGTGACCGACTACATCGTCACGGCAGAGAATGGTGGCACCTACGAAACCTCAGCACTTACGCAGCTCATGCCTCAGTCTGTGGTGGTCAATTTAAACATGGGTGATCTCCAAGCGGGAGATAGCTTTGTACTTGAGTGGAAACGCAGCGCCGGCTGTGATGCCATCGAAGATTATGAGATGGGCGTAGAGTTCAAAGATAAAATCACAGTGCTTGATGCAGGTACGGAAGTCGTTGTAGAAGATAACCCTTTGACCAATGCTTACGAGGTCCAGTTTGCAAGTATCGGTATCAATAACATTGATGCAATCGAAGCAAATATCGGCGGTGTATACATGCAAGAAATCACCATTGCTAATAATGGTACAGGTTGCACAGATGGCGTTGATTTCAGCATATTTGATGCACCCGGTCTCGATGTGACGAGCGTCACGGTAGAGGGAATTGCACTAGCGCCTCTAGGCTCGAGTACTCCTGAGCGTACTGACTACACCGTATCAGCCGATCAGTTTATGCAAATAGGCAACAATGATGATATGCTAGATGCCGGAGAGGCCTTTGTCATTACACGAGTCATCGAAGTGCTAAGCTGCGACACGGAGAGCTCTATCGAAGCAAGTTGGGGATGTGACGGTGATATCTGCCAGACCTCCGATCGTAGAGATGCGCAGATCATCATCAATCCCGGGATACCTTATGTGGTGTATGAGACAGGAGAATTCGTTCAGCGCAGCAATACATGTACGCAGTACATTGTGGAGCATACATTTATCAATAGTGGTGATGCAGATGCTTTTGATCTTAACTACCTTTCAGGATACTACTGGGGAGATGGTCATCTCCGGGGACATGCTGGAGGTCTCAATCGCAACTTCCCCATTAATTCTATTACGATCGGGAGTGCCTCATTAAATTTTGTGACTCAAGACGTCAATATAAGAGATACTGTGGGTCTCAGAGTCGACTTAGAAGACCTGACTTCTGATCCGGATGGAGCAGGAGGTCTGGATGATCTTGATGGAGATGGATTTTTTGATGATTTGCCTACAGGTGAAACTTTTACGGTGATTATCACGCATGATCCAGGATGCCCAGGGGGAGAAGAGAATTTTTCGAGTAGAGTTTCTGGTTATTACAAAGTGGCAATCGACTACAAGGATCAATGTGACGATCAACAAGATCGAGTTATAGAGCGTGCCGTGAGAAGAAATGGGATCAGCGTGATGAGCCACGTAGATGCTCCAGCGGATGAGGGTGGATTTGTACGTGGACGTACGGATATCCGCGAGGGTGAATTTGTAGTTGAGGTTTGTCAGACGAGACATTTTGGAGGTATCGCCTTTGGATGTCCTAGTGGAGATAATGGAAGAAGAGTCCGTCTTTCATTTGAGCTCCCCGATGGTATCACATTTAAAGATCGTGATCCTGATAACGCTGAGAGTTTCCCAAACTATCAAGAGGATTATATCCAAGTTGATGATCGGCCGGACAATACTGCGCCCACTTACACATTATCTGGAGAGTATGGGACGAACTTGCTCGTCAAATGCTTTAGGATACTTTTAGACTACGACTGCGGCGCTACATCAGCTGAGGAGCTCGAAATAGAGTTTAAGTTTGAATTTCAATGCGACGTTGATTGTGATTGTGTTTCCGAATGGGGTACACCAGTTTACAAGGCTAATCTCCACTGTAACGAGCCTTGTGCAACAGGAGGTATGGAAATGATTTTGACAGATGGCAGTCGCACCACCACAAGTTTTGTAGGCCCGTATGATGAGACTAGAAAACCTCTGGATGAAATTTCTAGAGCGTCTTTAAATATCGCTCAAGAGTGTGACACCGTCGAGGTCAGGGCACTCGCTCGTCAGAGATTATCGACTACAGATTCTATGAAGCTGGGTAATGTTTGGTTTGACTTTAGTTATGAAACAACAGAATTAGGAGTTGAGAATTTAACTCCTGATTATGGACGTGTAACGATCTATGATGCTGACTCCGACACAGAGACTACTTGTGACATTTTCGATCCGCCCAGTATCAATAACATTTACGGCCCTACCCATACAATGATATGGGATCTGAGTTCTTGCCTTGGAATTGATTCTCTTGATCAAGATGATTCGGTGGAAGTCTTCATGTATTTCTACGTTGAAAAGGAAAATAGTATCAATCCTCGCACTCCTACCTTACTAGAAAACGTGGATATAGAAATTTTTAACGAGTCTACAACTGGCCCACGTCTTACGTGTGGTGATCCATACAGTATGGAATTATATCTTCTCAGAGCAAGAGAGCGTGGAGGTATTTCTATAAGAAATAATGGAACTACCTATGGCTGTAATAAGGATACCGTGCGATTTTGGTTACCCTTTGACACGCGCACACAAGATCCGTTTCCCTTTGAAATCAGACCTGTTGTTAAGGTAACTGAGGTAGAGGTGGAGCTCGATGGAGGTCAGCAAATTGATTTGGCCACTCCGATATTCTACGCACATGGACCGTTCTATGATGGATCCGCTGCTTTGGACTATTCCGGATGCAGTGCATCGGCAGCACGACCTTTTGGATGCGAGGAATTTCCTGAATCTGCAGGCATAGAAATAGATAATGGTGATGGCACTTATACCTATCGATTTATTAATGATGATGATCGGTGGCCACTTGGAGACACTTATCAGCATTATGGTTACAGGAGCGGTTACAGTATGTGGATGGAATTACTGCCAAATTGTACGGCTGGCCGCGGCTTGGCAACCGTCACCTTCCACTATGACAAGTACTACTATGCGGTTGATGAAGATTGTATAGAATCACAATCTGTCACTCGACGCTTTAGAATAGACTCTCGCGGCCCCAATTTCTCCTTACAAAACTTTGATGGTGTAGCAATAGCTGATGAGGCGACCGTCACCTGGGATGTCAATTTACAAAATCGCGCCAATGTGGGCACGTCCAATGTCTGGATGCAATTTGAAGATGCGAGTACGGATGGAGAAGTTATAAGGGTGACTAATGTTACTACAGGTACAGATCTACCCTTGAATTCAGGGAGCCTCGGTACATGGGCTGAGATAGCACCTACCATGCTCCGTGGTGAGCAAATAGAATTACAAATCGAGGCTAGCTATACGGGCTGCGAAGATGGTGAGATAGAACTCTACATGGGATGGGACTGTGATGACTACCCTTCAGATCCTGGAGCGACCTTGTGTGAAGCTTACCGGGATACGCTCGCATACATCGTACCTGAGAGTGATCTGCAAGTGCGCGTGATAGAACAACCAACTAGCCCTATGGTGATGTGTACAGAATCTGTACTCAGTTTTCAGCTCACCAGCTCGCTTGGTGGATATGTTACAGATCCTGAATTACACATTACTTTACCTACGGGAATATTTCTGACTGATGGTGTGATACCGGTGGTCTATCCATCAGATCAACCATTTCCTCAAGAGCTCGACCCGCAGTTTGATGATGCCGTGAGGATCATCACTCTGAGCGACCACAGCCTCTTGCCCGCCTCAGGTCTACCAGGAGCTGCATCAGGTACAAGCCAGGCATCTAGGTCAGCACTGATAAGCGTCCCATTCTTCATGACCTGTGACTATCAATCAGGTGAAGCCATTACGGTGGAGCTGCGAGGTACTCATCCTTGTGGTGAGGATATTGTGAATTTTGGAAGAGTCGTAGCCACGCCGTCCATCTTTATCCAAGGTGGAGACGTAACTCCTATCATAGGATCGGCAACCATAGAGAACCTAGCAGATCCTATAGAAAACTGTGACGAGTATGTCTTTGATGTGAAGATCTCTGCGCAGTCGATTACTGATTTTAATCTTACCACAGGCGATGACAGCGTCATCATCTATACACCGCCAGGACTAGATTTTGATCCTAGTTCAGGAGCCTATTCAACAACGAGTAATGTCGATGGCGAACTATTCCATAGTCCAGGTGCCAGCAGTACTACCAGTGATGGTGGCAGAAAAGAAGTGTTCTTCTTTGAGAATATTCCTGATCTTACCTTCATCCCTGCGGTCTTTGATTTGGAAATACCTCTAGTCGCTGGACAAAATACAGAGTGTAATGCACCTCTAGAGATACGAGCAGAGAGTAAACTCTTTATACTGGCTCTAGCGTGTGGATCAGACTTCTGCAATGATCGATTCCACTTTTCTGAGGCGACTGCCACTACCACGGTACTAAAGCCTGATGTCAGTATCACCAATTTGCAAGCCGATACGAATCGCGTCACTCCTGGTATCGACATAGACTTCACACTTCAAGTGGATAATCTTCCTGTCACAGCTGGTAATGATGTTGTGATTAATTTCTTCTGTAGTGATGGTGTAGGTGGCACAGATGCTGCTCCGATCTGGACAGAGACGATTATCGCTCCTATAGCTGTGGGAAGTTCTAGCTATGACTTCTTCATGCCTGATACGACATGTGGATCTGGATTTATCACTGCTGTGATTGATTACGATGAGGCCATGTGTTACTGTATGGTGCCTGATCCTAATGAAACTACGATACCTATCATACTTCCTGTTAATATTATCAGCTTTGCTGCTGATAAAATTGCAGATGGTCAGAGTATGATCCAGTGGGTGACGGGGGCTGAAGTAGGATTTAGCCATTTCATCGTAGAGCGAGCTACAATGACGAGCGACTTTGAAATGCTCGCACGGGTAGACGCCCGTGGTAGTGATGATGGTGGAGAAACCTTCTATCAACTCAAAGATGAAAATGCTCTCGCAGGTATCAATCTCTATCGTCTGCGTATGGTAGATGTCGATGGCACTGAGACCTTCAGTAAAACTCGCAGAGTCGACCATCCAGTGACTACAGCTTGGTCGATCATACCGTCTGTGAGCACCACAGGAATGTTCCAGCTCCAGACAGGTGCCAACTCAGCTGATGATCAAGTGACTATCTATGGTGCTAATGGTGTCTTAGTCTATTCAGCGCGTGTGACTGAGAGCGCCACAGAGATGATTGATCTATCTGATCAAGCCGCAGGTATGTACTTTGTCAAGATCGGAAGTCTCACAGAGAAGATCATACTTGTGCGATAAATAGACACAGCAAATAATAAAATCAAAGAGGCGCATATCGATTGGATGTGCGCCTCTTTCAATTACTCGTGTCATGATCATACCATGATCCGCTACAGCTGGATAGAGTGTTCTGTAAACCCAATTCATGCATTAGGATTTATTAATTGGCTCATCTCTTTACATAACATCCATACTTACAGTGACTTATGGAAATTTAGAATATTTTGCGTGTGTAAGTTCTTGTTACGTAAACACTGCAGCTAAAACAAGGTCTCTATTCATGACATCAACTCTCGTCAGTTAGCTTCGCGCCTAGCGTCTATCTGCTTCAGCCTCAGGCCCCTACCAGAGGTAGGCAAGTTTCACCTGCTCGCCTTACGTAGTGAAGACGAGCCTCCTCGCCATAGCCTGCTATGACTCGTCGGCGGAACACCTGACGCCATTGCAGCTAGCCACTATCCATCGAAGCCTAATGCACGAAATGGGTTAAGATATGGCAAAGGTTAGTTTAGTACTGACGTGTGAAACCCCTAGACCAGCTGTCTTACATCGGGAGTGGGTTACAAGCTGTCTATTCTAAGCTGACCGATTTGTAATCTCAATGTTTCAATTTTACGATAAATCCCCATTGCCTATCCAGCTCCTGGTATGAGTTCACTGGTGATACCGCGCTTCAGACCTTCTACCATGTGGTAGAAAAATCCGCGCGTGCTGTCGCGAGATACCGTCAGCTCTGATAGAGCATCAGGATTAGAATCGTCTTGCACGATGAGATTGGCAATTCCTTGCTCGATCTTAGCTATAAGCTTACCCTTCTCCCTGCTGGACTCCAACTTGAGTCCATCGTAAAAAAATCTTGTGGTCGTCTGTGATACTCCAGTTGCGGCGTCGTTCTCTACATCGTAGTACGTCTTACTAGCATACCCTTCGGCAAATTTCATATTGCTCTCCGTGAGGAATAATTCATTGAGTTGACTCAGAGGGTATGATCCGATATAGCCACTATAGCTGTAGGAAGCAGGAGAAAACTTCATCTTCAGATCTATTTCCGTATCGTCAAATATCTGTGAGGCGATATCGAGATTCCATGATTGTCCTGACTCATTTCCAATATCGTAAGCGCTAGCGTATGTAGGGGCAAAATCTAATCCCATGATGGCCTTTCTCTCCTTCATTTGCTCGTATCTCAGATCGACTCCACGTAGCCCGAGGTATCCTATGCGGATCGGTTGGCTGAGCTGTGCAAGTTTTTCATGGAGAAATCTTTTTGCCCGACAGGGCTCGGTGTCACATCGGGGGTGATCCATATACTCCTGTATGGTGAGCGATCCACGATCAATCACCAAGGTATCAAGGAATATATGACCATCGACCAGCAACCGCTCTACGTCAAGGCCCCTGAGTGATAGATCTTGTAAACTGGAGGTAAATACCGATCGAGGTTGCGCGTCTCTAAGCTTATCCTGCTGAGAGACGGTAAAGCTCTCAAGCTCTATATAATCTTCTGCGTGGATACCTCCCAGTTTGATCTGTGTAGCGCGACTCCTAAGATGCACATAAGCTATATCGAGTTCGTCAAGCTCTAGTCTATGGAGAGTGTCGTCAACTGTTACATCCAGTAAGCTGAGATCTAAGCTATCGACTCGCCAATGATTATCACCAGACCCACCTATATAACTCAGGAACTGAGTCTGTATCTCTACATGAGATATGTCGACCAGTAAAGGCTCACGGACAGACGAATCGGCAATTTCGATGACCATACTCCTATCGACCTGTAGACTATCGACAATAATATAAAGTTCCTCAGCTCGCAGCGCATGACCACGCATCAGTTCTCTGATATGGACGCCATGCAACTGTATATCTGCTAGAGAGATATCAGCTATACATATAGACGAAGTGCCAGCTAGGCTTTGGTCAGTTTGACACTGCATCAACTTGACACACCGGGATATAGGATGCACCCTTATCTTCTCACAAGTCACGCAACCTGTGTCTTCTATGGCTCGATGTATACGATTTTTGAGCTGTACTCGTGCTGATAGCACCACGAGGTAGCCTATGGCAACTATGACGAGGATGTATTTCCAGATAGACTTCACTCGAGTAGCTAAGAGGACGATGTCTGCATATGTTCAGTAAAGGATAAGTATCTAGCCGTTGCGCTTATTGATCTCATCTCGGATCTTGGCGGCTTTTTCATAGTCTTCCTTCTCTAGCGCTGCGTCGAGCGACTTATTGAGGTCATCATCACTCATCGTATCAAAGGTCTTAGGAGCTGACCTACGACGTGATGGCTTCTTTGCTGAAGTATCGTCATCCGCTGGCTCAGGATGAGATGCTTCCTCGTCTTCCATCACGATACCGGCTTCTGCGAGAATCTCCTCGTAGGTATAGATAGGACAGTCAAATCTCACCGCCATGGCAATGGCGTCAGATGTACGTGAATCTATCTCATAGACTCCTCCATTGCCCTCACAGATAAGTAAAGCATGAAAAATGCCATCTATGAGCTGATTGATCACCACTTCTTGAACGGCGACTTCAAAGATCTTGAGAGCATTCATGAAGAGATCGTGCGTCAGCGGACGATTGGGCTCCATGTCTTCCATGGCCACAGCGATAGCTTGAGCTTCAAAACCTCCTATGACGATAGGCAGCTTGCGAGAGCCATCCACTTCGCCTAGGACTACGGCGTAATTATTAGAATTAGTAGCGCTGTGAGATAGCGCCATGATGTCAAGTTCGACCTTTTTCACGTTCTAGTAAGCTTGGATTGAGAGTGTGCAAAGATAGGGTCTGTGACCACTAGCTTGTCATCTATACATTACGATTGTTTGTAATCTCTTATCGCTTGTGTCAGCCTGGGCACTACATCAAATAGATCACCCAATACGCCATAGTCCGCAGCTTTGAAAAACGGGGCTTCTGGATCCTTATTGATCACCACAATCGTCTTGCTATTATTGACACCAGCAAGATGCTGTATGGCTCCACTGATTCCTATAGCGATGTACAGATTGGGCCGGATGGCTACACCTGTCTGTCCTACATGCTCATGGTGAGGGCGCCAGCCAGTATCAGCTACAGGTCTTGAGCACGCTGTAGCCGCATGAAGCTCTGCGGCAAGTTCTTCGACGATACCCCAGTTCTCTGGTCCCTTCATACCTCTACCAGCCGAGACCACTTTAGAGGCTTCTGGTAGTGGTATGTCACCATCCACCGTCTTCACTTCTACCCTAGTCAGTCTTGCAGCTGGAAGACTAGGAGACATCGAGATCGTCTCGCCCGCAGCATCAATTTTCTCAGCTGGGACAGAGTTACCCATGAGCGTAATGATGAGCGATCCAGCCTCTGGCTTGTAATAAGCCAGCGCTTTGCCCGAGTATGCTCCACGACGATAAATGCCCTCTTCGGGAAGTGCATTAATACCGTGAATCAGCGCAGCATCAGACTGTACAGCTAGGATCCCGCTGATGCTCTTTCCCGTGCTGCTATGGGCTAAGACTACTTTCTCTGCACCGTGCTCGGTCATCACTGCACGTAGGGCAGCTACATATTGCTGAGGATCGACTTGATCCAAAGCGCTATCGTCCATGTGTACAATCTTGGCTGCACCGTAGCTGGCAAGATCTCCCTTATCTGACAGAGTGCCTAGGATCACAGCAATGGCGTGATCACCTGACTGTGCGGCCCATCGGGCTGCGTAGCTGACGAGCTCATTGCTTGCTTTCTTTACGGCAGTACCGTCGTGTTCTATGAGTGCTATTACTGGCATATTGTTATTATTATAGATGCAGTGACTAGAGCGCTTTAGCCTCTTCTGCAAGTAATCGTACGAGTTCTTTCATATTGTCAGGATCGACCATGGTGACTCCCGACTTGACTGGTGGCAATTCAAACTTGGACACCTTGACCTTGGCAGATGCAGCAGTTGGTTGTAGTACTTCCAGTGGTTTGCGCTTGGCCATCATGATACCACGCATGTTAGCTATGCGCTGCTCTGCAAGACCTTTTGCCGCGCTGATTACCACAGGTAACTCTACGGACACGACTTCCGTGCCGCCCTCTATCTCTCTTCCTACTGTAGCGGTGCTACCATCGAGCTTGAGATCATTAGCAAAAGATACGAAGGGTAAGTCGAGCATACCAGCGAGTAAGCCCGCTACCTCAGCGCCATTGTGATCAATGGTCTCTTTTCCCGTAAATATGATCTGGTAGTCACGTCCTTTTGCAAAGGCAGCAATCTCAGCGGCTACTTGATAAGCTTCGACGGCTTCCGTATCCACCCTGTAAGCGGCATCAGCACCTATGGCAAGGGCCTTGCGGATGATGATATCGCTACTTCCAGGACCTACATGGATCACGTGAACTTCACCACCATCGGCCTCTTTGATTTCTATGGCACGTACGAGAGCATACCACTCATCGTAGGGATTCATGATGTAGTTGACGCCTTCGCTATTATAGCTAGTTCCATCACTAGAAAATGCAATCTTAGCGGTCGTCTCGGGCGTAGTACTTATACAGACTAGTGTGTTCATTTAATTGATTTTAGCGCTGCAAATTTACAGCTCTCGTACTAGGAATGATCTCGGTGGATATTTGTTTTTATCATCGTCAGATATCCTATCTGGTGTCTGGCAGTTTAGAGATATTTGCCTAAGCCGAGATGGCAACTTAGCGTAACCTTGCAGTGTCAGGAGGGTGTCCCTTTCGGGAAAATGCCAACTGCGCCACAGTTACTTCACTAGAGACACATGAGATGAGTCGTATACTACAATTGGAAGCTTTGCTAGAGGAAGATCCTGAAAGCACTTTTGCCCTATTTGCAATTGCTCGGGAATATCAGAATGGCGGAATTTGGGCGAAAGCCCGCTCCTACTACGAATCGCTGCTGCTTATAGACCCCGAGTATACTGGTGCTCACTACCATCTGGGCAAGCTATATGAGACGGTAGATGAGCCTGAACTAGCGCGTGAGATATATGACCAAGGAATAGAAATGGCCACTCGACTTGGACAAGCTCATCAGCTGCGAGAGCTTCGTGAAGCACGCGTGCTCCTAGGCAACTGATCCCCGATAATGTACGTGACCGTATGAGACAGGAGTGGCTGGACCGATAAGCCAAATATCTTCATACCCGTCTGCACTGCGACTCCACTGCACTTGTAGATCGCCTCCGCGCGTGTGGACAAGCACCTCCTTTGCCTCTGGATATAGCTCAGCCCAGTGCAGCGCGGCAGCGGTCACGCCCGTACCACAGCTATAGGTCTCTGCCTCCACACCGCGCTCGTAGGTGCGCATCTCTATGGCATGAGGTGAATGCTTGACGAAGTTGACATTAATACCCTCAGACTTGTAAGCTTCGCTATAGCGTATGTCACGTGCCCGATCCATCAATCCATCGTCATCTAAGTCACTGACAATCAGTATCAAGTGAGGACTACCCGTATCTATAATTGAAGCCCCGTCTGATGCTTGAAGTATGTCTGAGACATCGCGCATCTTCACCATGACTTGATCACCGCTTATGCGACCCTGATGATCTCCATCACTAGCTCTGAAGGTGCATGTCTCCCCTATGATGCCCAGACGATGAGCAAGATGGGTGATGCAGCGGCTGCCATTACCACAGAAACTACTGAGACTACCGTCGCTATTGTAATAGATCATATCAAAATCATAATCAGCGACCTGATCGATCAGCATGAGACCATCTGCACCTATACCAAATCGCCGTGTACAGAGCCCCGCGATATATTCCTGATCCTCTCGTGGAAATATCCGCTTGCGATCATCTATAAGGATGAAGTCATTGGCCGTACCGTGATATTTATAATAAGCGATGATCATCTCTCTTGCAAGGTATCTGACGATGGCTCGAAGATCTCGTCAATTTGGCTTTTTTCTTGACTTCCTGTCTTCCAGTAACTACACTGCTGCGGTAGCGTAACTATAAAAACAAATAACACCAGCAAGCCTGAATACAGAGAGAATTTCCATCCCCACATATTGCCGATGTACTCATCGTTATCTCCTGGCTCTGGTGATCTGAACATAGGACAAAGATGCTTGGATTAAGGCTACGATGTGGAGCGAAACTTTATAGATTACATAAACTAGTTCAATAAATAAACCAAAGTACACACATGGTGCGTTACCTTCCCACAAGAACCTACCACCAGATCTCTGCTCATCAGCATCTACTACTACAGCAGTGCATAGCGAGCACTGGCTATGCTACTGTATCGACGTAGAGGTCGCATCACTTCACAGATCCTTGGATCGCAATATTTTCTTAGAGCTATGAAAAAAGTGACACTGTTTACCTTGGTTCTTGCTGCAGCCCTCATCAGTAGTACGCTGACGCTTTTCCTCAGCAAATATGTTTCTGGCCCACAAGAACTCGTGGTGCGCGAGGAGCCTCAGACTTACCTGGCCTCCTATTCTGACATTACACCCTTAACCTCAGGTAATGTTCCGCGTACGGGTCCCGACTTTGTAGATGCAGCTGGTGAGGCTGTAGAGGCAGTCACATTCATCAGGTCGATACAGGTCACCAAGCGGAGTTTTTGGGGAGGAGACGAGTACGGCTACAGCACGGGTAGCGGCGTACTTGTGAGCGCAGACGGGTACATCTTGAGTAATTTACACGTGATAGACCATGCCACAGAGATTCATGTAACGCTCAATGATCTGCGAGAATATGAGGCACGAGTGGTAGGAAAAGATAAAAGCACAGATCTAGCACTCCTCAAAATTGATGAAACCGCACTACCCCATCTTGACTTCGGTAATTCTGATAGTGTACGTATAGGTGAGTGGGTGCTCGCTGTAGGAAATCCATTTAAGTTACAAAGCACTGTGACGGCAGGTATCGTCTCGGCTAAGGCTCGCAATATCGATCTCAAGGATAGTCATACGAGCATAGAGTCGTTCATCCAGACGGATGCCGCCGTGAACTCAGGTAATAGCGGTGGAGCCCTAGTGAATACGTCAGGTGAACTCATAGGGATCAACACTGCGATCATCTCGTACAGCGGTCAATACGAAGGCTATTCCTTTGCCGTGCCTAGTAATATCGTGCTCAAGATATTTGAAGATCTACGAGACTATGGTGCAGC